>Ga0222665_1000518_pt1 | contig 22759 bp, 18 predicted proteins | sample AntAcemetagen653_FD_179853 | JGI IMG/M metagenome (GOLD analysis project Ga0222665, IMG submission 179853) | Saline water microbial communities from Ace Lake, Antarctica - #653 | ecosystem: Environmental > Aquatic > Non-marine Saline and Alkaline > Saline | place: Antarctica: Ace Lake...
GTTTTGCCAAATTGGAACCAAAAAAAAAAAAAGTATGCCTTATTGCGGGATAAAAAAGAATTGATAAGGCAAACCGCACATCTGGTTCGACAACTTCACCAATCAGGTTTCAACCATCGTGATTTGTATCTATGCCATATATTTCTTAGCAGGGACGGAAACGGCTGCGAACGCCTTAATTTGATTGACCTTCAGCGGGTATTTCAACCGGTGATATTGAAACAACGTTGGCAGGTTAAGGATTTAGCGCAACTGTATTATTCTTCGCGCGATTACTTCAGCTATAAGGATATGATGCAATTTATGCACGAATATTTTGATAACCATGGATTGACAAACTATCAGAAACGGCTGATCCGTTCGGTTTACCGAAAGGCCGGGCGGATTGAGCGGCACGTGCGCCACAGAATGAAAAGATTGCAAAAGGCAACAGAACTCCATGAATAAAATGTCTTGAGTGGGAAAACAACACGTTCTTGATTCCGGACTGACAATTGATAAAAAAGATGGCTAACCGGATTTCATATGTTGAGCCGTTCAGGGTGGAGATAAATAGCATTTCCCCAAAGCAACAATCTTTTTTGGTCATATTTTGGTTTATAAATATCATACAACACAAACCCATATTCTCGGAGAAACAGATCGATTTCACAGAAAATTGAACCATTTTTGTATAAAGAGTTAAACAAGATTTCTGTATACACTAAAAGTGTTGAATTCTGAAGAACATGAACCGCACCTCGGAGCGCTCGCAACTCTCCGCCTTGAATGTCAAATTTCATCAACTGAATGGCTGGGTCGCCATTGCGCTTTGCCCAATGATCGATTGTAATGACCTGGACCTTTTTTGAACTCTTGGCAGACACTCCATGGGGGTCAAATTTTTTGAGGCGCTCTCCCGGGGTAAAAAGAGAGGTGATTCCCGGAGATACTGTGATATGGAGGTCGGCAGTTCCTTCATGATCTGATAACGCCAGGAACTGTGGGTGAAATCGAGTATCTTCCTTTGCATATTGTTGTAATGGTTCAGCATATAACATATTGGGCTCAAAACCATAAACGCATGCCCTGGGAAATTTACGAAGAAGCCTTTTTGATATACGGCCGTTACTCGCACCGGCATCAATAATTCCTGTAACCTCAATCCCCTTTAGAAGATAGGCCATAATACGGTAAGGATCGTCAAGAGATACCAAGTTTTTATTCTTTCCAAGAAGTTTTTTTTTAATAAAAGAACTAAGTCGGTTAGACATGATTTACCTTTTTTATAAGCTCGGTGTAAAATACAAGGCTACATACTCAATCTATACCAATTTTTCATTTGCTTGAAAGAACATTAAACAACTTTTCTCCTACTGTTATTAAATTGTGGTTTTTTTCAATTAATTTATGTCCAACATGTCCCATGGATATGGCCAGATCACGATTTATTACAAGCCGTTCCAAAGCATTTAGCCATTCCTTTTCATTCGATACGGCGATGCTGTTTTTATCGTTAAGAATTTCAGCAGTTGCTCCGATTATATTTCCAACAACCGGCACTCCACATGCAAGATATTGAAGGGCCTTAATGGGGGACTTTCCCCTGGCGTATTCTTCATCGTCCAAAGGGAGAAGGCCGATATCAAGATTTTTCACAAATTCAGGTTCACCCCCTGGAATAAACGGATGATACTCGAACGGGCAATTTAATCTCGGTTTTTGCCCGGAAAAAATGGCCAATTTCAGAAGGGGATATGTTTTTAACATATGAGCCAAAACCGGACCAAGTTTTTCTAACAGTGGAACGTTGACCGGAGCACCTGCCCACCCCAAGACTATTTCATGTCTATGGATTCTATTGCGGGGTTTCCAGATGTTTGTATCAAGGGCCATGGGAATAACTTTAACCGAGTCTGAATACTTACGAGCGTAACCGGCAAGAAAATGGTTAGATGTTGTAACTACATCGGCGTACTTTAACCATAAATGTAAGCGTTTTTTTACCCTGTAACTTGTTACCCATGAATGCGGCTTTCCAGGCCGAGTATAGATGGCATCATCAAAGTCGAATATCGTACGTTGACTTTTGGCAATCAGTTTTAGGGCAACTGATGTTTTGAAAAGACATTTCTGATTAAATACCAGATCTGCCTGCTGCGCCTTTTTTATTATAGAAGCATTGACGGTTTTACGGTTAATGAACTTAATATTAATACCTTTTTTGCTCAAAAAATCTATATACTGGACAAGACGGTACTTAGTACTCCCCTTTTCCATATCACGACTGATGATGGCTAAAACATTCATATTTTCAAATTTCAAACGATCCGAGGAAAGATCCTATCCGGAATTTTTTCTTTCCAGTATACGGGATACATATACGATTGATAATCATAGCTCAGCGTTGGCAAATAGCCGTCCGCTGAAGCGCCTTGTTCGATTCTGAGTCTCTTCTTACCAGCAACACGTTTACATTTATTTTGTCATCTTCTAACATACTTTCGGGATCTATTTTTTCGATAAATCCTACGGCTTCGTCTTTTACGATATAGACATCAAATTCATTCATAATTGGCAACGCAAAAATGTCCTTTGGTGAATTTCCTGCTTGTCTAATGTTGTACGATGATAGTTCGAACAAAATGAACCTAATCTTGTCAATTACATCCTCAGACAAGCCGCAAAAAACAAGGTATTCAAAACCCTCAGTGTCAATTTTCACGAGGCTTGCCTCAATTGAGTGTTCTATGATTACTTCGTGCAGCGGCCGTATTTGGGCTTCAATCGTTTCAACCGGACCGCCTTTTTGGGGGACGTATGCAAAGGAAGATAAGCTGTGACGAAAGCGTGGAATATTTAATGTGAGCGTTTCCCGTCGTTCTCCAATGCCACAATTCAGCAGCTCATAATTGACTATATTATTGAGATTCAGATTTTCTTCTGTTCTTTCAATCATGGCTGGGTTTGGGTCGATGGAAAGAAAACGCTTCCCTGGATTCTTGGCTCCAAAAAGACATGAGTAATAACCTATATTGCAGCCAATGTCCACAAAAGAGGAACTTTCAGGTGCAAGGCTTTCTACAACATGAGTTGTACCATTTTCAAAGACACCGTAAACAGCAATCTGATTGTCTACGGAATCTCCAACAATCGTGTTCATCAAGAAACCACTTTTGCACTTTGCGATGATCCGCTGTCCGACGTTTCTTCTACAGAACTTTCTGAAAGCGGATTTCCTAAATGCTTCGATAGGTCCCATCCTGGCATAAAATAGAAGCAAGTCATTATAAGTCATGTTTTCTTCCAATCGAACCAAAACTTCTTTGACAGGATTAACTTGATTTACAGGAGCGGATTTTTATCCGGTTTATCCTGTCATCCCGTCGAATTTCTTCTCATTTTGTGCTGGCATTAAGCTGAGTATTAACTAACAAATGAAGGATGTCCGATCTTCATAAACTTTTGTTGTTATCCACAAAAAAAAAATATCTCTACTGAAATGCTCCTGCTGTTATCCCTGTCTAAAAAGATTAAATTTGATTATATACCAAATGGCTTTGATACCGTCTCTCCAGGTTATTTTTTTCCCCTGGTCAGAAAGACGGGGCTCATAATAAATCGGAACTTCAAAGATGCGTGCTTTCATTTTCGCAAGTTTGGCGGTGATCTCCGGTTCAAAACCGAAGCACTGACATTCGACATTTATTTTCTTTAAGATGTCTGTCCTGATCATCTTGTAGCAGGTTTCCATGTCTGTAAGGTGCAGATTGGTAAAAATATTGGAAAACAATGTAAGTAGTTTATTTCCATAGTAATGGACAAAACCATCCACCATAACTTCATTGCCCGAATATCGGCTGCCATAAACGGCATCGGCATTTTTTTCAACAAAAAATTTATATAGCTTGGGATATTCAAAAGGATCATATTCCAGATCAGCATCCTGAATGATCACCAGATCTCCCGTGAGAAGTTGCTGAGCAGTCCGAATCGCCGAACCTTTGCCCAGATTGGCATTATGATGAATCACTTTAACAAGTTCGTCTTTCGGGTAATTGTCAAGCAATTTTTTTGTTCTATCGGTTGAACAGTCGTTAACCACAATAATTTCCTTGGGCAGATCAACCGCACGTACTCTTTCAATGATTTCCAGAATAGTTTTTTCCTCATTGTAAGCGGGAATAATTACAGAAAGCTTTAGATCTTTTTTCATTTATTAAAGAATCCTAAAATATATCGTGCGATGAGGGACCTGCAATATTTTTTCCATGCCATAAGAGTTTCAAATAGTTGGGTAGAACTAACTTGCTGCCACCATCTCAATTATATCTGCCGCCTTTTCATGTCTGCTGTATACATCAGTTTCTCCAACATACTTTTTTCCGTTGAGACCCCATCGATCTTTGTTTTCTGAAGTCAGCATCGAAACCAGCATATTGTTAAGACTTTCCTGCCTGAAGGGCGAAGGCACCAGTTTTCCCGCACCGGCCCGATCCACATGAAAACTATATCCACAATTATCGGTTGCCAGAACAGGCAATCCGGCTGACATGGCTTCAATTAAAACCGTTCCGGTATTTTCCTGGTAAGCAGGGTGCAATAAAAGGTCGGCTCCAACTAAAAAGCGTGGCACATCGCCTCGCTTGCCGACAAAATTTACATGAGATAAAACCCCCAGTCTTTTCGCCAATCGGAGATAAGGCCTGACCCTTCCTTTGCCCACAACCATCAGCAGGGTTTTCTCTTTCAGGTAGAGCGGCAGGGCTGATATGGCTTTTATTGCCCGATCGACACCCTTTCTCTTATAGTCTGAACCGACCATCAACACGACGTGTTGATTCGGTTTAATAGCAAATTCACGGCGAAAATCATCCCGAATCTCCGGAGCATTTGGAGGGGCCAGACGGTCCCTGGAAATTCCCGGCGGTACCAAGTGAAAACGATGTTCATCAGTTCCATAATAATCCATATAGAACTTCTTTTCACTGTTGGAAATCAATATTATTTTGGTTTTTGCTTGTTTGTCGAAAACAGTACGTTCCAGAGCGATTAAAGCTCGACAACGTCCTGACAAACGATATAAAAAACTTCTTTCTAACGCCTTGGTTGCAAAACAGGTGTCTGATGCAAAATACACATCCAGTCCGGGCATCTTGTTAAACCCCACAACCGCATCATAATGTTTGGCCATTACATACTTATCAAGTTTTTGGGCAAAAGATTTATAGCGCCGGTGGTTGGTAACGCCTTTATTTGGGATAATAAAAACCTGCAGATTATCTGGTTGTACCCCTACCCACGAACCGGTATATACATCTACTTGATGACCCCGTGATAGACAGACTTCGGCAAGTTGCAGGAATCCCCGCTGCAGCCCTCCAAATGGAAAATATTTAAACAGGCAAAATGCAAATTTCATTTTTCATCTAATAAAAAAGATTTATAAAATCTATTTAGCATTTTTCTAAGATAAGTCAACAAGAAGGCGGAGCTAACAGGGTAAATAGGTTTGACAAATAATCGGCTTTCGGCTATTTATCACTATCCGTAAAGAAGAGTTGTTTCTGTCTTTTTAATTCTGTTGATTGCTATAGGCATCAAAAGGTCATCAACAATTATAAAGCCCGAGCAAAAAAGGAAACCTTAAAAAAATATCAAGATGATCGGATTGCTTGCGGAATATTTGGATGTTTAATTTGGATACCAGGTCAAAGAAACTCTTGATGGTTGCGTATTTAATCATCTATTTGGTTTCCGGCATAAAAGTCTTTAGAAAGGCAAAGGAAGATCGTACCGCATTTCTGCGCTGGTCTTATCATACTGAATGATCCTGCTATGAAATGGTGGACACTCGGTTAAGTCATTGGTAAAGAGCAATGACAGGAGGAAATTATGAGTGTTCAACAACGCAGAAAATATGATCCGGACTTTAAACGCAATGCGGTCCAATTGACAGAGGAGCCAGGTCGAACAGTAACTGGCATATCAGAAAACCTTGGCATATCAAAAGATCTTCTTTATAGGTGGCGGCGAGCGCAACGTCTCAACAAAGAGCTTGCATTTCCTGGCAACGGTCGTGAGGCATTGACCTCTCAGCAACAGAAAATTCGAGAGCTTGAGAAAAGTCTCAAGAATGCCGAAATGGAGCGCGACATCTTAAAAAAAGCCATGGCCATCTTCAGCAGGGCATCGAAATGAAATTTAAATTCATTGAAAAAAACCACTCGTCATTTCCGGTGAAGAAGATGTGCCATATGTTAAAAGTATCACAGAGCGGATATTATCGTTGGCGAAAGGCCCCGTTATCATCTATAAAAATAGAGAATGAACGGCTGAGGGAACGAATAAAAGAATTGTTTGCAGAGCATAATGGCATGGTTGGCAGCCCAATGATAACCGCAGATCTCCATGAAGATCCCGAATTTTCAAAAGTAAGCAGGCCTCGAGTGGCCCGACACATGAAAAAAATGGGATTAAAATGCCGTACTGTGAAAAAGTTTGTAGTAACTACCGACTCAAAGCACAAAGAACCTGTTTCTCAAAATTTACTCGATCGTCAGTTTACGGTACCCACTCCAGACACAGTCTGGGTGGGTGATATCACGTATTTAAAAATTGGAAGGAAGTGGCATTACCTCACGGTTTTTATCGATTTGTTTTCCCGGATTATTATAGGGTGGGATCTCAGTGAATCACTTGAAAAATGTTCAACAATGCGTGCTCTTAACAAAGCAATTTTATGGCGCAGACCAGGAAAAGGGTTGATGATACATAGTGATAGAGGAGTTCAGTATGCCAGTGACGATTTTAGAGAAATATTAAAAAAACACCATTTTATTCAGAGTATGAGTAGGAAAGGCAACTGCTGGGATAACGCGGTGGCAGAATCTTTTTTCCATTCGATCAAAACACAAATGATTTATCATTGTAAATTTCAGAATGTGGCCGAGACGGAGCAGGCTCTTTTTAATTACATTGAAGTCTACTATAATCGCCGGAGAAAGCATTCTACGAATGGTTATAAATCACCCGTAAATTATGAATTGGAATATTGGAATCTTAAAAAAGCGGCTTAACCCCGACTCCACTATTTTGTTGCAAGATCAAACACCTATATATTAAATACGTCACCGTATTTACGAACCAAAGCACTAAGTAAAATTTCATGTCTGATAAAAAATGTATCCTACTGATCTCAGGCTCTTAAAGTGCACAGGTTTTTTAGGGTTATCCTCAAAATATTTTCTGAATCTCACGATAAAATTATCCACTGTCCTAGTTGAAGTGCCTCCGGTGTATCCCCACCCTATTTCCAGAAGCTTGCCTCTTGAAAGAGGTTTGCCATGATTAACTATAAAAAGTTTTAAGAGCTTTATCTCCTGATCTGTAAGATTAACCTTGCCGCTTTTACAACATGCAATTCCTGTTTCAAAATCAATCTGGTTGCTGCCAAAAGCATAAATCTTCATTGGCATGGAAATATTTTCAATATCAATTTCACCACGATGCCATGATGTCCTGACCAAAAGACGTTCTACTCGCAGTAAAAATTCTTCAAGGTTAAAAGGTTTTGCAAGATAATCGTCTACGCCATAAGAAAATCCTTTTACTATATCATCAGGAGCGCCTTTTGCAGAAAGAATAAGAATCGGGATCTGCTCATTCTCAAGCCGGATGTTCTGAAGCACGGACAGTCCATCAATACCAGGCAGCATTATGTCGAGTACGATCAAATCAGGTGTCCATCTTTTCCATTCCTGCAGTCCTGAAACTCCGTCCACAGATACTTTAACATCATATCCCTGAAGCGAAAGGTTTAATTTCAGGCCCTCTGCTATATGGTCCTCATCTTCTATTACCAAAATCCTTTTTTTAGGGTTATTTTTCATAACAGTCAAATTACACTTTTTTTAAATCAGCCTTCCTGCACAAAGGCAAAACCAATGTAAAGACCGATCCTTTTTCAAGCCCATTACTTTCAGCAAACAACCGGCCATTATGGATACCTGCAACATTCTTTGCCAGATAAAGTCCCAGTCCGCTTCCCCCTGAAGACATACTATAAGAAGTGCCTGCCCGATAAAATTTCTTAAAAATCTTTTTGAGTTCCCTGCTTTCAATTCCAATTCCATTATCTTTAAACCGAACATTCAATTTGCCCCTGTTAATCGCAAAAGAAATATCAATCTCAGGCTCCCTGGAATTATTATATTTAAAAGCGTTAGTCATAAGATTCATCAAAACCATTTCAAATAAAGACGGATTAATACTGCACAAAAAAGACTTGCCCGCTGGATTATGAATATTGACCTTACAGCCCCTGAAAAGATGAATATTGTTTTTATAAAACTTCTCGATTGCTTCTGCAATATCCAATATTACGAACTCTCCTCCATAGCTTTTACTCTCAATTCTGGCAAGATTCAAAATTCGGCTGATATTATCAGAAAGCTGGGTAACATCTTGAATCATGTAACCTATATATTTTATCTGATCTTGCCTTGAAAATTCATGCTTTTCAAATGTTTCAAGATAAAGTTTTAGTGAAGTAACAGGCGTTTTCAGTTCATGAGTAAAATTATTGATAAAATTACGCTGCATTCTGTAAAGCCGCAATGCCTTATTATGATAAACAAAAATAATAAATATCCCCATCAGTATGATACCGACAAGTATTGAAAGCACCATTATTACCACCCAGGTCTGAGATTCCAGGACCTGTCCGGGGTCAAGATTTAATTCCAGCACAATTTTCTTTAAACCTGTGCTTACCTCTATATACCAGTAAATATACAAAAAAAGTGACAGAACCAGAGCCACAATGGAAAATACCAGAATAAGAATTGGATTAAAAAACCACTTTGATTTATATATAGGCATAATTGTGTAAAATTTTTGTAAAACTGCAAAAAAATTCTGTAATTTAATTAAGCTATTGACTATGTATTATATTAACGAAAAAAATCATGCTATGCGAAATGTTCGCAAAACTATTGGTATTCGAAAATCATTTTTATAAAGTATATAACATATGCAAAATTATTACCATACATTTCATATCCCAGTTATGGGCACAGGTCATTCGGCTGACACCCCTATACGTGTAGCACCTTTTGGTATTACCTCTGTAATTTCTATTATAGATGACATTCTGCTTGAAAAAATCAGAAAATATTACTGCAACGAGTATTCAATGGAATACAGCAGGATTCAAAAAAATGTAGAGCATGGCAGGGCTAAGAGGATTAAAGCATATCTTGAAACAGTCAGTAAAATAGTTCAAATCAGGTTAGAAAATATAAAAAAACAGCCTTTTTTCAAAAAAAATGATAAAACAAAATATTTTGAACTTCTGCCTGACAACTCGGAATTAAAAATCAAATATAACAAATTGTTAAAAATGGAGGCCGGCCTCGAAAAAGACTTGCTGGCAAAAGACTTAACAAACAGAATGATTCCAGGCTCTATAGATGTCAATATAATGGTAAAGGTTGACCGGAGAATTTATTACGATAATGTCCGTCCCATTGCAGACGAATTCAGCGATGCCAAAACAGCGCTCAAGGGATATGCCAAAAGCTGCCTTGATTCAGCCATTGTATTTTCCGCAGGCATAAATCAACGTCTTTTTGATTATATGACTAATTTCAAGGAATTTTACAGAGATAAAACCGGTACAATTAAAAAAAGGATAATTCTAAAAGTAAGTGATTTCCGCTCAGCATTGATCCAGGGCAAATTTCTGGCAAAAAAAGGACTGGAAATATACGAGTTTAGAATTGAATCCGGTCTTAATTGCGGAGGACATGCATTTGCTTCAAATGGATTTTTGCTTCCAGACCTTTTAAAGGAATTTAAAGAAAAACGTGATATGCTTACGGCAAAATTTCAGCCTTTAGTACAGAAATATTACAGTAAAATGGGCTGGGAATATCCTGAAAACGCTTTAAACAGTAAACCGCTTATTACTGTGCAGGGTGGAATCGGAAATAACGGAGAAGATCTGAGGCTGAGGAATCAGTTTGGAATGGATCTTACGGGCTGGGCATCTCCTTTCCTGCTTGTTCCTGAAGTAACCTGCGTTGATTCTTCTACACGTGAGCTCCTTAGAAAGTCATGTAAAGAGGACCTGTATCTCAGTGATGTTTCACCCCTTAGCGTCCCTTTTAACAATATACATAACAGCGGTTCTGAAATCCAGACAAAAGAAATGACCGCAAAAGGCAGACCCGGTTCTCCCTGCCTTAAGGGATTTCTTGTATCTAATACTGAATTCACTAACATACCAATTTGTCTTGCTTCCAGACAATATCAAGAAAAAAAGCTGGAACAAATAAAAAGTATGGAAATTTCTGCAGAAGAAAAGCAAAGACTCAGCCTGAAAGTGGTTGAAAAGGCATGCCTCTGTGACCATTTGGGGAATGGAGCCCTTATTGCCCTGGGAATAAGGGATGAAAAAAATTCACCCCAGTCAATATGCCCTGGACCCAATATTGCCTGGTATAACAGATTATACTCGCTTAAAGAAATGACAGATCATATTTACGGGAAAAGCCGGTCACTTGTCCCTTCAGAAAGGCCGCACATGTTTGCCGCAGAAATAATAATGTATGTGGACTATTTTGAAAAACTGCTTAGTAACGATTCTTATACGCAGATTGAAATAAAAAGGTTGCGTGAATTTAAAAATAACCTTGAGGATGGAATGAATATTTGTCTTGATATCGCCGGTATGACGCCATATGATGAAGAAAATCTGGCTTCTATTCCTCCATGCGTTGAAAAACAGAGAAAACGTCTTAAAGCAATATACTCCTCTTTTAAGAACAAAATAACAAGTATTACGCAAAAGCACGACACTGATACCTCTAAAAAAATGGCCCTATAAAGTGAAGATAGTTCTCGCTCATTATCATCTTAAGACAGGCGGGGTAACAAGTGTTTTAAAACAGCAGATCAGAGCTATTGAAAAAGATTGCGAAGTTCTTGTTCTCACGGGAGAAATCCCTGATCTCCCCTTCCCTGCCGAAATAAAGCTCATTCCCGGGTTTGGTTATGGCAGCGGTTCATCCATCAAAAAGTTCAGCCCGGAAGAAGTTGCTGAAGAAATAGTTAAAGCAATATATTCAAAATGGAAAGATGGATGTGATATTCTTCATATTCATAATCCCCTGCTTGCCAAAAACAAAGATTTTTTAAAAATCCTGAAAGAGCTGCAAAAAAAGAAAATAAGGCTTTTCTTACAGATTCATGATTTTGCCGAAGACGGCAGGCCTCTGGCATACTTTGCTGAAGATGAATATATACCCAACTGCCATTACGGTGTAATAAACTCAAGGGATTATAAAATACTGCTTGCTTCTGGTTTGAAAAAAGAGGGACTGCATAAACTTTCCAACACAATTGAACCCATTGAAGTTAAAAACTACGATACAAAGATAAAGAAATATATTCTATATCCAATTCGAGCTATTAGAAGGAAAAATATTGGTGAAGCAATTCTTTTATCCCTGTTTTTCAAAAACAATGAAACCCTTTTTATAACTCAACCTCCTAACAGTCCCATTGACGTAACAAGCTATAATGGATGGAAAGAATTCGTAAAAAAAAACAGGCTTAATGTGCTGTTTGAGGCTGGATTAAAATATGATTTCAAACAGCTTGTCAACAAGGCGGAATTTCTTATTACAACAAGCATAACAGAAGGATTTGGTTTTTCATTTCTTGAGCCATGGACAGCAGGGAAAATAATTTGCGGCAGAAAGCTTCCGGAAATATGTTATGATTTTGAGCAAAACAATATAAAGCTTGATCATCTTTATGAGAAAATGCTTGTCCCTGTGGAATGGATAGACAAAAGAAACTTTTACAAAAGATGGAGGTCGTCTGTTTTAAGGGCATGTTCGCTGTTTAATTATAAAATCAACAATAAAGATATTGAAAAAAGCTTTTCTGCGATAACAGATAATAATATTGATTTTGGACTCCTGAATGAATCTTTCCAAAAACAGGTAATTACATATATACTTTCAGATAAAACAGAAAAAAACAGGATGCAGTCCCTGAATCAGCATCTTTTAACTGTTGGAGAAATACCAGACAGAGAACATATAATACAAAACAATATGAAAGCCGTGCTTACTAATTATAATACTTCGACATATAAAGAAAAACTTTTGGGTATTTATTCAAAGGCATGTAAAAAACAGGTTACACAATGTATAGATAAAAAAATCCTTCTTTCAGAGTTTTTGAATCTGGATAAATTCAGCCTTCTGAAATGGGGAGATTATGTTAAATAAAAAACAAATGTTAAAATATGCCGTTGCTCTTTCTCCTCTTCCAACAGGACTTTGCCGGTCAGGCAGTTTTAAAAAAAAAATCAAATGCATACTGTTTGATATTTATGGCACTTTATTTATCAGCGGATCAGGCGATATAAGTATTTCAAAAGAAGAATCTACAGAAACAGATAATTTAAAAGAATTGCTGATTAAATTCAAAATCAGGAAAACCCCTGAGGATATTTTAAATGCTTTGTTTACAACTATTGACAAAGAACATGAGAAACTAAAAAAACAGGGGATTGATTTTCCAGAAGTCGAGATAGACCGCATATGGATGAGCATTCTTAAAAATAACGATTCAGTCGTGGTAAAAGAATTTGCAGCCATGTTTGAAATGATTGCAAATCCAGTATGTCCAATGCCGAATCTTAATGAAATGCTTTATGTCTGTAAAAAATCAAAAATATTGATTGGGATTATATCCAATGCACAGTTTTACACACCATATCTGTTTGAGTGGTTTTTAGATTCAAATCTAAGAGAGCTTGGATTTCATCCTGATCTAACCATGTTTTCATATAAATCAGGCCACGCCAAACCATCGCCATTCATGTTCCAGTCTGCTGCTGAAAAACTGAAATCTTTGGATATCCCGGCTGAATCAACCCTTTATATCGGCAATGACATGTTAAATGATATTTACCCTGCTGAAAAGGTCGGATTCAAAACAGCACTTTTTGCTGGGGATGCAAGATCGTTAAGGCTTAGAAAAAATTCACCGGAATGTAAAAACCTGTCCCCTGATCTTGTAATAACCGACCTGATTCAACTCCTTGAATACATCTAAATCAAATATTTTAAAAATCAGCGTCAAGTTTTATGAACTCGTAAAAAGCTGCATTATGCTCCTTTGCAGCACTTGAAACTAAAATAACTTTTGAGCAATCAGTCTTGATGAACTTGTAAAAAGTAAGATTTGTTCGCTCTATGAGTATTTTTGGGATTCAGATTAATCCCGGCTAAATTGCAAGAACTCGGGCTAACGCCCTCAAACAACTTGCAATTTTTAACGCCAGGCTCAATCTGACCGGCCAAAAACTGATTATTTTCCTTACCGGGAAGCTTTAGCTTCAATCTTTTTCCAAAACTGCTCAATGTCGCTTACAAATGACTTTTTACGAGGGCGTCAGTCTTCAGTTATGATTAAATTAAAATTAGAAAACTGTTTGAATGTATTAAAAATCGTTAGCAAAGAACCTGTTGATATATTGTTATTAATAAAAAATTAAATTATCAGCACAATTGCTGTTTTTATTATGGCCGGTTCTTTGTTTACGAGTTGTTATACATGAGTTTTTTCTGGTTTTAATTTAATTATAACTGTTGCGATAACTAACAAAAACTACAGTTGAGTTATTTAAAAGTCGAATTCATCGAATGTGTCATTTCAACTGCAGGGATAAATCTTATGTTATCAGTGCGTTACAGGCTAAAGATTTCTTGCGGGAAATAATTTTGAATTTAAGATTTTCATCTTTGCCAAACGGAATCGCAATGCGGTAAAAAGGCATCCAAACCCGTACCTGATGCTTCGAAAAAGATTGATTGATGAAGCTTCAGTAAAGTATTTTGTCGGGCAGCTCACCTCAGCTATTGTATAGCCAAACCACAAAATTTGTGCGAGCATTTGATTATCAAAAACAAAATCATCGGAATTAACATCAAACGGCAGTTTTTCCAGAATCTCGCGTGAAAACGCTCTGTATCCTGTATGATATTCAGAAAGTTTGGCTCTTAAAAACAGGTTTTCAGTAAGAGTAAGGAATCTGTTTGCAATGTATTTCCATACAGGCATGCCTCCATCCAGAGCATAACCGCCTAAAATCCTTGACCCCAATACACAATGATAAAGACCATTGCCAATCATGGAAGCCATTGCAGGAATAAGCAGAGGTGTATACTGATAATCAGGATGAATCATGATAATTATTTCACCGCCCTCTTTCAGAGCCATTTTATAGCAGGTTTTCTGGTTTGCTCCATAGCCTAAATTTTCTTTATGAATAAAAACCTTTGTGTTTGGCAGACCTTTTGCGATGGCAGCAGTCTCATCATGGCTTGCATCATCAACCAGAATTACACTATCAACAATACCCTGATTCATAACTTCGTCATAAGTTCTGCGAAGCGTTTTGGCAGCATTATATGCAGGCATGACAACAACGACTTTTTTATCTTTAAACATTTAAACTCCGGAAACAGTTATTATCAAATCACACACATTGCATGTTTTACAAAAAAGATGTATGCGTATTACGTAAAATGGATTTATGCCAGAAATAAGAAAAAACGTAAAGAACAAAGTACAATGAGAGCTTTGAAACAGGATAAACATGAAAATAAAATCACTCTCAGATGAGCAGATAGCTGGTCAGCGTCTGATGGCTGGATTTGACGGAACCAGATTAAATGATGACCTTAAATTTCTTATTAATACAATTAAGGTTGGCGGAATAATTCTTTTTGCCAGAAATTTATCCTCTCCTGATCAAATAAAAGATCTGTGTTTTTCAGCCCGGGAATATGCTTTGCAGCACGGACAGCCGCCGATATTCATTTCAATTGATCAGGAAGGCGGACAGGTGGCAAGACTGAAGGCTCCATTTACTCAATTTCCAGGCAATCCAGAGATAAAAGAAAAAAAAGATGCTGTCTATTTTGCAGAAACAACTGCAAAAGAACTGACGGAAGTCGGTATAAACATGGACCTGGCTCCTGTCCTGGATATAGCGCACAAAGGAATAACCAGCATAATGGCCGGCAGAGCCTTTGGCAGCGATCCTGAACAGGTATCAAGTCTTGGGGTTAAAGTAATTGAGCATCTCCAGCAAAATAAAATCATATCTGTAGCAAAACACTTTCCCGGGATAGGCAGAACTACGCTTGATTCACACCTTGAGATGCCTTTTTTAAATACAGGCATTAAAGATATCGAGGATATTGACCTCATGTCGTTTAAAGCAGCTATAAAACACAATGTAGCAGGGATAATGCTCTCTCATATATTTTACCGGAATATTGATTCAAAATGGCCTGCAAGCCTGTCAATCAAGATTGCAAAAGATCTTCTGCGCGGACAGCTGGAATTTAACGGAATAACTATAACAGACGATCTGGATATGGGAGCAATAAAGAAAAACTACGACATTAAAACAATAATTCAGCAGATACTTTCAGCAGATATTGACATAGCTCTTATCTGCCATAAGGGGCCTGATATTGAAAAGGCATTTTACGAAATATTAAAAAGCCTGAAAGACTCTGAAACTCTGAGGAAAAAAGGAATCCAGTCTGCGGAACGGATAATGCAAATCAAAGAAAAGTATCTTTATCCAGTCTTGATGGCGTCGTAAAAAGCTGCATTATACCGCTCTGTAGAACTTGAGACCAGAATAATTTTAAACAATCAGTCTTCAGTTGCGATAACCGGCAAAACTTCAGTTGAATTATTTAAAAGTCAAAAAATACTATTTTCCGGTATTTTTTTTATCCTTGAATATACATCATCATCAATATCTGACCTGCATCCGTCTTTCAGATAATGATAACCTGCCGCAGCAATCATTGCTGCATTGTCGCCGCAAAGATCTATGGATGGTATATGGGTTGTTATTTTTCTTTTGCCTGCATCACAAATGATTTTTTCTCTTAATCTGCTGTTTGCCGCCACACCGCCAACCAGAGCAATATGGCTGCAGCTTTTTTCTGCTGCTGCATTAATAAGTTTATACGACAAAACATCAACAACCGCCTCCTGAAATCCTGCCGCAATATCAGAAATCTGCTGCTTAGAGTCATGTTTATGGGTTTGCACATACCTGTTTACAGATGTTTTAATTCCGCTGAAACTAAAATCATATTTGGACTTGTCTAAATATGATCTTGGAAAATGAATCTTTGCAGGGTCACCGTCCTCAGCAAATTTCCCTATAACTCGTCCTCCAGGGTAACCAAGGCCAAGAATCTTGGAAACCTTGTCAAAGGCTTCTCCTGCGGCATCGTCTCTTGTCTGTCCCATGAATTCCATTTTTGTATGGGATAAAACATGAACAATGCTTGTATGACCGCCTGATGCCAGAAGCGCTACAAAGGGAAAAGGCGGCGGATCAGGCTCTAAAAAGACTGAATTAACATGTCCGTCAAGATGATTTACACCTGCGAATGGAATATCAAGAGCAAAAGCATACGCCTTTGCAAAGGAAAAACCTACAAGCAGCGAGCCGATCAGTCCGGGGCCTTGAGTAACGGCAATCGCATCAAGCTGCTTTATATCAACTCCAGATGAGCTGACAGCCTCGTCAACCACAGGAACAATGGCTTCCATATGTTTTCTTGAAGCAAGTTCAGGCACAACCCCGCCATATGGATGATGCACTGCGATCTGAGACGAGACAACAGAAGACAAAATCTTAGTGCCGTCAACCACAACTGCCGCGGCCGTATCATCACAGGATGTTTCAATACCTAATATTATCATATTATTTCTGCTAATTATAAAAACAGCTATGTTTTACCACGAAATTCACGAAGAATTTTAAACATTAATATTCATAACCCTACAACTTTTTTCATAACCTTTTTCAATATTTCTCGCAACAACATAACATTAATCAGTGGGCAAAATGTTTTTTTTGTAACTGTTCACGGTTTGAAACTTGAAATTGGAAATTTGCAAGATTATGAAATGATTTTACCAGTTGGATACGTTTGTCAACAATACAAAAACATGAAGACCCAATTTGATGGTATTGTAAAAAAATCGAAAAGTTCTCTTTTTATATATTTTTTATTTCCCAATTTCAATATTTCGTAACCACTTATCAATATTTTTTATTGAAAGATATAAGATCATCGATTAGCATAAATATTATGAAACCTATTGTTGCCATAGTCGGTCGTCCAAATGTAGGAAAATCAACACTTTTTAATCGTATAACAAGATCAAAAAATGCCCTTGTTGACGATTTCGCGGGTGTTACCAGAGATAGAATTTATGGAGATGCAACCTGGAACGATATTGAATTCACCCTTATTGATACAGGCGGATTTTCATTACAGGATAAGGATGATTTTGCGAGTCAAGTCCGTTTTCAGGTTGAATTAGCCATTGAAGAAGCAGATGTCATTATACATATGCTTGATGGAAAGCACGGAATCTCTGTTTTCGACAAGGATATTGTTAATATTCTCCGTTCAGTTAAGAAACCTGTTTTTTATGCTGTAAATAAAATTGACGGTCCTGAAAAGGAAGATAATGTCTTTGATTTTTACAGTCTCGGCATTGAAAAATTATATTCTGTTTCTGCAGAACATCGTTATGGTGTACATGAACTTCTTGATGATGTGGCAGCCGTGCTTCCAAAACTTGTATCAGAAAAATCTCAGGATATGATAAAGATTGCGGTAGTTGGCAGGCCTAATGCAGGTAAATCATCACTCATAAATAAGATTCTTGGAGAAAACCGTTTTCTTGTCAGCGATATTCCAGGAACAACACGCGATGCAATTGACTCTGTATGTAATATTAACAACAAATCATATCTTCTTATTGATACTGCAGGAATCAGACGCAGGGGGAAAGTTTCAAAAAAAATTGAAAAATTTTCCATAATCAAAGCCTTAAGAAGCCTCGACAGGTGTGATGTAGCGCTTATTCTCATAGATGCTGATGAAGGTGTTACTGATCAGGATATAAATGTTGCGGGTTATGCTTTTGAACGGGGATGCGGCTGTATTTTACTGCTGAACAAGTGGGATCTTGTTGAAAAAGACAGTAAAACTGCAAAAAAATACTATGAAGACCTGAAAATGCATGCAAAATTTTTGAACTTTGCTCCTGCCTTGACAATTTCAGCCAAAACAGGCCTCAGGGTCTCAAAAATCTTCACTCTTGCAGACAAGGTTTACAATCAGTATTCCATGCGTATCGGGACAGGCCAGATAAACAGGATATTTGAGCGGGCAATTAAAAAAAACGAGCCCTCTCTTCACAAGGGAAAACGCATAAAGTTTTATTATGCCACTCAAACATCAGCAAAACCGCCTTGTTTTGTGTGTTTTGTCAATTATCCCGATGCTGTTCATTTTTCATATAAAAGATATCTGATAAATCAAATTAGAAAAGACTCGGGCCTTGACAGCACTCCGATTCGGCTGATCTTTCGCCAGCGAACAGGCAAGAACGATAACAAGTATTCAAAAAGCAAAAAAAAGTAACTTTTTTTAACCGGGGAGAACAGAGAGACCACAGAAAAAAGAATTCTTGTAACACTTTAGCCTTTTAAAACGAATTCAAACTTACGGATTTGTTTTGAACCGCAGAATATTGAACAGGAAATTATGAATGTCGAAGTAAGGCATTCTATCATTTTTACTACTATAAAAAATAGAGTGTAACGATTCCACAATTCATCATTCGAAATTTCTTGTTCGATATTCGATATTTGATGGAATCGTAAAAAGTCAAAAAACACCAATTTCCGTCATTCCGGCGAAAGCCGGAATCCAGTATTCTTAAATAGTTACGGGTAATCTGGACTCCGGTTTTCACCGGAGTGACGACTTTTTACGAGTTCATCAAACTTGATTAAATCATTTTAATGATAATTTGCAGGAAGAGTTTTGATGTTTTTTTTAATCCTGAACATCCTGTTAATCCTGTCAAAAAAGTCTCGAAGGATAAAGTTTTGGATCTGTTTGATTATAGAGCACAGAAGGCAACAGCCTCATCAAAACCTCTCGCAGAAAGGATGCGGCCAAAGAGTCTTGATGAATTTGTTGGTCAAAACCATTTAACAGGGGATGGCGCTCTGATCCATACTGCAATTGAAAAAGATCGAATTTTCTCAATGATCCTTTGGGGGCCGCCCGGATGCGGGAAAACAACCCTTGCACGGCTTATTGCCAATGAAACCAGCTCGCATTTTGTGCATTTTTCTGCTGTGCTTTCAGGGGTCAAAGAGATACGGGCTGTTATAGAAGATGCAAAAAACCGCCAGAAACTCTACGAGAAAGAAACCATACTTTTTGTCGATGAAATACACAGATTCAATAAAGCCCAGCAGGATGCATTTCTCTATCATGTGGAAAGTGGTCTTATTACTTTAATAGGAGCTACAACGGAAAACCCTTCTTTTGAAGTAATCTCTCCTCTTTTATCAAGATGCAAAGTAATAATCCTGAAGCCTCTTTTATCAGATCATATTACTAAAATAATCAATCGCGCTCTTAACGATAAAAAAAACGGGCTCGGCAATATTAATTTTGATTTTGACAAAGACGCCCTTGCCTGTCTGATAGACATGGCAGAGGGAGATGCACGCGCTGCCTTAAACAGCCTTGAATTAGCTACTTCTCTGCTTTTACCCGACAACCATATTGAAGACAAGAAAACAAGACACATAACCTTGCAGACCATAGAAAAAGCTCTGCAGAAAAAGGCTCTTATCTATGATAAATCAGGTGAACAGCACTATAATCTTATATCAGCATTTCATAAAAGCCTTCGTGGAAGCGACCCTGACGCTGCAATCTACTGGCTTGAAAGAATGCTCATGGCAGGAGAAAATCCTTTATATATTGCCCGCAGAATGGTCAGGTTTGCATCCGAAGACGTGGGCAATGCAGACCCGAATGCGCTCGGAACAGCTTTAAATGCAATGGAAGCATTTAAATTCCTGGGACACCCTGAAGGGGAGCTTGCTCTGACTCATGCTGCTGTTTATCTTGCAACAGCGCCTAAAAGCAACAGCATATATGCATCATCAAAAATGGTTAAAAAAGAAATTAAAGATTCCGGCTGTCAACCTGTTCCACTACACATAAGAAATGCCCCAACCACTCTGATGAAAGATATCGGGTATGGAAAAGATTACAAGTATGCGCATGACTATAAAGAAGGGTTTATTCCTCAGGACTATCTGCCGGAAAAACTGAAAAAACGCTGCTATTACTTTCCAACAGACAGAGGATATGAAAAAACAATAAAACAAAGGCTTGATAAGTGGCGTAGCCTCAAAAAAAAGTAAAGAATCCTGGCCCAGAGTACCAGGCTTTGGCTATCCCCAGAGGGAATTTGTTTTGAATGAAAAAGATGAACCCTGGTCGCCTCTGGCGCCGCCGAAGGCGGGTAAACATCGAAGGCGTACCTTAATTCGACGTTGGAAGTTCGATGTTCGATGTTCGATGTTCCTTTTTTAAACACAAAACTCCAGGGCAAAGCCATCTATCTCTGACTTGGCCCAAAGGACCAAGCTTTTCAGGACAAAATGAAATGCTATTTCCCCAATTCCTCTTTAACAGCAAGACCTATTTTTTTCAGAGTATAAGGTTTTTTTATGTATCCCCCGGCGCCCAGTTTTTGAGCTTTCTTTATGCGGTCTGTTTCAGAAAATCCGCTGGCGATTATTGCCTTCTGGCCAGGATGTAATTCAAGAATTTTCCTGTAAGTGTCAAGTCCATCAAGCCCTGGATCCATTATCATATCCAGAACTATTAAATCCGCTGCATTTTCCTTCATATATGAGACAGCGTCCTCACCGCTTGCCACTGATCTAACAGCATAGCCCAGTTTTTTCAGTATCTGGGCAGCTATTTCTCTTTGGCCTTCAACATCATCTACTATTAGAATGGACTCTCCATTTCCCATGTAATCTTCAATTGGCAGGATGTTTTTCCTCTCGCTAATCTCTTTCCTTGTTGCTGGAAAATAAAGAGTGAGTGTCGTTCCTTTTCCTTCAGTGCTTTGAATATCAATATAACCATTATGGTCTTTTACCGTACCCCATACTACTGCCATTCCCAATCCTGTCCCGCTTTTCCCCATCACCTTTTTCGAATAAAAAGGCTCAAAGATTTTCTCCATGTCCCCTGATGAAACACCTATGCCGGAATCTGATATTTTAAAAACAACGTAATCACCTTCTTCTACATCATCATAACCTTTTAATGGTTTATCAATATATCTGTTTTCCGTTGATATAAAAATAGTTCCGCTATCATTTATTGCCTCTGCTGCATTATTAATCAGGTTCATGACGGTTTTAGAAAGGTGAAAAGATGAACCCATAATATTTAAAAGGTGTGCCTCAAAACTGGTTTTAATTTTAACATCAGGATAACACTCTTTTGTTTTTTTACATTCAGGAGATTCAAGATAACTGTTTATAATTTGATTAAGATTCACAACCTCTGTGGCAACAACCCCTCTTCTTGCCAATGTCAACAAATCCTGTACAATATCAACAGCCTTTTTGCCTGATTTTTGAATTGTTAAAAGGGGTTTTCTCAGATGGCTGTCTTCAGGGATACTCAGCAATAATAATTCCGGATAACTTACTATGCCACTCAAAACATTGTTAAGATCATGAGCTACGCCACCGGCTAAAGTGCCGAGTGATTCCATTTTCTGGGCCCGCTGAAGCTGGTTTTCGAGTTTTTTTTGTTCCGTTAAATCCCTCAAAAAACAGAGGGTGGCCGGACGTCCTTCCCAGTCAATTAAAACCGTGTTGAGCTGTACCAGTAATTCCTCATTATTTCTGTTAATTAATCTGAAAGAATAGGTGCTGGGAAGGGCCTCTCCTTTTAACCTTCTTTTATACCTGTCAAGGACCATATTCCTGTCTTCAGGATGTATGAATTCAACAAAAGATGTCCTGGCCAGCTCTTCCACAGAATAGCATGTCAGTTCCTCAGCCCTGGGGTTCGGAAACTTTATTACTTCATCCTGGGCAATAAATATAGCTTCATTTGCATTTTCCACAAGAATGCGATGCCGCAAGTCACATTCTTTCAGGGCTTCCTGGGTCTGTTTAAGCTCAGAGAAATCGGTTGCTGCTACAATCTGCCCTTTGGCGGGGTCTGATGGGTCCAAGGAGCATGCCCGAAGGATGCAGTCAAAAACAGTACCATCCTTGCGAATCCATTGTGTTTCCACATAACCGGTTCCTGACTCTTTAATACCAGCGTAAAGCTGTTTGCCTGTCCACTCAAACCCTTCATCATCAGGGTAAAGTACTCTGGAACTCCGGCCCAGAAAGAAATTTTTTTCATAACCAAGCATGCGGTACATAGTCTCATTGGCCCAGTCAAGTTTACGATTGACGACCAATCCAATCCCAACAGGAGAAATACTGAGAACTGTCTTTAATTTATTCTCGCTTTTCCGCAAAGCATCCTCTGCCTGTTTACCCTTAAAGACTTCCTTCTCCAGATCCCTGACCCTTTGTTCCAGCTCTTCATAGGTTGGCTTTTTATTCATTAAAAGCTCCTCAATAGATAAAATGGCTTTATTGTTTCATTAAATATCAGTAATGTCCGGTTAGGTTTTTGCATGTAGGTGCTGTTGTTTCTGTTCTTTAAAAATTTGAGAATCTGACGACGCTTCCGCGCTGCGGAGCTCATTTTGGATTTTAATCCGCAGTTCTCTCACT
>Ga0222665_1000520_pt1 | contig 22751 bp, 16 predicted proteins | sample AntAcemetagen653_FD_179853 | JGI IMG/M metagenome (GOLD analysis project Ga0222665, IMG submission 179853) | Saline water microbial communities from Ace Lake, Antarctica - #653 | ecosystem: Environmental > Aquatic > Non-marine Saline and Alkaline > Saline | place: Antarctica: Ace Lake...
GACATAAAGGCTGATGCTATCATGCGCCAAACGGATTTAGGGAATGCGCCGTCCGCATCTGATCCATCGGGCAATGATGTGCCGACTGAGGGAGAGAGTGGCGCTGTTACAGCCATGACCATCCTTTACGTGTCACATGACGGGGTATGTAACGGCAACCAGCCATGCTTTACCTTGATACAGGATGCCATTGATGCGGCAGACGATGTGTCTTTGATAAAGGTGACTGAGGGAACCTATGATCAAGACCTTGTGATCGATGAACCCAAGAATTTAACCATCCAGGGAGGCTGGGATTCAACATTTACAACCCGAACCTCAGACACGACCATAAAGTCCATGAGGATAAGTGCCGGGACGGTTAAGACGAAGTATTTGGTGATACGGTAGGTCTTTTGCCGAACGATATTCCAATTCCATATGTCATAATACGCTATTACAAATGCCGCGATTAGGCGGTATAGCTCAAAGTTGGGTGCAGCGAATTCATGTCGTCCATATTAGCATTGACATCGACACGAGATGGAATCGTGGCCAGTGATGGCCGTCGGTTCCATTCCGTTCGTCTCGTGAACGGGGTCCCGACTGAAGCTGCCAACATCTCGTCCGACACCTTCAACAAAACGTTTTCCCTGAACGGCGGTAATGTGGTTGGTGCCTTTTGTGGTTTGCTGAAGTTCTCCGGTGCAACTGTCGCCGAACACATTGTGAACATCACATCAGATATGTTCTCTGGCGGCACCACATTTTTATCGATTGTCGATGCGATTGAGAAGTATCTCAGGCACCGGCTCACCGAAATCGACAACGCTGAAGTTATCCCCCCTTGCCGGAACGTTGACCTACTCCTTGTGGGAGGAGCGAGTCTAACGCGTGCCCACATGGCAATCACATCAATACGTTTCTGCCCAACAGTTGATGGCGTTACAACAAAGCGAGATGTCGTGTATGCAGACAAGGAAAAACGGTACTACGTTTACGGAGACAATCAGGCTACCGCTGCTGTCGCAAGAGTGCTCGATGCGAACCACGCACCCAACAGAGATGCAAATTTCCTCCTAAAGCTTGCAAGGGGGGCTATCGAATCTGGTATCCGGAATTGTGGAACACACAGGCATGGAATGGAGCGTGCGTGCGGTGGCCAAGTCTTCACCACAAGAACCTGGTATTAGGCAGAGCGATGACGACAGAGCACTCCTTATTTTGTTGGATATGCAGAAACTGCTCAATCAATGGTTAGGGATGGCTAACGGCTGAACTAAGAGTTTAAATGACAATGATTGATTATATATGCAAAAAGATAAATTCAATTCCAAAAAAGTATTACAAGCAATATAACCCTGTGTTTCGAGATGGGTATCGAATCGATTATTCCCAGAGAGTTATCTATCCTGAAAGAGCGTATTGTGCTTACTTGTTTCATCTCTTTTTGAGTGATCAAGAAAACAGAAATCAACCTGGTTTCAGCGAATTGATAATAGATGCAGAAATATATAAACGAATTTCAGGAGTGTACCAGTCCCCAATTAATAATGCCTATGAGAAGACGTTGAAAAATATCGGTATGAAAATTGGTTGCTATCCCGATCTCATCATACATGGTGGCCAAGACAGTACGGAAAACAATTTGCTTGCACTTGAAGTGAAGACCGTTTCAGATCTTAAGCAAAGTGAATTTAACAGAGACTATTTCAAGGTAAATGCTTATGCAGAAACGCTTGGATATCGGAACTCATTTTATATTATAATTAATATTCAAAAAAGTGTCATTGAAACTTATTTAAAGAAGTATAGAACTCTAAATTATTTTGAGCATGAAGGGACTAAGGTTTCTATTGTCATAAAAGAGTCATTTGATAGTCATATTGAGATGTTAGTATAAGGCAATAGAGTTGGGCCATATGATTCATCCTGACGCATATGAACCAATTCATGAGGATGAACTTTGAGAAAGGAGGAGGATAGGCATGAAAGCTATTTTCATGTTATTGCTTATTATCCTTGTAATTGGACTTATATGTGAATTCCTATATCAATCAGTGGGAGGCTTTTGGTTAGTCCTGATAGTTGTTGGTGTTGTTGGGTATGTGGCTTATTCATGGAGTAATCCATCAAGCAACAAAGATGCTGAAGAGTTAGAGGAAGCAAAACAGCAATGGGGAGAGTTGAAAGAGGAGTGGGGGGTAACGCCAAAGAAAAAGAAAAGGGCGATGGGGGTATGGTTGTTAGCGTTCGTGTTGGTGATAGTGATGTTGCAGATGCCGTTCTGCCAGCGGATGATGGATGATTATGGGAGGCGGCATTTTCCTCAGAAGAAAGAAATTTTTCATAGGGGGATGGGGGAATGATAAACATGAAATGGAACAATGCAATCGAAACCAGCTTCAGGCCCTTGGAAAACGTTTAGACATTTTGAATAAGCGATTGAACCAAAAATGACCCATGCCCATGGTATGCACTACCAAGAGAACGTGGAACCTGGGCGGCTGAGAAAGCCGTTTTTGTGGGGACGGCACTGCATCTCCTTAATATCATCCTGTTTAAGGACGGCTCAATATTTAATCGGAACTGCTTTCTCAAAAGTGGAGTTGAATATCGAGCTGTCCTTTTTGCCGAAGTTTTATGAGGTAAAAGGACGCAGTGCGCGCATTATACTAATTTTGGCGAAAGTTCGGTCAAAATTCTATATGTGAATAAGTCAGCGGAAAAAAGCGGAAATGAAAAACTGTGGATAAGTTTGGATTATTGTATTATTACTTATTGTTATATCAACTGAAATAGAGTGTGTCAAATTATGTCAATGTGAAATAAAAGTTCTCGGGTTAACGGTATCGCTGGAATCTTTAACTTGTGGTAAGTAAAGAGATTAGGACTTTCTTATGCCGTCAAACTACACCATATATGCTCTTGTCGATCCAAGGGACGATACAATTTTCTACATTGGTAGAACTGTTCTGAAGCCCAGTACTCGGCTAAGACAACACATCGAAGAGGAGGGCTGTACTCCCAAGAACAAGAGAATTAAAGATGTTGAAAATGCGTCTTTAACCCCATCAGTTGTTGTTCTTGAAGATGGCATCACATCAAAAAAAAGAGCTTTCACGCGAGAGGTATTCTGGATTGAGTTTTTTTCGTCAGTCGGTGCTAAATTAACTAACGCCTCGATAGATTACGACGGTAAGTATTTTTTTGCAGATTATTGCCTATCCACGATTTCTAAGGAGAGCTGGACTACAGAATTAAATGATTTAGATAACAAACACAATGATATCAAAAAGTATATAAGTAAGAGGCCAATAAACCATGGAAAACCATGGACATCAACCGACCAAGAATTATTAGAAGAACTTTACGAAAAAGGAAAAACAGTTTACGAAATAGCTGATCTTATTGGCAGAACTATCGATAGTACTAATATGCGTTTAGGCCCTTATCTTGCCTCCAAATATCCACTAAAAAATGCAGAAAACGAGCTATGCCATGAGCAGGATAATTACAACACTAATCATGGCGATGAACAGATGCTAGCCCATAAAAGCGGAACGCGCTGGACTACATCTGATGATGAGGGCCTGAAATATATGTTAGAAGAAGGAAAAACGATTTCATATATAGCAAAAGCTCTTGGGCGAAGTGAGGGTGGTGTTAAATCACGGATATTTCGAATAAGAGATGAAATCTAAATAGCAGGGATTTAAATAGAATATTGAGATGAATTGTGATGGTTCATAATTTAGTGAATTGACGAACCCGATGGTACCGCCAAGATATCAAAAAATGGAAAGGGATACTTAAAAAGTTAATATGTCTTTCTACTGTCCAAATTGCGGAACTACAATATTCTGGGGAAACCTTCATTTGTTTTCCAACAAGTCTCATAAATGCAACAAATGTAAAGAGATTGTTGATATTCACCCTCAACTTAAACAAGTTCTTGGGACAATAAAGAGAAAGATTAAGGAAAAACAAGGAAAGGAAAAAAGTGTTTGGATAAACCATGGTATTATTTTTGACCTGATAACTAATTTGAGTGTAAGTCTGATTGACATTTCAGATTTTTTGAGAAGAAATTCCTTTAAAATGTCTCACAGCCCAGCATTTATTAAAAAGAGGCTTAATACAGTCTGTGAAGAATCGGGCTTATATAGCTTTGATGAGATGAGATCTAAACTGACGATTGAAAAACTCCCTTACGAAACAAAGAGTGTTAATCTCCATACTGGACCCTTTTATTCGTCATCAAAGAATTCATTGTGCAATCGAATAAGAAAAAAAATCATTGAAAAAGCTGAAGGAAATTGCGAACTGTGTGGAAGTCAAAAGATCTTAAACTGTCATGAAGTTTGGCAGTTCAGTGAGCACAATGCGACTCAAAGATTGGTGGGATTTATAGCTTTATGTCAAATGTGTCACTTAGTAAAACACCAAACATACAATGACTTGGGTGGTATACCCTGGGAAGATGCTCTACGCCATGTTGCTGAGGTAAATAACTGGTCTATTCTAAAGGCACGGAAGTATATAGATGATCAGATAGGTATTCAAGCTCGTAGGTGTCACAAACTATAATTCTTCATAGAATCAATTAAGGGAATTTCTGACAGAAAGATGTTGAAGGCATCAGTCCCTCTCTCTACAACAAACATTTTGAAAAGGAGAGGGAAAATGGAAAAAGACAGCGCAAGTGTAGACCAGATGATGAACGAGAACAAGAGGAAATCTTATCCCGCCAGAGGTAAACGTTACTCTCGTGCTCAGAAGCAAGAGATTCTTGAATATGCTCGATCAAACGATGTTCAAGCAGCGGCCCAGAAATTCGGAACCACAGAGACCTCAATCTACGAATGGCGTCGAAGCTTAAAGCGTCGTGGAGGCAATAGTGATCCGGGCGTAAGGATTGAGATTGAAGACCCAAAGACAGCGAGAGATCAGCGAATCCTTGGGATGTGGCGCCGCCATCCGGGGTATGGGCCGAGCCAGATCCGGAACATGCTGAAACGGAACGGATTTAAGGTTTCAGTAGGTACTGCTCGGCATGTGATGGAAGAGAACGGCTATATTCCACCTACCCTGAAGCGCAAGGAGCATGTAGGCCGTTATGAAGCGGGACGTCCGCGTGAACTGTATCACCTGGATTTTTATCACTTCTATATTCATAAGCAGAAGCAGTGCGTGCTATTCATAGAAGACGATTTTTCTCGCTTCATCGCTGGCTGGACAATGGTTCCGACCGAAAAAGCCGATCCTGTAATTGAAACATTTGACTTGGCAGTCCAGCGTTATGGCCGTCCGGATGGGGTGATGACAGACCGAGGTTCCGCCTTTCATTCCTGGAAGGGATTGTCCCGCTTCGAAGCCCTGTTGGAAGGATATGAAATCAACTACTACATGGCCAAGGAGGCGGCAGTCAATGGCAAGGTGGAGGCGCTCAACGCCAATTTCCAGAAAGAATGCGTTGAACAGCATGAATTCATGGACCTGACAGATGCCGCTCGAGGGATAGGACATTGGGTGGAACACTACAACCATCAGCGTACCCATCATGGACTGGGCGGGCTATTGGTCCCGGCGGATCGGTATTACGGGTTGGCGGAACAAACCCTGAGAAGGATCGAACGGGGGCTTGGAGCGGACTCGCCGGGGTTGACCAATCCTGATAATCGAAGCCTTGACCTGTTCAAAGTGGTCACCTACGGCGGAAAGCCGCAAATCTGGTTGATGGGAGAAAGGGTCTTCGGATAACGCCAATTGCCGTGTCTTTTTTTTTCATCCCTCATGAGAGAGACGGGAGAATTTGAACGACCATCCGAGGATAAGGGTTGACAAATCGATGGTTGTTTGGGAATCACAGCCGATATTGCAAACCCAAACAGCTATCGGTTTCACCCATGAATGTAAAAGAAGCGTGTCAGACCAACGCGTTAACATTAATTGGCCTTTACAAACTTGTTCAAGAAAGTGCCTCCGGTATGGGCCTTGTCTTGGACGGTCCCCTCGTTGCGGTCTGTGAAGACGCCGGGGTAAACCGCACGCAGGTCTATGAGCGTAAAAGGCAAATCGAGAACATTTTGGAAACGATTGAACTTGCCGGCCCCGGTCGGCCTAAAAACCGCATTGCGCAGGACCCCCATACCGAAGAACAGCAGAGGTGGCACTTACGCGAAAAGATCCTGCGTTACCGTTTGGCTCATCCCGGAACGGTGGTGACCCATGAAAGCGGCTATGCCACCTATAGCGATGCCTGTATCCGGTTTCTTCTTGACTTGCTCGAGGAATGGCAAGGTTCTATAGAAGGGTTTTGTCAGGAGGCGGCAGTCCCATACCAAACGCTCAGGTCCTGGGGCAGAAAAGATCAGTTAACCCCATATATAGGACATCATAATCGGCCATGTCCAGATATGCCCGCCACAGCAAGCGAAGATTTCAGGCAAATCGTCGAGGACTGCGCCACATGGGAAGGAAGCCTCAGGGAGTTTTTTAAATATGAAAGCGCCCGTATGCATCTGAGTCCATCTTTGATTCGCCGGGTACTTGTCATTTGCGGAATACTTCCGGTGAAATCACAAAAAGGACCCCGCTATCGAGGTTCCACCGCACAATGTGAACCGGGCAATGTGCTGGTGACGGACGGCAAGGAGGTTGAAGTCATCTTTACGGGAACGGGTGAAGTAGGTTCATATAACTGGCAGGGAATAGTAGACCAGGCAACCGCTTGCCACACGGCAGTGGTTGTAACCGATACCGAATGCGCAGAGGGCGTGCGGAATGCTTTTGATGAAAGCTGTGGGTTTTTTGGCCGGTCGCCCCAGGGCCTGCTCCACGACAACAAACCGATCCATTCTGATCAAAATTTGCGGGACCATGTTGAGCAAACAACCCTCATGATTCCAGCTACCTTGAATCGGCCTGAAAACAAAGCGGTTATTGAAGGGGAATTCGGTAAATTTGAACAGGCAGTGGGCACTATTTACCTGAACGACGAAAGTGAGGAAGCTCTGAGAAAAAGTGCTGTTCACGAAATTATCCGTGCCTACACCTCGGGAATCAACCATGCGGGCCGCGTTGAGTTTGACGGGAAAAGCCGTCAGCAGGTTTTGCAGGAAGCTTGCCCGTATCCCGATAAGGATCGGAAGTTCATTGAGCAGTTGCATGCCGACCATACAAAAACCCAACGCTTTGACATGCTACCGACCCATAACGTGAGCCTTACACTTCTGAATGAAGGCTTCAAACGCTTTGGCATCGAGGATCTGGACCCACAGAGCAAAACGCGACAATGGCTCGCAGGTGCATTTACGCCCGAGGCCATTCGGCAGGGCCTGGCAATCTTTGGAACAGAACAAGGCAAGGGACGCATTCAAAATAAGTTTGCCCACAGATACGTTGTAAAGGTCATTCAAAATTGCCAACACGAAATTGATCTGCGGCAGCAAGAAGCGTTGTTGCGAGAATTTGCGCAAATCGAACGTACAGCTTGGCTTGACGAATTCGAGACCGAGAACAACAACCTGATGCAGGAATGTGACGGGACATCGCCCGATAACGATGCGGCCTTTCGCATTAGCGACAACATTTTGTTTGGCTCCCTCTGCTTGGCTCGGTCTTTTTGGGAGGAAAAGCTGGAAACGCTGCTGAAAAAACAAACAGACCGGTTCGTTGCCGTTTGCGCTCATATTCGGCATGTGTTTGAGGCAACATGGCAAGACCGCTTCGCACTGATCAACAGGATAATCAATTGGGAACAACAGATTGCCGGCAAATCGGCCAAATGTAAATCTGCTCTATATTCTTAACCAGGGATTCATTTAATCCTCAACCATTAACCGGAAAAAAACAAATCGCTGCAAACGGCAAATGGAAACTAAAGAATCAAGCAAACCGAGTGCTTTGGAAATCTCATTTTTGACAATTTAATCTGACCAAAACAATTTTGTTCAAAAAACCTTGACTCTGGCTGACATCAGTTTGAGTCAGACAACCGGAGGTGACTGAGATTCTTCTGCATCTTTTAGTGTCAGAAATTATCCTATGAAACTGCTTGACAAGGACAGGTAATGGCCGGGTCGATTTTCTTTTGTCGTTTGGAAATTTGATAGTTTTTTGGGTTTGTTTTTCCAGGTCAAAAAATCCCTTTCGCCTTATAAACGCCTTATAAACGCCTTTAAGGGGTCTCAGGGCATGTCATAGTGCGGGTTTCGAGCGTTTTTCATCCTCAATTACACAAGGTTTCATCCTCAATTACACAAGGTCTCATCCTCAATTACACAAATGGGCACTCTAAGCCTTTACTGATGCGGGTTTTAGGCCGCTTGCATCCTCAATTACACAAGTCCCCTTTTTGGGCTCTTTCCATATCTTGACAATATCCGATTTTGAGACAGAGGATCGCTTCAGGTATCCGGCTTTTTTCAATTCCCTTAGTCCGGTTCTTATCCTGGCCCTCAGTCTGAAAAGCTCCATATCTATGTTAAGATTGATCACTCGGCATAAGGTCAACAAATGGCATTCGTAAGTCATCCCTCTTTGACTTCGATAAAATCTATACAGGGCTTTTGATATGTCTCCTTTCAGGCTGGCTCTAAGTTTCAGGTTTATATTTGTGACAAGACTCTCAGCGTACATTTCAAGGAAATGTGGATTGACGGTTATCAATAGTTTTCCGGTTTCTTCATCTTCCACGGCTCCGCCCAAAATAGTGTTTGTCATTCGCCGCTTAGTTTTTTTCTTCTTGCCCTTTCCTTTTGTGGCCCCCCAAATTTCCAGATTGATCTTTGCCCCGGTCAACCGGTCTAAGCTCCCCCATATAGCAGTGTAAGTATCCTTGCAGGGTGTTACATTCATCACTTTGCAGATCTCGTGTCTGGTAGTTTTGAAAGTCATTCCCGTCTTGTGCTTTTTCATAAGAAATAAAACAGCAAGCAAGATGCTTTCGTCATAAATTGCTAATCGCTCCCCCTTGATAGTTATCCGGCCCCAGGATGTTTCCCAGGATATCCCCCCAGGGGGGAGACTCCGGTTTTTCATTTCCCGCTTTGACATTGGATAAAACGGGCTTGTCCTTGTCAATGTGGTGGGCAGAAAAGAGAAAACGCCTTGCTCTGCCGGGTCCGGTGCTTGCTCTGCAATAAGGGCCTTGGTCTTGTTTGCTTCCTTGGTAATTTGTGCGTACATCTCTCCCGGTGAAAAGCTTATAACAGCAAGTTCCCGCTCTTCTCTCTCAATCTCCGCATCCGTCCGGGTCCCCACTTTCGCCTTAAATCGTTCAATCGCCTTGGTTGTCATGGTCCCCCGCCCCCCCACAAAAACGGCTTCCTCAGATCAACGTGGTTAGCTGTTCTCATTCTTGCCCATGCCCTACTATTCCCTATTTTCGACCCATACAGCCATCCTGTCCAGGTTCACCCTAATCTTTTCAAGCTCTGTCATGGCGTTCCTGGTTAGTTGCTTCATGTCTTTGATGGTTTGGGCTTTGGTTGGTTTGGTCCTGGTCCGTCTTTTTAGCAAGGCTTCAATCCGATCAAGCCGCTCGTTATCGGCTCTCATCAGCGTCAAGGTTTCTGCTATCTGCGTCAAGGCTGTGGTCAACTCCTGGGGGATCATTCCCTGAATAATGGGGAGAAAATCCTCGACCTTGACAACAGCGGGTAAAAGGCCCGTTTCCTGCTGCGCTGCTGTTCTGCTGCGTTGCGCCTGCGGTTCGGTTTCATTCGGTTTAACCTCTATGATCCGGTCATACTCAGCGTCCAGGCGTTCGTCAATCTCAATGGCGTTCATTCCTTTATCCGCAGAAGCGCAGATCCGCAGAAGGATTTCCAGGGATTCATCGGTATATCTCCGCCTCCGTCCTCTGCCGATATAGGGGATAAATTCTTCATGACGGTCCCGATAAAAGCGGGCAGTGCTTTCCGGGATTTTTAACTTTTTGGCAACGCTTTTTAAGGTATAGGTCATAATAACATTTATGACATGAATGATTTTTACATGTCAAGACAACCTTTTCAGCTTATCCGACCCCCCCCCGCTCTCTCAGCTCCCCCAGGGTCCACGTTCTCCCTTCAATCAATGGTATGGTGACGGCTTAGCGGCCCTTCTCGTTGATCTCAGGGGGTCATTTGTTGGGGATTATTGGTTGTGATGTTGGGTTGAGTTTCGGTACTTTTAATTCTATAAATGTGTCCATGTACTGGTCAAAATCTACCTTCGTATCCGGATACAGATGTTTACGAAGATTAAAATAGATTCTATTCCTCGTCTTTTTGCCTATACTTGGACGTTTAAACATTTCGGCAACTTCAAAAAAAATTTCGTCTGGGAGCAAGACAAAAGCCTTGCTCCATGCCTTATTGAGAGACAGGTCAAGTGCGATCTTTGATGCTGGGGACAGCTTGCCCTCTTTAAAGGGTTTGGCATATGTGTGAACTTTGTCCATTTCGTCTATAAATAAGGCAAACTGTGTCGAGAGTCTCTGCTGTCTAAATATGTCCGCTTGTATGTATCCTATTAAGAGTGCTCCAACTAAACCGCCGATTATTCCACCAAGAAAGGAACCGCTTAGAAAAAGTTTCACAACTATCCTCCTTTACTCATTCCCTAAAAGTGTATGGCTTATTTTCAACCTCATTCCAACTTCCGCCGCCGTAAAACTAACATCTTGTTTCGTGCCGGCTTATTCTTTTGATCGTTTTGCAAGCGTTGCACGTTACATGAAACTTTATGCAGGTGTCGAATTGCCGCTTTGACAGCTCCAGCTTTTCCCCCGGATCTCCGGCCCCCCCGGATAGCTATAAGATCTTCAAGCATCTTTCCGGTTTCCGCGTCCAGGGTGAGAGACAGATTACAGGCTCCCTTGTCGGCTTGTCGTTGTCTGTAAGCTTTAACTCGCTCCGTTGGTGTCTTTGGCTCCGGGCCGTGTGTTATTGTCGGCATATCAGATCAACCTCACTTTTTCGGTTTCATACCAGCTTGAATCTCTCGCCACCACTTAACCATTCCAGGATCAATCAACCATCGCCCCTTGTCCTTGACGCCTTGTAGCATTCCACGCCTCAGCCATTCCCGGATTGTCGTTTCCGGTAACCCTGCTTTTTTGTGGTACTGGCTAACAGTCAGGAAGTCCGGTCCCGCTTTCGTGGCATCTTCTTCCGGTGGGCTTAAAAATCGGTCAACCTCTGCTTCTGAAATGAAATAAGTTCGACCGATCAGCTTCGCTTTAATTTTCTTGTCCCGGACATATCCCCGCAAAGTTCGGATCGAAATTCCCAGTTTTTTACTAAGCGCTGTTATATTGTAAGTTTCCATTTTTCTTTCCTTTTCCCTTTTCCGGGCAGCTAACCGCTTAACCACAAGGTCAAGCTCTGGTTCTTTGTCTTTTAGTCGGTCCATCACTTCGCCTAAAAGTGACAAACCGTTCCCCTTGTCACTTTTCATTATCCAATTGCCTCAATAAATTGCCTGGTTGCTGTACTGACTCTGGTTTGTGACTTCTTGAAGCTCCCCCGGTAATCACTGACAAGCCTTTTTATCTGTGTAGGTGTCCAGGCCTTCCCGGCTCTGGTAACTTTCCCCTGGTCATTCAGGGCCGTCACAACGTCCACAAGACGCTTGCCTTTGCCGTACAGGGTATTGACTGCCTTGACAACAGCCTGCTCGTTAAGATCAGCCACAAGCCCTCTGCCGACCCTTCTGTAACCATAGGGCACACTCCCCACAACTTCCCCCTTTGCCTTCTTATGTTCCATCGCCTTTTTTGTCCGATATTTCACGTTACGCCTTTCCAGTTCGCCAAAAAGTGCCTTCGTTGCAAAGTTCATCCATCCATCCGGGGTGCTCGTGTCAATCTGTCCCTCGATAGTATGCAGCTCAACATCTTGCTCTTCTAAAAGCCTTTCAAGTGCTAACAGGGTCAACATATCCCGGCTAAGCCTTTCGAGGGAATACAGGATAATTATATCAATATCCCCTTGCTCGATCCTATCCAGTAGATCCATAAAGCCGGGTCGCCCTCTGTTCTTTCCCCCCGAGACTCCAGCATCTTCAAGAATATCCACAAGCTCAATTCCCTTGTACTGGCAATAGGCCCCGATCCGATCCGCCTGGTTCGCCAGACTCACTCCCTCTGCCGCTTGCTTTGTGGTACTCACTCTCAGATAACCTATGACTTTTTTCATTTTGCGGCCCCCCTTGCTGTTTTAATAGCATTATATGTCATTATTCCGTAGGTGTCAAGCATTTTTTTAATACCTTAAATGTACCATCTTGACAAATAATATTAGTTGACATAACATCCATTATCAGGACCTCAAATTTGAAACTCCACTTTCACTCAACATAGAGGGCTTTTATGGTACTTTCATTTCTGGATTTAAGGTCAATTTAGGGGTTTTTTCGGTGGGGTTCACTCCCAGGAAGTCCGGTTCATTATAAAATTTCTTGTCAAAACATCTTCATCTTATTAGAAATATTATATCAAACCACAGAAGGGGGAAGTCTTGATATGGAATACGATGCAGATATGGATAACCACAGACAGGCTATGGCTCTTAAAAAGTCAGGTGATCTGAAGGGAGCTGTTAAGCTTTTAATTAAGCCATGTCATAACTCTCAACATATGGGTGTACGTCATCAGGAACTTTTTAAGATTTGGCGTCAGTTCAATAGGGATGACCTTAAGAAGGGAAACTATCAAATTGTCATTGATAGAGTTTTAAGAATGGTCAAGCTTGATGACGAAAACATAAAAGAGATGTTTGCTTATTGGGATAAGCATTTCACTGCCGCCCAAAAGGTTTACCTGCAAAACAAAACTTATTTTGATGGTTACAGAAGTCTAAAAATAAGCGATGTCAAAGCTTTATCACAGGCCGCAAAGCAAATTGAAAATCAAGAATTAGTGCATCAAGCATCTTCTCTTATTGAGAGGTTTTTTTCTAAAAAGGTTTAGGCTTTTATAAGGCAGGCATCCCCAGGGCCGGACTCTCCCAGGGGAAGGGGTCTCTTTTTGTGAGTAGCATAGTAAGGGGAACGGAGAGAAAGGGCCGCCTTGTCGACCTCAGGGGTTCAGAGGGGGGGGGGGGGGGGGTTACATCCTTTACGTTTTTTATTATTGCGATGAGATTAGAGAGTGAACTTTTCTTCCATTTTATTATCATGTATATTATTGATACTAAAATCCAGATACCGCAACAAAGAGCGCCGAGAAGAAACATGGCTTCCCAAACAGGACCTTTTATTCCTAATTTATCTCCAAATGTCGCAGATAAATTGGTTAGCATAATTGCGACAAAGAGCGACAATGGTGTAATCCAAGATTTTCGGACTTCCAATAGTTGCACATGTTTTAGAAGTATATTTTCCAATTTATCTTCTGTGATTTCGATAAGGTCTGATTTTACATTTGTTCTTTTTTCCCGGACAAACTTCTCGCTCCCTTCACTTATAACTTCAAATTCTTCAAATTCCTGATTTTGTATCCGGGGGTTCGTATCCGTATCGTTACTGTTCATCTGCCTTGCCCTCCTCGTCTTTAGGAAGTAAGTCAAGTGCACCTAATGCATGTGATGTAATTGCTCCGCAATTGTTGCAAACTATCAAAACCACGGGTACAGATTTACCTCCAATTACTATACTTCTTGTTGGAATATCGTCTTGTAAATTCAGGCTTGAATAGCCGTCCAGGATACTAAACTGATTCTTACTGCATCGGTGGCAAGGTCTTGTCGCACCTTTTTCTTTTATTATTTCTGCTATTTTTTTGCGATCAATTTTCATATAGGTCCCCTTTTTTCCAAAATGTTGATAAGAAAAAGCGCCCCGGTGGGGTTTTATGTGGGATCTTCCCAGGGTTAAATTTATCTAATAGGTCCCTTTAGATAGTTTTTTCCCGTAGTAGGTCTCTATGTCCCATTTCTTTTTTTTGCAGGGGTAAAACATAAAGAATTTCTTTGTTTTCAGTCTCTTCCGTCCAGGGTGTTCACGGCAGGTAAGGAGGGGTTTCTCTTTAAGGGTCCATGGCCTTTGATTTCTATAGGACCTTGATACCTGCTAACGGGTTCTTTGTTGTCTCTCTGTGTCCCCCTGTGTGTCTCTCTCAGACTCCCCCCAAAATTCACAGGGTCCCTTGGTATGATAAAAGGTTTACCAGCTCCCCTCGTGGCTCTCCGTGGCCATAATAAGATTTTTCGTCAAGGTTTCTGAAAAACGAGTTAGAATTTATAACAGGTAATTGTCACAAACTATAATTCTTCATAGAATCAATTAAGGGAATTTCTGACAGAAAGATGTTGAAGGCATCAGTCCCTCTCTCTACAACAAACATTTTGAAAAGGAGAGGGAAAATGGAAAAAGACAGCGCAAGTGTAGACCAGATGATGAACGAGAACAAGAGGAAATCTTATCCCGCCAGAGGTAAACGTTACTCTCGTGCTCAGAAGCAAGAGATTCTTGAATATGCTCGATCAAACGATGTTCAAGCAGCGGCCCAGAAATTCGGAACCACAGAGACCTCAATCTACGAATGGCGTCGAAGCTTAAAGCGTCGTGGAGGCAATAGTGATCCGGGCGTAAGGATTGAGATTGAAGACCCAAAGACAGCGAGAGATCAGCGAATCCTTGGGATGTGGCGCCGCCATCCGGGGTATGGGCCGAGCCAGATCCGGAACATGCTGAAACGGAACGGATTTAAGGTTTCAGTAGGTACTGCTCGGCATGTGATGGAAGAGAACGGCTATATTCCACCTACCCTGAAGCGCAAGGAGCATGTAGGCCGTTATGAAGCGGGACGTCCGCGTGAACTGTATCACCTGGATTTTTATCACTTCTATATTCATAAGCAGAAGCAGTGCGTGCTATTCATAGAAGACGATTTTTCTCGCTTCATCGCTGGCTGGACAATGGTTCCGACCGAAAAAGCCGATCCTGTAATTGAAACATTTGACTTGGCAGTCCAGCGTTATGGCCGTCCGGATGGGGTGATGACAGACCGAGGTTCCGCCTTTCATTCCTGGAAGGGATTGTCCCGCTTCGAAGCCCTGTTGGAAGGATATGAAATCAACTACTACATGGCCAAGGAGGCGGCAGTCAATGGCAAGGTGGAGGCGCTCAACGCCAATTTCCAGAAAGAATGCGTTGAACAGCATGAATTCATGGACCTGACAGATGCCGCTCGAGGGATAGGACATTGGGTGGAACACTACAACCATCAGCGTACCCATCATGGACTGGGCGGGCTATTGGTCCCGGCGGATCGGTATTACGGGTTGGCGGAACAAACCCTGAGAAGGATCGAACGGGGGCTTGGAGCGGACTCGCCGGGGTTGACCAATCCTGATAATCGAAGCCTTGACCTGTTCAAAGTGGTCACCTACGGCGGAAAGCCGCAAATCTGGTTGATGGGAGAAAGGGTCTTCGGATAACGCCAATTGCCGTGTCTTTTTTTTTCATCCCTCATGAGAGAGACGGGAGAATTTGAACGACCATCCGAGGATAAGGGTTGACAAATCGATGGTTGTTTGGGAATCACAGCCGATATTGCAAACCCAAACAGCTATCGGTTTCACCCATGAATGTAAAAGAAGCGTGTCAGACCAACGCGTTAACATTAATTGGCCTTTACAAACTTGTTCAAGAAAGTGCCTCCGGTATGGGCCTTGTCTTGGACGGTCCCCTCGTTGCGGTCTGTGAAGACGCCGGGGTAAACCGCACGCAGGTCTATGAGCGTAAAAGGCAAATCGAGAACATTTTGGAAACGATTGAACTTGCCGGCCCCGGTCGGCCTAAAAACCGCATTGCGCAGGACCCCCATACCGAAGAACAGCAGAGGTGGCACTTACGCGAAAAGATCCTGCGTTACCGTTTGGCTCATCCCGGAACGGTGGTGACCCATGAAAGCGGCTATGCCACCTATAGCGATGCCTGTATCCGGTTTCTTCTTGACTTGCTCGAGGAATGGCAAGGTTCTATAGAAGGGTTTTGTCAGGAGGCGGCAGTCCCATACCAAACGCTCAGGTCCTGGGGCAGAAAAGATCAGTTAACCCCATATATAGGACATCATAATCGGCCATGTCCAGATATGCCCGCCACAGCAAGCGAAGATTTCAGGCAAATCGTCGAGGACTGCGCCACATGGGAAGGAAGCCTCAGGGAGTTTTTTAAATATGAAAGCGCCCGTATGCATCTGAGTCCATCTTTGATTCGCCGGGTACTTGTCATTTGCGGAATACTTCCGGTGAAATCACAAAAAGGACCCCGCTATCGAGGTTCCACCGCACAATGTGAACCGGGCAATGTGCTGGTGACGGACGGCAAGGAGGTTGAAGTCATCTTTACGGGAACGGGTGAAGTAGGTTCATATAACTGGCAGGGAATAGTAGACCAGGCAACCGCTTGCCACACGGCAGTGGTTGTAACCGATACCGAATGCGCAGAGGGCGTGCGGAATGCTTTTGATGAAAGCTGTGGGTTTTTTGGCCGGTCGCCCCAGGGCCTGCTCCACGACAACAAACCGATCCATTCTGATCAAAATTTGCGGGACCATGTTGAGCAAACAACCCTCATGATTCCAGCTACCTTGAATCGGCCTGAAAACAAAGCGGTTATTGAAGGGGAATTCGGTAAATTTGAACAGGCAGTGGGCACTATTTACCTGAACGACGAAAGTGAGGAAGCTCTGAGAAAAAGTGCTGTTCACGAAATTATCCGTGCCTACACCTCGGGAATCAACCATGCGGGCCGCGTTGAGTTTGACGGGAAAAGCCGTCAGCAGGTTTTGCAGGAAGCTTGCCCGTATCCCGATAAGGATCGGAAGTTCATTGAGCAGTTGCATGCCGACCATACAAAAACCCAACGCTTTGACATGCTACCGACCCATAACGTGAGCCTTACACTTCTGAATGAAGGCTTCAAACGCTTTGGCATCGAGGATCTGGACCCACAGAGCAAAACGCGACAATGGCTCGCAGGTGCATTTACGCCCGAGGCCATTCGGCAGGGCCTGGCAATCTTTGGAACAGAACAAGGCAAGGGACGCATTCAAAATAAGTTTGCCCACAGATACGTTGTAAAGGTCATTCAAAATTGCCAACACGAAATTGATCTGCGGCAGCAAGAAGCGTTGTTGCGAGAATTTGCGCAAATCGAACGTACAGCTTGGCTTGACGAATTCGAGACCGAGAACAACAACCTGATGCAGGAATGTGACGGGACATCGCCCGATAACGATGCGGCCTTTCGCATTAGCGACAACATTTTGTTTGGCTCCCTCTGCTTGGCTCGGTCTTTTTGGGAGGAAAAGCTGGAAACGCTGCTGAAAAAACAAACAGACCGGTTCGTTGCCGTTTGCGCTCATATTCGGCATGTGTTTGAGGCAACATGGCAAGACCGCTTCGCACTGATCAACAGGATAATCAATTGGGAACAACAGATTGCCGGCAAATCGGCCAAATGTAAATCTGCTCTATATTCTTAACCAGGGATTCATTTAATCCTCAACCATTAACCGGAAAAAAACAAATCGCTGCAAACGGCAAATGGAAACTAAAGAATCAAGCAAACCGAGTGCTTTGGAAATCTCATTTTTGACAATTTAATCTGACCAAAACAATTTTGTTCAAAAAACCTTGACTCTGGCTGACATCAGTTTGAGTCAGACAACCGGAGGTGACTGAGATTCTTCTGCATCTTTTAGTGTCAGAAATTATCCTATGAAACTGCTTGACAAGGACAGGTAATGGCCGGGTCGATTTTCTTTTGTCGTTTGGAAATTTGATAGTTTTTTGGGTTTGTTTTTCCAGGTCAAAAAATCCCTTTCGCCTTATAAACGCCTTATAAACGCCTTTAAGGGGTCTCAGGGCATGTCATAGTGCGGGTTTCGAGCGTTTTTCATCCTCAATTACACAAGGTTTCATCCTCAATTACACAAGGTCTCATCCTCAATTACACAAATGGGCACTCTAAGCCTTTACTGATGCGGGTTTTAGGCCGCTTGCATCCTCAATTACACAAGTCCCCTTTTTGGGCTCTTTCCATATCTTGACAATATCCGATTTTGAGACAGAGGATCGCTTCAGGTATCCGGCTTTTTTCAATTCCCTTAGTCCGGTTCTTATCCTGGCCCTCAGTCTGAAAAGCTCCATATCTATGTTAAGATTGATCACTCGGCATAAGGTCAACAAATGGCATTCGTAAGTCATCCCTCTTTGACTTCGATAAAATCTATACAGGGCTTTTGATATGTCTCCTTTCAGGCTGGCTCTAAGTTTCAGGTTTATATTTGTGACAAGACTCTCAGCGTACATTTCAAGGAAATGTGGATTGACGGTTATCAATAGTTTTCCGGTTTCTTCATCTTCCACGGCTCCGCCCAAAATAGTGTTTGTCATTCGCCGCTTAGTTTTTTTCTTCTTGCCCTTTCCTTTTGTGGCCCCCCAAATTTCCAGATTGATCTTTGCCCCGGTCAACCGGTCTAAGCTCCCCCATATAGCAGTGTAAGTATCCTTGCAGGGTGTTACATTCATCACTTTGCAGATCTCGTGTCTGGTAGTTTTGAAAGTCATTCCCGTCTTGTGCTTTTTCATAAGAAATAAAACAGCAAGCAAGATGCTTTCGTCATAAATTGCTAATCGCTCCCCCTTGATAGTTATCCGGCCCCAGGATGTTTCCCAGGATATCCCCCCAGGGGGGAGACTCCGGTTTTTCATTTCCCGCTTTGACATTGGATAAAACGGGCTTGTCCTTGTCAATGTGGTGGGCAGAAAAGAGAAAACGCCTTGCTCTGCCGGGTCCGGTGCTTGCTCTGCAATAAGGGCCTTGGTCTTGTTTGCTTCCTTGGTAATTTGTGCGTACATCTCTCCCGGTGAAAAGCTTATAACAGCAAGTTCCCGCTCTTCTCTCTCAATCTCCGCATCCGTCCGGGTCCCCACTTTCGCCTTAAATCGTTCAATCGCCTTGGTTGTCATGGTCCCCCGCCCCCCCACAAAAACGGCTTCCTCAGATCAACGTGGTTAGCTGTTCTCATTCTTGCCCATGCCCTACTATTCCCTATTTTCGACCCATACAGCCATCCTGTCCAGGTTCACCCTAATCTTTTCAAGCTCTGTCATGGCGTTCCTGGTTAGTTGCTTCATGTCTTTGATGGTTTGGGCTTTGGTTGGTTTGGTCCTGGTCCGTCTTTTTAGCAAGGCTTCAATCCGATCAAGCCGCTCGTTATCGGCTCTCATCAGCGTCAAGGTTTCTGCTATCTGCGTCAAGGCTGTGGTCAACTCCTGGGGGATCATTCCCTGAATAATGGGGAGAAAATCCTCGACCTTGACAACAGCGGGTAAAAGGCCCGTTTCCTGCTGCGCTGCTGTTCTGCTGCGTTGCGCCTGCGGTTCGGTTTCATTCGGTTTAACCTCTATGATCCGGTCATACTCAGCGTCCAGGCGTTCGTCAATCTCAATGGCGTTCATTCCTTTATCCGCAGAAGCGCAGATCCGCAGAAGGATTTCCAGGGATTCATCGGTATATCTCCGCCTCCGTCCTCTGCCGATATAGGGGATAAATTCTTCATGACGGTCCCGATAAAAGCGGGCAGTGCTTTCCGGGATTTTTAACTTTTTGGCAACGCTTTTTAAGGTATAGGTCATAATAACATTTATGACATGAATGATTTTTACATGTCAAGACAACCTTTTCAGCTTATCCGACCCCCCCCCGCTCTCTCAGCTCCCCCAGGGTCCACGTTCTCCCTTCAATCAATGGTATGGTGACGGCTTAGCGGCCCTTCTCGTTGATCTCAGGGGGTCATTTGTTGGGGATTATTGGTTGTGATGTTGGGTTGAGTTTCGGTACTTTTAATTCTATAAATGTGTCCATGTACTGGTCAAAATCTACCTTCGTATCCGGATACAGATGTTTACGAAGATTAAAATAGATTCTATTCCTCGTCTTTTTGCCTATACTTGGACGTTTAAACATTTCGGCAACTTCAAAAAAAATTTCGTCTGGGAGCAAGACAAAAGCCTTGCTCCATGCCTTATTGAGAGACAGGTCAAGTGCGATCTTTGATGCTGGGGACAGCTTGCCCTCTTTAAAGGGTTTGGCATATGTGTGAACTTTGTCCATTTCGTCTATAAATAAGGCAAACTGTGTCGAGAGTCTCTGCTGTCTAAATATGTCCGCTTGTATGTATCCTATTAAGAGTGCTCCAACTAAACCGCCGATTATTCCACCAAGAAAGGAACCGCTTAGAAAAAGTTTCACAACTATCCTCCTTTACTCATTCCCTAAAAGTGTATGGCTTATTTTCAACCTCATTCCAACTTCCGCCGCCGTAAAACTAACATCTTGTTTCGTGCCGGCTTATTCTTTTGATCGTTTTGCAAGCGTTGCACGTTACATGAAACTTTATGCAGGTGTCGAATTGCCGCTTTGACAGCTCCAGCTTTTCCCCCGGATCTCCGGCCCCCCCGGATAGCTATAAGATCTTCAAGCATCTTTCCGGTTTCCGCGTCCAGGGTGAGAGACAGATTACAGGCTCCCTTGTCGGCTTGTCGTTGTCTGTAAGCTTTAACTCGCTCCGTTGGTGTCTTTGGCTCCGGGCCGTGTGTTATTGTCGGCATATCAGATCAACCTCACTTTTTCGGTTTCATACCAGCTTGAATCTCTCGCCACCACTTAACCATTCCAGGATCAATCAACCATCGCCCCTTGTCCTTGACGCCTTGTAGCATTCCACGCCTCAGCCATTCCCGGATTGTCGTTTCCGGTAACCCTGCTTTTTTGTGGTACTGGCTAACAGTCAGGAAGTCCGGTCCCGCTTTCGTGGCATCTTCTTCCGGTGGGCTTAAAAATCGGTCAACCTCTGCTTCTGAAATGAAATAAGTTCGACCGATCAGCTTCGCTTTAATTTTCTTGTCCCGGACATATCCCCGCAAAGTTCGGATCGAAATTCCCAGTTTTTTACTAAGCGCTGTTATATTGTAAGTTTCCATTTTTCTTTCCTTTTCCCTTTTCCGGGCAGCTAACCGCTTAACCACAAGGTCAAGCTCTGGTTCTTTGTCTTTTAGTCGGTCCATCACTTCGCCTAAAAGTGACAAACCGTTCCCCTTGTCACTTTTCATTATCCAATTGCCTCAATAAATTGCCTGGTTGCTGTACTGACTCTGGTTTGTGACTTCTTGAAGCTCCCCCGGTAATCACTGACAAGCCTTTTTATCTGTGTAGGTGTCCAGGCCTTCCCGGCTCTGGTAACTTTCCCCTGGTCATTCAGGGCCGTCACAACGTCCACAAGACGCTTGCCTTTGCCGTACAGGGTATTGACTGCCTTGACAACAGCCTGCTCGTTAAGATCAGCCACAAGCCCTCTGCCGACCCTTCTGTAACCATAGGGCACACTCCCCACAACTTCCCCCTTTGCCTTCTTATGTTCCATCGCCTTTTTTGTCCGATATTTCACGTTACGCCTTTCCAGTTCGCCAAAAAGTGCCTTCGTTGCAAAGTTCATCCATCCATCCGGGGTGCTCGTGTCAATCTGTCCCTCGATAGTATGCAGCTCAACATCTTGCTCTTCTAAAAGCCTTTCAAGTGCTAACAGGGTCAACATATCCCGGCTAAGCCTTTCGAGGGAATACAGGATAATTATATCAATATCCCCTTGCTCGATCCTATCCAGTAGATCCATAAAGCCGGGTCGCCCTCTGTTCTTTCCCCCCGAGACTCCAGCATCTTCAAGAATATCCACAAGCTCAATTCCCTTGTACTGGCAATAGGCCCCGATCCGATCCGCCTGGTTCGCCAGACTCACTCCCTCTGCCGCTTGCTTTGTGGTACTCACTCTCAGATAACCTATGACTTTTTTCATTTTGCGGCCCCCCTTGCTGTTTTAATAGCATTATATGTCATTATTCCGTAGGTGTCAAGCATTTTTTTAATACCTTAAATGTACCATCTTGACAAATAATATTAGTTGACATAACATCCATTATCAGGACCTCAAATTTGAAACTCCACTTTCACTCAACATAGAGGGCTTTTATGGTACTTTCATTTCTGGATTTAAGGTCAATTTAGGGGTTTTTTCGGTGGGGTTCACTCCCAGGAAGTCCGGTTCATTATAAAATTTCTTGTCAAAACATCTTCATCTTATTAGAAATATTATATCAAACCACAGAAGGGGGAAGTCTTGATATGGAATACGATGCAGATATGGATAACCACAGACAGGCTATGGCTCTTAAAAAGTCAGGTGATCTGAAGGGAGCTGTTAAGCTTTTAATTAAGCCATGTCATAACTCTCAACATATGGGTGTACGTCATCAGGAACTTTTTAAGATTTGGCGTCAGTTCAATAGGGATGACCTTAAGAAGGGAAACTATCAAATTGTCATTGATAGAGTTTTAAGAATGGTCAAGCTTGATGACGAAAACATAAAAGAGATGTTTGCTTATTGGGATAAGCATTTCACTGCCGCCCAAAAGGTTTACCTGCAAAACAAAACTTATTTTGATGGTTACAGAAGTCTAAAAATAAGCGATGTCAAAGCTTTATCACAGGCCGCAAAGCAAATTGAAAATCAAGAATTAGTGCATCAAGCATCTTCTCTTATTGAGAGGTTTTTTTCTAAAAAGGTTTAGGCTTTTATAAGGCAGGCATCCCCAGGGCCGGACTCTCCCAGGGGAAGGGGTCTCTTTTTGTGAGTAGCATAGTAAGGGGAACGGAGAGAAAGGGCCGCCTTGTCGACCTCAGGGGTTCAGAGGGGGGGGGGGGGGGGAAAACC
>Ga0222665_1000522_pt1 | contig 22687 bp, 17 predicted proteins | sample AntAcemetagen653_FD_179853 | JGI IMG/M metagenome (GOLD analysis project Ga0222665, IMG submission 179853) | Saline water microbial communities from Ace Lake, Antarctica - #653 | ecosystem: Environmental > Aquatic > Non-marine Saline and Alkaline > Saline | place: Antarctica: Ace Lake...
TGACATTTCGGACACTTTTTTATTCATTTTTATCTGTAAAAATAAAAAACATACTTTAACCTTCTTTATAACAATATATAAACCCCTATTTTAGCAACCATGTTTTTTCAATTAAACCAGTAACTTCAATGAAATTGCAGGGTTTTACCCTAAATTTGACAATAAAAAAAACCCCACTAAAAGTGAGGTTTTTTGAAATATTTGGAATTATTATTTTACATCATTCCCGGCATTCCGCCGCCCATTCCCGGCATTCCGCCGCCCATAGGTGGCATAGCTTCTTTTTCGTCTTTGTTTTCAACAATAACACATTCGGTTGTCAAAAGCATTCCTGCTATTGAAGCAGCATTTTCGATAGCTACTCTGGTAACTTTAGTAGGATCAATAACACCGGCAGCAAAAAGATTTTCGTAAACATGAGTTCTGGCATTATATCCAAAATCATCTTTTCCTTCTTTCACTTTCTGAACAACAATTGAACCTTCAATTCCTGCGTTTTCAACTATTTGACGCAATGGTTCTTCGAGAGTTCTTCTAATTATAGCTATTCCGGTATTTTGGTCTTCGTTTTCTCCTTTAAGGTCTTTAAGAGCTTCAATTGCTCTGATAAAGGCAATACCACCACCTGGAACAATGCCTTCTTCGATAGCTGCTCTTGTTGCATTCAAAGCATCATCAAAACGGTCTTTCTTTTCTTTCATTTCAATTTCACTTGCAGCACCAACATAAATTACGGCAACTCCGCCTGCTAATTTTGCTAATCTTTCCTGCAATTTTTCTTTATCATAATCAGAAGTTGTGGTTTCGATTTGAGATTTGATTTGCTTGATACGAGCACTAATATCTTCTTTTTTACCTTTTCCGCTAACGATTGTTGTATTGTCTTTATCGATAGCAATTTTTTCGGCTTCACCAAGATATGAAATATCAGCATCTTCTAATTTGTAACCTTTTTCTTCTGAAATAACAATACCACCGGTTAAAATGGCAATGTCTTCTAACATTTCTTTTCTTCTGTCGCCAAATCCGGGAGCTTTAACGGCAACAACTTTTAACGAGCCTCTGATTTTATTTACTACAAGAGTAGCGAGTGCTTCGCCATCAATATCTTCAGCAATAATAACGAGAGGTTTACCCGATTGAGCAGCTTTTTCCAAAATTGGAAGAAGGTCTTTCATTACCGATATTTTTTTATCGTAGATAAGAATATATGGGCTTTCGTAAACTGTTTCCATCTTTTCAGTATCGGTTACGAAATATGGAGAAATATAACCTCTGTCGAATTGCATTCCTTCAACAACATCAACGTAAGTTTCTATTCCTTTGGCTTCTTCAATTGTAATAACACCTTCTTTTTTCACTTTATTCATTGCTTGAGCAATAAGTTTACCGATGGTATTATCATCATTTGCCGAGACTGTTGCAACCTGTTCGATTTTTTCAGTTTTATCGCCAATTTGTTTTGTTTGACTTTTTAATGAATCAATAACCGTTTTTACGGCAATATCAATTCCTCTTTTCAAATCCATTGGATTTGCACCGGCTGTAACATTTTTTAATCCTGTGGTTACGATTGCTTGAGCTAAAACAGTAGCGGTTGTAGTACCGTCACCTGCTATATCATTGGTTTTAGAAGCAACTTCTTTAACCATTTGTGCACCCATGTTTTCAACAGGGTCTTTCAAATCAATTTCTTTAGCAACAGTAACACCGTCTTTAGAAATTGCCGGAGCTCCGAATGATTTTTCTAAAACAACGTTTCGTCCTTTTGGGCCTAATGTAACTTTAACTGCATTTGATAATGCATCAACACCTTTTTTTAATGATTCTCTTGCTTTGAGATCAAAAATAATATCTTTTGCCATTTTTATCTTTTTTTAAATTTTTAAATACTCGTAATTAAATAATTGCAACTATATCAGACTCCCGCATAATGAGATAATCGCTACCTTCAACAGAAATTTCTGTTCCGGCATACTTTCCATATAAAACTGTTTCACCAACTTTTACAGTCATGGGCTCATCTTTTTTTCCTTCACCAACGGCAAGAACAATTCCTTTTTGTGGTTTTTCTTTTGCTGTATCCGGAATAATAATTCCACCTGCAGTTTTTTCTTCAGCCTGAGCGGGTTCAATAATAACTCGGTCAGCTAATGGTTTGATGTTTAATTTTGTCATTCTTTCAATATTTATATTAAAAAATTAAGATTCTTGATTTACAATTCGGCATTGACACATTTTATGCCAAAGGCTGTATTCAAAAAAAAATGTCAGAATGTATGACATTCTGACATTTTTTTAGTTATGAAAAACTAATTCTTATTCTTCTTTTGGTGGAGGTGCCTGATAATCTTCAATGGGTTGAGTGTTAGTGTTGTCGATTTGTTCACGAAGTTCAGTATCGATTACATTCTGAAGGCTGTTGTTTTTTGGAATCATGAAAATTGAGACCAAGCTAAAAGCAAGTAAAGCTATTGCAAGTGTCCAAGTGGCTTTTTCAAGAAAATCGGCAGTTTTTCTGACACCCATGTATTGATTAGAACCGGCAAAATTTGAGGCAAGTCCGCCTCCTTTTGAATTCTGAACCAAAACAATTAATATTAATAATACACAAACGATTAATATTAATACTGAAATAAATATATATGCACCCATTTTTTAAATTTTTTTATTGATTCTGTTAAAGGTTTTTATGTTCTTCTTTTATTTTTTCAATTTGACCGGCAAAGTAAGTACTTTTTTTTGAATAATTCAAAATTAATTTTTCAAAAACTTTAACTGCCTTAGAAATATTTCCTTGCTTAAGATATATTTCGGCAAGTGTTTCGCTAACCATACTTTCGTCATCAATCAAACTTTTTCTTGCATATTGAATCGGGTTAAAGAATTCACGTTTTGGTGGAGAAATGCGAGGTTCTTCCTTAATAAATTTATCAACTAATTGCTCTTTTGATAATTTTTCGTCCTCTGCATAATTCAGTTCATCATAGTTAGTTTCATCATCTTCTTCTTTCACTGAAGGAACTTCGTCTAAAACAGTTTCAATATTATAAGCAATTTGTGGTTGAATTTCATCGTTTTGTTCTTCAGCTTTTGGAGCTTCTTTTTCAATACTTTTTTCAGAATCTCTTTTCTTGAATGAAATTGAATCGACCAAGTTTTTTAAAATGGCTCGATCTGAGGCATAAGCAGCACCAATCCTTAATTGATTAGTGTAATGAATACTTGATTCTTTATATAAATTGAGCACGAAAAGGATTTCAGCAATTTGACAATATGGAAATTCAGCAATTATCTTTTCATTTAAAGCAATGCTTTCAAAATTCAAGTCATTAACATTTTCTAAGAGATGTACAAATTGCCGACGATTCATAATATTTAATTTATTACCAATTTACAACAGCTTTATTGAAAATATCCTCAACAATCATCTCAACAATTTGCGGAATTAAAGTTTCTTTAACTGCTGATAAATTTTGGTTGCTTTGATAATCCAAATAGTGAGTAAATTTAGTTTCAAAATCTTTAGTCTCATCAAAATTATTAACAAACACAACACTAACCGTAATGGTTAGACTATTCAAGGCAGCAACTTCATTTGCTTGAATAGCAACCGGCTTAGTATTATAATCCGTAATTTCACCTTCGATTGAAAGATCTCCGCCACTATTTACTAATGTAAGATTGGTTTGAGAAACAAATTTGTCGCGCAAAGCATCCGTAAAAGTCTGGCTTAATGTTGCTTCAATCAAAGGGGCATTGTTTGGGAAGTGCTGAATTGATATGGTTTTTATCTCCGGCGAAATGGATGCACCCGTAAACGAATATATACCACATCCCGAAAATAAAACTAACAATAATAGTATTGTTAATAAACTAATGATTTCAATATTTCGGTGCTCTGCACCTTTTGTTTTTCCAATCATTTTTTTTCTACAAATATCTTTGGTGCTCTGCACCAATTAATTTCCCTGCTTTTTTTCACTCATTCTCTCATTCAATCATTCAATCATTGTCTCATTCTCTCATTGTAGCATTCAATCATTCTCTATTTATTGAATATCAAATTCTTTTATTTTTCGATATAAAGTTCGTTCAGAAATTCCTAATTCCTTTGCTGCACATTTTCGCTTACCTTTATATTTTTTCAATGCCCTTATAATTAAATCAATTTCTTTTTTTTTTAATGATAATGACTCCTCAACTTCTTCGTGCTGCTGAATTGGTTCAATTAGTGATTGTTCAATATCAATTGGATTCGGATGTATTTGAATATCATTTTTTTCTTTTGAATTATTTTCCACATCCTGATATAATTGATTGATTATATTTGAGTTTTTTGAAGTAAAATCCTGAGTGTTTTCATCATTATGAACAATGTCAATGACTATCTTTTTCAAATCATTAATATCATTTTTCATATCAAAAAGGACTTTGTATAATATATCTCTTTCTGATAAATGGGCATCCTGTTCTCCTTTTTGGTATAAAACGGGCAATTCGGAATAATTTGTTTTAGGCAAGTATTTCAATAAAACATCATTTGTGATTTCACGATTTTTTTCAATTATTGATATTTGCTCGGTAATGTTTTTCAATTGCCTGACATTACCTTCCCAACGATAATTAGTTAAGGTTTGCTTAGCTACCTGGTCGAGTTGCAAAACCGGCATTCGGTATTTCTCGGCAAAATCAGATGCAAATTTCCTGAACAACAAATAAATATCTTCTTTTCTCTTTCTCAAAGGCGGAACTAAAATAGGAACTGTATTTAAGCGATAAAATAAATCCTGTCGGAATTTTCCATTTTGAATTGCATCGGAAAGATTAATATTTGTGGCAACAACAAGGCGGACATTTGTTTTTAATACTTTCGATGAACCTACTTTAAAATATTCACCCGATTCCAAAACTCTTAACAACCTGACCTGCGTTGATAAAGGCAGTTCGGCAACTTCGTCAAGAAAAATTGTACCACCATTTGCAACTTCAAAGTAACCTTTCCTTGAGTCGTGGGCACCGGTGAATGAACCTTTTTCATGACCGAATAATTCAGAATCTATTGTTCCTTCTGGAATTGCACCACAATTAACGGCAATATAGGCATTGTGTTTTTGCGGGCTTAATTGATGGATAATTTTTGGAAAAACTTCTTTTCCGGTTCCGCTTTCTCCTGAAATTAACACCGTCAGATCAGTAGGAGCAACCTGTGAAGCAATATCAATAACTCTGTTCAATACAGGAGAGTTGCCTATGATAGCAAATCGCTGTTTTATTGATTGAATATCCATAGTAAATAAAAATCAAAAATAAAATGTAAAATTACTTATTTTTTGTGAAAATTATCAAAAACTGTTGCTAAATATATAAAATCCCTGCCAATGATATTGTTCAATGACAAGGATTTTATTAAATTAATTGAATTATCAATTACTTTTGTTTTCTTTTAACTTCTTCTTTTATCCTTCTGATATGCCCTCGGCCAAGTGCTTTCACTTCGCATCCAAGTTCAATATATCTTCGAATATTATCATCGGAAAGAATACCAAAACAGTCGATTACGGCAATTGGGCCACCAACCCATTTTACAATGTCGTCGGGTGAAAGATTTTTATATTGTTTGTGAGGTACAGCAAGAATTAATGCTTCAACACCTTTTAAAGCTTCCGGCAAATCTTTCTGAACACGAAGTTCCGGCAAATGTTCCTGATTGCGGAAAAAACGACTCCATGAATAACCGGGAGAAGGATAAACATCCTGGGTTTCCAATTCATACCAATGATCGACATAAGGATCATGGATTCGCATTTCGGCACCCATCTCGGTAAGTTTTCTTACCACCATTTCGCTACCGCTATATCTCGTATCACCAACATCCTCACGATAACTTGCACCACAAATCAAAACATCGGCACCTGCAATATATCTTGCCATGTTTCTTAATGCATCTCGTGTAAGTTCAGCAACATGTAACGATCGTGTGTCATTTATGTCTATAGCTGTGGGTGTAATTTTGAAAACATCGTCTCCATCTTCAAATCCGAGAATATGTTTATAGGCCCAATAACCGAGGCCACCGTCTTTCGGTAAACAATAGCCGCCTATGCCCGGGCCCGGAAAAATTATATTGCTATGAGTTGGCCGCATTTTTATGGCTTTTATAACTTTGATGATATCAACACCATTTCTTTCAGCAAACAAACTCCATTCATTAAGGTATGCCAAAATAGTTGCCCGATACGAATTCTCAACAATTTTTGTTGTTTCCGATTCAATTGGCCTGTCCATAACTGTTAAAGGAAAATCTTTTGTATTTAAAACTTCGTGTAAGAATTTTTCAACTCTGGCACGAGCTTCGTCATTGCAACCTGCACAAACCCTCCAAAAATCCCTGATGCTCGAAACATATTCTTTTCCGGGCATAACTCTTTCAAAACTATGCGAAAGCAAAGGTATGGATTCAATTCCGCGTTTTGCGAAAGCTTTTTTCAAAATAGGCCAGGCAACAAACTCTGTGGTTCCAGGTGCTACAGTTGTTTCGATCAGAACCAAACATTCGGGTTGAATGCTTCCACCAATAGTTTTCATGGTTGCTTCAAGGGCTGCCATGTCGGCATCGCCAGTTTTCATTTTACCCAAATCGTTTTTGGTGTAATCACATTGAACATCAACAACTACGCAATCTGCAAATTTCAAACAATCACTATTATAAGTTGCAATAAGCGTTTTTTCTTTATTAACAGATCGCACAATTAGCTCTTCAACTTCAGGGTCTTCAGCCTTTACGGGAGATTCTCCTCTGTTTAAAACAGGAATTTTCCAATAGCTTCGGGTACTTGGCCGTTGACAACCAATAACAAATTTACTTGATTTACCGGTTTCGTCTTTTGTATCGGCAACAATAGCTGCCATCACAGCTCCGACAAAACCAACCCCCATAACAACAACAATTTCTTTTCCTTCTTGCCTTGCTTTGTCAACAAGAGACCCGACTCTTTCTAATTCTTTTTTGTAATCTTCAGGTGAAGGTATTAGGAATTTTTCACCCAAAGGACTTACAGAATAATTTTCTTTACTTTTTTCAGTCATAAAATAACTTTTATATTTTTAATTTAGAATAATTTCAAAAAAATGCTATCTGATTTTTGCATTCAGATCTTTCTCAAAAACATTTATTAATTTATTCATGGTTTTATCAATAAGTTTATCGGTTAGTGTTTTAAAAGAGCTTTGCAAAATAAAACTAACGGCATATGATTTTTTATCTTCATCAATTTTATCTCCTTCATAAACATCAAATATATTAATTTTTTTCAACAATGATTTCTCAGTTTGAAAAGCAAGTTTTTCAATTTCTTCAAATCTGATTGATTTGTCAATCAATAATGCCAAATCACGACGAACTTCCGGGTATTTAGGCGTTTCTTGGTATTGAATTAAATTGTTTTTTACGAGTTTAACCAATATATCCCATTGTATTTCGGCATAATAAACATTTTGTTTAATATCAAAATCCTCAAGTAATTTGCTTGATAATTGGCCAAATTCAACTAATTTATGTTTTTTATAGTGATAAGATAAACCTTCAACAAATATTTTGGAAACATCATGGTTTACCGTCATTAAAGAATTAATAATGCCCAGTTTTCTAAAAATATTTGTTACGAAAACTTTAATATCATAAAATCCGGAATTTTTCTGATCAATTTTCCAACTTTCCGGCTCATTTTTCCCGCTAATCAATAATGCAAGCTGAACATTTTCTGAATATTTTTTTAGGCCATCTTCATCTTTTTTATAAGAATATGATTTCCCGAATTCAAAAAGTTTTAAATCTGAGATTTTTCGGTTGATATTATAAATAATTGTTTCCAATCCTCCAAAAACCAAGCTTTGCCTCAATACATCTAAATCCTGACTTAAAGGATTTAAAATCTTTACATTATTTTTCAATTCTAAATCAGTTGTAAAACTCTCTAAATATTTTGATTTAGTTAATGAATTATTCATTATTTCTATGAAACCGGTATCGCTTAAATAGTCGGCAATAATATTTTGAACTTTTTCAGGATCGGGGAAAGGGTGAAAAGAAATGGAAGAATTTACTTTTGACGGAATTTCGATGTTATTATAGCCGTAGATTCTCAAGATTTCTTCAATTATATCAACTTCACGTTTAACATCAACTTTTCTGATAGGAACCCGCACTTGAAATCCATCGGCAGATTTATCAAGAATTTCAAAATCAAGGTCAATTAAAATTTTTTGAATAATTTCTCTATCAATCGCCTTCCCTATCAATCTGTCAACATTTTTATAGCTCACATCAATATTCCACCTTGAAATAGGATTAGGATATATGTCGATGACCTCCGAAGATATTTTTCCTCCTGCAATTTGTTTTATTAATAAAGCGGCTCTTTTTAAGGCAAAAATTGTTGTTTCAGGATCGGCACCTCTCTCAAAACGAAAAGAAGCATCAGTCTGAAGTCCAAAATATTTTGAGGTTTTTCTGATAGTTTTCGGATCGAAGTAAGCACTTTCTAAGAAGATTTTTGTTGTGCTTTCATTCACTCCCGATTTTATCCCACCAAAAACTCCTCCAATACACATTCCTTCAATTTCATTACAAATCATCAGGTCGTTGGCTGTTAATTCACGCTCAATTTCATCAAGACCAATGAATTTTGTTCCTTGTTTAAGTTTTTTCACAATTACTTTTCTGCCTGTGATTTCATCAAAATCAAAAGCATGCAAAGGTTGCCCTGTTTCAAATAAAACAAAATTTGTAATATCTACTATGTTATTTATCGGCCTTACACCGATTGAGAGCAATCGCGTTTTCAGCCATTCGGGGGATTCTTCAACCCTGACTCCCGAAATTGTAAGTCCTGAATATCTCGGGCAGGCTTCGCTATCTTCAACAATAATATCAATAATATTATTTTCATTATCGGCTTTAAAATTTTCAACTGAAGGACAATTGAATTTTGATGAAGAGTTTGAGTTAATATGATTAAAAACCGCTACTAAATCACGTGCAACACCAAAATGAGAGGTTGCGTCAGCACGATTTGGGGTTAAGCCTATTTCAAAAATATAATCATCCTGAATGTTAAAATATTCTTTAGCAGGAGTGCCAATTTTAGCATCCGTTTCGAGAACCATTATTCCATCGTGGGATTTGCCGAGGCCTAATTCATCTTCAGCACAAATCATCCCTTCGGAAACTTGCCCTCTAATTTTCGATTTCTTAATTTGAAACGAATCATCTTCCATATAAAGCCAAGTCCCAATTGTGGCGACAAGCACCTTCTGGTCTGCTTCAACATTAGGTGCGCCACAAACAATATTCAATAATTCATCTTTTCCGACATCAACCGTTGTTAAAGTTAATTTGTCAGCATTCGGATGTTGTACTTTTGTTCTAACTTCACCAATAACAACACCTTCCAAACCTCCTTTAATAGATTGGAATTTTTCAAGTCCCTCGACCTCAAGTCCACAATCGGTTAGCAGCTTGGATAATTTTTCCGGTTCAACTTCGATATTTATATATTGCTTGAGCCAGTTGTAAGAAATTTTCATGAATTGAATAATTTTTTAATGGGCAAAAGTAGTGAAATATATGTAAGTGTTCACAGGCTAATTGAAATATTTAAGCATTTAACTTATTTTTATATTCAACTTTCGATTGCGAGTCCCAACAAATAATTTCAACTTATCAGTCCCCAATTTGCTTTATTCTTATTTAAATTTTTAAGTTGTTTAAAAATAACTTCATTTTTTTCGTTTTTAAAAAAAGGATCATCTTTTATAATCTGAGTTGCTAAAGACCGGGCAAGTTTTAATAATTCAACATCTTTAATAATGTCTGCAATTTTTAAATCAAGAATTCCGCTTTGTTGAGTACCAGCTAAGTCGCCGGGTCCTCGAAGTTTTAGATCCATTTCTGCTATTTCAAAACCATCAGAAGTTTGAACCATAGTTTGAAGGCGTTTTTTACCTTCGGCAGTAAGTTTATATCCTGCCATCAAAATACAAAAAGATTGCTCAGCACCTCGCCCGACACGCCCCCTTAACTGATGTAATTGCGATAAACCAAAACGTTCGGCATTTTCTATTACCATCACAGTTGCGTTTGGAATGTCAACCCCAACTTCAATGACCGTTGTTGCAACCATAATTTGAGTTTCCCCTTTAATAAAGCGCTGCATTTCAAAGTCTTTATCTTTTGATTTCATTTTTCCGTGAACAATGCTAATTGCATAATCCGGTAAAGGAAAATCTCTCGAAATACTTTCATATCCATCCATTAAATGTTTTAAATCCAATTTCTCCGATTCTTCAATTAATGGATAAACAATATAAATTTGTCGGCCTTTCCGAATTTTTCTTCTAATAAAACCAAATAATTTTAATCGTTTTGAGTCGAAAAAAAGATAAGTTTTTATTGCTTTACGTCCGGGAGGTAATTCATCAATTATGGAAAAATCGAGGTCTCCGTAAACAGTCATTGCAAGAGTTCGGGGAATTGGTGTAGCCGTCATTACCAGAATATGAGGTGGAATGACATTTTTTTTCCAAAGTTTTGCCCTTTGTGCAACTCCAAAACGATGTTGTTCATCTATAACAACAAGTCCCAAATTTTTAAATTTTACAACATCTTCAATTAAAGCATGTGTGCCGATTAAAATTTGAAGTTCGCCATTTAAAAGTTTTTCGTGAATTATTTTTCGTTTAGCGGTTTTTGTTGAACCGGTTAATAATTCAAGCTTAATTCTACTGTCTTTTAATAATTTTTTAAAAGTTTCGAAATGTTGATTTGCTAATATTTCGGTAGGAGCCATGACACATGTCTGAAAATTATTATCCAAAGCAATCAGTATGGTCATTAAAGCAACTAAAGTTTTGCCGCTACCTACATCACCTTGAAGCAATCTGTTCATTTGTTTTCCCGATCCTAAATCAGATCGGATTTCGCGTATCACCTTTTTTTGAGCATTAGTTAATTCAAAAGGAAGTTGGTTTTTATAAAAACTATTCAAATAATCGCCAACTATATTAAATTTAAAGCCGTTAAATTTTTGAATTCTGATAAGCTTTTGTTTTAACAGGCTCAACTGCAAGAAAAATAATTCTTCGAATTTCAGTCTTACCGAAGCTTTGTTTAAAATTTCCGGATTTTGAGGGAAATGAATATTTGATATTGCTTCATCTCGTGATATAAATTTATATTTATTTAAAATATCTTCAGAAAGTGTTTCAGGAATTTTATCCTTGGCTTTTAACATTAAGGCCTTCATTAGTTTTGCAATACCTTTTGAGTCAAGTCCTCTTGATTTTAGTTTTTCAGTTGAATTATATAAACCCGAAAGAGATTCGCCTAATCCTTCATTTTCATCAGATAAAAGTGAAACATCGGGATGAGGAATATTTATTTTTCGATTAAAAACATTAGGTTTTCCAAAAACAACATATTCTTCATCTGGCTTGAATTTATCTTTCAACCATTTTACTCCTTTGAACCAAACCAATTCAATTTTTCCGGTTTCATCTGATAAGTCGGCTGTCATTCGTTGGCCAACGGTTTTTCCAATAATTTGGATATTGGAAATATTTCCAATTATTTGAACATAGGGTAAATTGATGCTTATTTCATTGATTTTATAGAATTTGCTTTTATCGATATAACGATAAGGATAATAAGTAAGCAAATCTGCAAAACAAAAAATACCTAATTCTTTATTAAGCAATTCTGCTCGTTTTGGCCCTACACCGGGCAAATAGGTAATTGGCGTTTCAAAAAATTTATTCGACATTCTTAATATAAAATAACAAAATATTATTTTGATTTATATAAATGCAAATTTATCAAATTACAACAAAAAGGCATAAAAAAAAGCCACCCTGAACTGAGTAGCTTTTTAAAATATATTTTATAAAATTGATAATAATTAATATTCCCAAAGATCATGTTCAAATTTAAACAGATCATTTTTAACTCTTTCAGCCTCAAGCAAAGCATCGAGCCCAACGGCGTATTCGTTAATCCATCTGTCGTAAACATTTTCTTCTTTCAGCACAGTACTTGAAAAATACCTTTTCCAAAAAAGATCATCATACGACATTTTTTTGGCATCATTATTTATGTTAAATACGTCATGATTAGCAAAAACAGGCCTTGCTTCAGGGAAATATATCCAAAAGATAGATTTTGCCCCTTTTCTTTCACCTTCAGTTGTAAATTCATCTTTAATCAAACTAATTCCAATGGTTCGTTGATCTAATTCCGAACGTTGCTTATCAAAAAACCAGTCCTCTTTTAAATAAATTTTCTTAACATTCGAAGCTCTAAACTGCTCATAAATGTAAATTGTTGAATCAATTTCAGGATCAACAATACTTGGAACATTTCTTGTAATTGTATCTGTATTATTTGCAATTACCTCACTAACAGTCATCGGAATAGTGAAATCTTCATCTTCATAAGCAGTTAAATCGCCACTAATGACCGAATCCCAAATTAGTTGAGAAAGGCTCACTTTCCCAGCAATTGGTTGTAGAGGAAAATAAAGTGGAAGATTCATTTTTTGACGCAAGTCGAGCATACACCAAATTCGTTTTGACCAAACCACATCTGCTTCCCTTACCGGCGGATATGGAATAGGCGTTCGTTCCGAAATATGAATTTTATCATATACCTGATTTCTCGGAGTACTTCCAATCACTTGTGAAAAAATATTGTTATTTGCGAACAATAAAAAACATATGCTTAATATTATCAACAGCTTCGAGTTTTTCATAATATCTCGTTTTTCAAATTAATTTAAAGTTAAGATAATATCGGGCAAATTAACAATCCTGTTATCAGGCCCTTTTGCTTCGATATTATCAAAAAATATTCTTGTGTTTTTTCTTGCGTTTTTTATAATCCTAAGTGCTTTTTCGTTCAGTTTGTTGCCATCTATTTTTGCTTCTTGTAGCAAACCACTTACATCAGCCGAAAATCTGAAAGAAGTGATTGTGTATTGAACTCCTTCAAATACAAAATCTTCTAATCTTGCCAAAACATAAGGATAGGCTTCTATCTCACTTTTGTTAATCCTACCGGAACCAAGTTTTTCTTTACCTGCAACTAAAGCAAAAGGAGGTGGAACCAATTTATTTCTGAATTCAAATTCATCCATTAGTTTTATTTTCCCATCCATCTCTGCCATAACCTTAATTGTGGAACGTCCCTGATCTGTTACTTTAACAATATACTCACCATTACCCTGAGGTTCAATATCTCCATTATCCATCATAACTCGGACTTTATTGTCAGAAATTCCGGGGACTGATATTCTGACCGGATTTTCCAAACCTATATAAAAAACATTCATCGCAGTTGGAGAAACTGTTGCAGATGGAGGTGCTACCGTAAATTCTTCATTAAAATAATATTTATTAGTATCTCCCTGAGGAGTAAGCACATTAACAACTCCTGCATACCTTTTTTGGCCAACAGAATTTGCCGGTAAAATCAGGTTTGCAATTCCATTTTGACCGGAAATAGGAATAGCATTTTTTTCATTTTGAGCATTAATTTTGTCTGCATTAAGAATATAATAGGCGTGAAGATCTTGAGTAGAATCGTAAGCTGCAACGAATATTTCAGCCTGATAATTTTCACCTAAAAGGATGTAGTTGCTTTTTGGGATGACTTTTGCAACTAAGTCGGTAACTTTAAAGTCCTCGGCACTTACAGAACTGTGTAATAATGAAACTACGTCGAATTCGGCATTTTTAATTTCGGCAATTATTTTATTTAAAATGGTTATATCGGCAGCAAGTATTGTCCGATAAAAATTATGCATTTGCCAGTTTTGCGGGTGATGATCTGCACTATAATATTCACCATCGGTTTCAAGGCCAATATTGAGTTTGCTTCTGTTTTTTTGATCAATCAACTGAATCATTTCTTCACGATATTCTTCTATCTTTCTTCTTAAAATAATTCCTTCTCCTTTCGATCCATCCTCCGATTGTCCGATAAAGTAGTTCGTAGGTATATCATAACTATCTCTTGTTTCTACTTTCGATAAATTTAAGCTAACAACATTTATCATCTTACTCGGATTATTCGGGTCATGCTTTACTACCGTATCGTAGAAATCTCTCAAAGTTTCTAATGAATCGGTTCTTTCGGAAAGAGACACAACTTCAAATTCAATATTTTCAAGATATTGTATCATTTCTTTTGAAAGTTTTCTTGCCTCTAAAGCATTTAGCCAAAATGGTTCAACTTTGGTTTGGTTTAATTTATAGTCTCTGTGAAATCTCGCGTAAATTTGATCAATTTTTCCCGAAAATTTTTCATTAGTGGTTTCAATACTTTCGTTCACAACAAGAAATGCATTAATCATATCCTTCGATACATTGAGAGCCAATAATGCAGTCAAGACCAAATACATCATTGCAATCATCTTTTGTCGAGGGGTTTCTTTATATCCTGCCATAGTTTCCTGTTAATTTTTCCTTTTTGATATTAATAAGGATGCTATTTTTTTGATTTTACGTTCATGGCCGAAAGCATATTACCATAAACATTATTTAGTGATGAAATTTTATTTGTTAAGGAATCCATTTCTTCTTTGTAGTTATTGGTCTTTTCGATAGATTCGTTAAGATTAACAAAGAATTGGTTAAGTTTCCCCTGAACATTAACAGTAGATTCAACTTGTTTGTTTGTTCCATCTAATTGTTTTTCATATACTAAATTTAGGGCAGCAAGATTTTCTTGATATTTTACACTATGTTTTATTGATTCGTTTAGATTGGAAAGATAATCGCCGAGAGAATTTTGTATTTTTGAATTAGATTCAATTTGCTTATTAGTACCATTTAATTGAGATTCATAAGCTGAGTTTAAGGCAGCAATATTACCGGATATTTTCTTTAATTGCTCGATATATAAATTTTCTTCTTTCTTTGAGGTGTTGAAAGTTTCGGCTGAATTGGATAAGATTTCAGCAGAGTTATTGTATTTTTCTGCTAATAATTTTGCTGATTCTGAAACATTTTTCAAATTTACTTCTAATTCAGACTTAGAACTTAGATCAGTTTTTATTGAATCATTTGCCTGTTTATAAGTATCGGATAAATTAGAAGCAGAAGCTGATACGTTTCTCATATTGATAACATGGTCTTCTGTAACTTTAATATCATTATCTAAAACCTCTGAAGCAACTTTATAAGAATCAGTTAATTTCCCTGCCGACACAGTTGCACCTTTAATATTTTTAACATATTCATTAGTTGCAATTGAGGCATTTGAAATATCGGATAACTTTGAAGTATTATCACTAAGATTTTTAAGGCCGATTCCCAGTTTGTCAATTACTTCCGGGTCGATATTGGCTTTGGCAAGTAAACCATCCAACTCATTTGATGGCCCATCCTTCATGCTAAATAATTGTTGATCGGCAACTGAATGGCCGTGGTATAATCCGGCAAGTTCAGGATAAACTAAACTCCAATCAGGTTCTACGTGTGGAGGTTCAAATGCTGAGAAAAAGAAAATAAGAGATTCAACACCTAAACCCACAATCAACATTATATCAGCATAATTGTAATGATTTATTTTAAACAAGGCTCCTAAAATCACTATGGATGCACCCCATCCATACAACTTCGCCATAAATTGTTTAAAAAACCTACCTCTTACAAAATTGGTAATTGCCATAATTTTATTAAAATATTATTTGATGTTATTAATGATAAATTCGTGAAGCTTTTGAAGGATTATCTCCCTTTTGTCTGCCAAGGAATGGTTGAATACATCTGAATCCGATATAGCATTTTGCCGAATCTTGATATTCGTATTGCCTTGTAGAAACCTGAAGATAATATCCTATATCTTTCCATGAACCACCTCTAATAACTTTTCGTTTCATAACCGGGGCATCGTCTTCCTTTGCATTATATGTGTAATTAGGATTTAAATCCCATGTAAAATTATATGATGATTCGTTAAAAGCACTACTTGTCCATTCAGAAACATTTCCTGACATATCATACAAACCCCACTCATTTGCAGGGTAGTGAGCAACAATTACTGTTGTAAGTCCACCATCATCAATATAATTTCCTCTTAAAGGTTTATAGTTTGCAAGAAAACATCCCTCATGATTTCTTCCGTAAGGGCCTCCCCAAGGAAAAGCATTAAGTTCAAAACCACCCCTTGCGGCCCATTCCCATTCTGCTTCGGTTGGAAGCCTGAATTCGCTGACACTCGATACACCTTTTCTCCCACTCAGATAATTATTAATTTTTTGCGTACGCCAAATACAAAATGCTTTAGCCTGCTTCCACGTAACCCCAACAACGGGATAATGATTATAGGCCGGATGCCAAAAATATGTCTTAGTAATTGGATCATTAAATGAATAAGTGTAATCGTGAATCCAAGCTAAAGTATCGGGAAAAACATTTATTATTTCTCTTTTTACGAAAGCTGATCTGTCAGCAATATTATTGCCATATTGACCGTTTCCAGTCATATTTCCATCTTCGTCCTTATCGTAGTTATATCTATTTGAACGACTTGCGGCAGCATGAAGATCAACCCACCAATATTCATAAAACAACTTTCTTGTATCAATTTGTTTTTTCCTGAAATATCTTTCATGTTCAGGCAGGAACATTTCTTCGAGAACTTCTCTTTCTTCTTCTCCATTCCAGTCAATATCTGTTTTCCAGTTCAAAAAAGGAGGGTCATAAATTTCACCTGTTTTATCGTTTTCGAGAATTAAATAATCTTCTTCAAGAGCTTCGCCCAAAAGGGTTCTTGCAATTGAATCCCTTACCCAATAAACAAATTCGCGATACTCGTCATTTGTGATTTCTGTTTCATCCATATAGAAAGGTGACACCGAAATTGTTTTAGGTTCGTGAGCTTGTCCATATAAAATATCTTCATCTCCTCCACCCATAGTATAACTGCCCATAGGAATGTAAGCCATTCCATAGGGATCAGGTTGATAAAAAGGTTTTGAATTTTTATTAACACCAACGAGTTCTCCATTTCCTGAATTGCCACAACCACTCAGTATTACTATTATCAGTAAATAAAAAAGCGTTTTTTTCATATTATTTTTTCTCAGATTTAGTCAAAAAACGAAATATATGATTCTTTATTATTAATTATTCTATTTTTAAGTTGTTTTATTCTATCAAATTATAAAAATCTTGTGTTTTTATATTTTCTGACACCTTTATCAAACTCAAGGCTAAAACAGTACCCGAACATAATTTCATGCGTACCCCAACCACCACCTTGTTTGATAGCAGAAGTTACTACATCGTAAGAGTATCCTATTTTAAAGTTTTTATATGTCATCCCTAAGATAATTCCGATTGCATCTTCAAGCCTATAATTAACGCCTCCCCAAAACTTTTTATTGTATAACAATAAGGCGCTTATATTGTATTGCATTATACCACCTTCTGATTGAATCATTATTGAAGGATTAATTTCGAATTGAGGATGTGATGGAATTGTGTATTCGTAACCTGCCATTAAATTGAAACTACGTTTAACTTTAAATGCTGTTCCTGCTGCAGATGGCTGAGTGATAGGGACACTTGCCAAACCAATATAATATTTACCGGGAACATGGTAATAAGCTCCAAAGCCAAAATCAATTAGCATTTCTTTTTCTTCACTTTTGTCGGTTAGTAAGGGGTCGCTTTCTTGAATAGGTTTTAATTTACTCCAATCAAGACTTTTACTAAGGAAATTTAATTGAACGCCCATGCCAAGGGTTCCACCTCCTAAATCATAATGATATGAATATGCCAAGGCAAGCTCAACATCATTAAAAAAACCAATTTTATCGCTCGTTAATGCCAAACCTATTCCACCGTGTAAAAATTTCAGAGGAGAACTTGCTGCAATGTTAAATGTCTCTGGTGCAACCTTGTTTCCTTCGGTATCTCTAAATCCAACCCATTGTTGTCGCAAAAGTCCGGAAACACAAATTGCATTTTTGGTTCCTGCATATCCCGGATTAAAGGCCATCTTATCAAACATATATTGAGTAAACTGATATTTTTGCTGACCGAAACTAAAAAGTGAGGCTGCAAATAAGGCTATGAGAAATGAAATTTTTTTCACCATAAAATAGTAATTTAATATCTGCAAAAGTAAAAAATACACCTAAAAACACAAAAAACTTTTTGCAAAATAAAAAAGTCTAAAAAAATTTATATTTTATATTAACATTTTAAATCTGTAATTCTAATATTTTAAAAGCTTTTATCTTTCATATCCGGATCCTGAAAATTTTCCAGGGCTTTATTTAATTTTTAATAAAAAATTCATTCTTTTGTCCTTTATAATTTTAAACAAAGCTACTAAAATAAATGATTATTATTCACTTATAACGACTATTTCAGAAAATAATTATTTTTTTATCAAAAAAAATCAAATTATTGTTTGGGAATAATAAAAAGTCTTACTTTCGCACGATTTTTTATCAAGATAAATATATGTAAATTCTTAAAATTATGAGTTTTATAGTAAGAGAAAAGCTTTTTTCAAAGAAATGGTTTCTAGCCTATAGTTTAATAGTTGTTGGATCATTGATTTTAGCATCTGGATTTGTTTTCTTCATTACCCCCTATAAAATTGTTCCCGGTGGAGTTTATGGAATTGCAATTGTATTGCATTATACTTTTGGTTTTCCGGTGGGTTTAACGGCTCTTTGTTTTGATATTCCTTTAACTTTTCTCGGCATAAAAATCCTCGGCCCTCGATTTGGAATTAAAACAGTTGTTGGTTTTGTTTTAACTGCATTTTTTGTTGATGGATTAACAATGTTGTGGGGTGAACAACCACTTGTTGAGAATGATGCTCTTTTATCATCTGTTTTTGGCGGTGTTTTGCTTGGTTTTGGACTTGGCCTGATTTTTAAGGCAAAAGCAACTTCAGGTGGAAGTGATATTGTGGCAATGATAATTGGGAAATACACAAAACTTCCGCTTGGTCAATTGATGATAGCTGTGGATTCTTCAATCGTATTAATAGGGTTATTTGTTTTTGGTGATTGGAAAGTACCTCTTTATTCATTAATTGTAATTTTTGTAACTGGAAAAGTGATTGATGTTGTTTTACAAGGAATTAATTATGATAAAACTATATTTATAGTTTCTGATAAATATCAACAAATAAAGGATAAAATTATTAATGATTTGAACAGAGGTGGAACTTACATTAAAGGGAATGGCATGTATAATAATTCCGACAAAACAATTATTTTCACGGTTTTAAATCGACGTGAACTTGCAATTTTACAAGGATACATAAACCAAATTGACCCAAAGGCATTTTTAACCGTGGTTAATGCAAACGAAATTCTCGGAAACGGATTTAAGTCGTTGAATGAGAAAGTTTCGGAATAGAAATACATTAATAAAATTTCAAAATTAATGGCGTGTATTCTAATGAAGGATTATAAATTTCATTATCTAATTTCCTTTGGCAGAAAAATATTAATATATGATAAAATATTTATTTTTGTATATAGTTTAATAAAGTAAAAGATTACTTTAAATAAAGAAAATTATGAAAAACAACTCATATACGGTTTCAGGAAATATTGTCGATATTGTAAATCGTGAAATATTTCAAGGGACAATAATCATAGAGAATGGAAAAATTACTGATGTAATAAGGGAAGAAGTTGAAAATGATCAATACATTTTGCCAGGTTTGATTGACTCACATATACACATTGAAAGTTCAATGTTGATCCCATCCGAATTTGCACGCCTTGCCGTAAGACACGGAACAATTGCAAGTGTTTCCGATCCTCACGAAATTGCAAACGTTTTGGGTATGAAAGGCATCAGCTTTATGATTAATAATGGTAAGAAAGTACCTTTTAAATTTTATTTCGGAGCCTCATCTTGCGTACCAGCCACACAATTTGAAACTTCAGGAGCAAATTTGGGCCCCAAAGAAATGGATGAATTACTTCAAATGGACGACATGCATTATTTATCGGAAATGATGAATTTTCCGGGTGTTTTGAATGGCGATAAAGAAGTAATGGAAAAAATTGCAATTGCGAAGAAATATAATAAACCTATTGATGGACATGCTCCCGGTTTGAAAGGTGAGGATGCAAAGAAATATATTGCCGCAGGAATTTCTACTGATCATGAATGCTTTACTATGGATGAAGCCTTAGGTAAAGTTAAAGACGGGATGAAAATTTTAATTCGAGAAGGAAGTGCTGCAAAGAATTTCGAGGCATTAATTGATTTAATTAAAGATTATCCTGACAAAGTAATGTTTTGCTCCGACGACAGACATCCTAACGATTTGGTTAAAGGACATATTAATGAATTTGTAAAGCGAGCCTTTAAAAAAGGTTATGATAAATTTGATGTATTAAGAGCGGCATCCTTAAATCCGGTAATACATTATAATATGGATATCGGATTGTTGCAAAAAGGCGATAATGCCGATTTTATTATTGTTGATGATCTCGAAAACTTCAACATTAAAGCAACTTATATTGATGGAATTAAAGTTGCTGATGAAAACACATCTTTTATTGAAAGTCAGACAGAAAAAGAAATAAATAATTTTTCGGCAACCAAAATTCAAATAGAAGACATTAAAATTGCTCCACAGAAAGGAAAAATCAGGGTGATTCAAGCCTTAGACGGGCAATTGATTACAAAAAATATAACAAGGGAAGCCAAAATAGAAAAAGACAATGTTATAAGTGATATCGAAAACGATATTCTAAAAATTGTGGTTTATAATCGATATAAACCTGCTAAACCTTCCATCGCTTTTATTAATAATTTTGGATTCAAAAGTGGAGCAATAGCATCATCGGTAGCACATGATAGTCATAATATTGTAGCTGTTGGAGTGAATGATTCCGACATTGTTGATGCAATTAATTTATTGGTTGAAAAAAAAGGCGGAATAAGTTTTTCCGAAAAAAAAATAAAAAAAGTTTTACCTCTTCCAATTGCAGGATTAATGTCTGCTGAAGATGGATATATTGTTGCAAAAAAATATGAGGAATTAGATATGCTTACAAAAACACTTGGTACACAGTTAAATGCCTCATATATGACACTTGCTTTTATGGCACTTTTAGTAATACCGGAGATAAAACTAAGTGACTTAGGTTTATTCAATGGAAATAAATTTGAATTTACTTCCTTATTTTTCTCTAAAAAAAATATATAAATTTGCTTTTTATATTATTTTGTTGTATGTTTGCACAAATTTATAAAACCTATAGTTATGGCTGAAATTAAAATTGATGTAGCACAATTAGAAAGAGCTGCGAGTAAATTACGTGCAATTTCACATCCAATGAGGATTGCAATTATTGATTTATTAACTGTGAGAGACAAAATGAATGTAACTGAGATTTATACTAAGTTAAAAATCGAACAAGCTACAGCCTCTCATCATCTTAACATTCTAAAAAGCAAAGGAGTTCTTGGTTCGAAAAGAGACGGAAAAATGATTTTCTATTTCCTTCAAGCCGAAATTCTCGCTGAAATTATTGAGTGCATTAATAGATGTGACGAAATATAGTTTTCATTTGTTTTTGGAAAAGAAAATTATACACTATTCAGAACCAGTATCATATGTATTGGTTCTGAATTTGTTTTGTCTATAAATAAAATAATTAGAAAGTTTAATCCTCGCCTGAAATTTATTTTTCAATCATAGTGCCCATTCTTCTTCAATATCCCAGTTAGCACGAATTTGTATGCTTTTCGGAAAATAATATACGTTTTCGGGTTGAATTTTCTTCAAATAATCACCATTATCCCATCTGGAATTTCTATTTGAATCTTTTATTGCTTTAATCTTGTAACTTTGAGGTTTTAGGTATTCAAATTTCAATAATTCACTTTTCGATATAATTTTCTCACTTAATAGATTTTCTTTATCATCAAGTAATTGGATAATAAATTGGCTGCATGAATCGGAAATTTTTATCTCCATAAGTAAAGTTCCGTAATCAGACATTTTCCTTGTTTTTAATTCAAAAATTGTGGTGTCATTACTAAGATTTTGAATATCCAAGAAAATTGAATCGGGAATTAAAATTGAATACTTCGATTCTTCCTTCCAATCAAAATCTACAAAAACTTTCCGTTTTACGGAATCCTTAAAAATGAATTCCGCCCTTATAGGGAGAGAGTCTTCTTGGATTATTATCTCATTAAAATTGTATTTTTTTAGAGGATAAGGAAACGAAAGTTTGCAAGGCTGATTTAATTCCAAAAAACTGTTTTGAACGTTTGATGTGATAATTATTCTTTCGGTTTCTTCTTTCTCTTTCTTTCTTCTTTCTCTTTCTCTTTCTTTCTTTCTCAAAACTATTCTGTTAGTGTCGATAACTTGGCCATCATCACTTACTTCAAAAAAAATTGTATCAACATCGACATTATTAAGCCAAATTCTAAGTGTGTCTTTTTTGCGGGATAATTCTTCAATTTTCCAATTTTTATCAAAATCGTGATTTAAAGGCCTTATTTCTGCATTTATTGTCGGAAACCTGAAAGCAAACTCAATTTCTCCTTTTTTTACCAAAGTTGCATTCTCAACCTTTTGAGTGGAATCAATTTCTTCGAATAAAAAAAGATGAGCATAATG
>Ga0222665_1000523_pt1 | contig 22682 bp, 24 predicted proteins | sample AntAcemetagen653_FD_179853 | JGI IMG/M metagenome (GOLD analysis project Ga0222665, IMG submission 179853) | Saline water microbial communities from Ace Lake, Antarctica - #653 | ecosystem: Environmental > Aquatic > Non-marine Saline and Alkaline > Saline | place: Antarctica: Ace Lake...
TCCTTTGCCTCCGATAATAGATTTATATCTTGTGTAAAATCTTTTTATCAGAAGTTGGTTGCAGATGGGTCAATTTTCGGTTAGCATTTATGCTGTAAATGGGTCAATTTTAGGTTAGCAAAACTAGATGAAGATTATTTTGTCCATACTCTTGCACCTATGACTATGGATTCCTATTCAGGAAGTGCGATTTGGGACGATTTGAAAGCACAATTCAAAAGACCAGAGGGACAGCGTATTGGAGAAATGATCTTGAGAGAGTTTAAGCCTGGTGGTATTGAATTACTTAATGGAAAAGTTGCAAAAAAATTTGATGGTGAAAGAGTATGGCGTGTAGTATGGAAAATTCTTAAGGGATTGTTTTTTGAAGAGTACGGAAGGTTTTTACCAGAGGATGTCCCCAAGCAACAAATGTTTTTTTCGCCCGGAGAAACGCCACCATCAGATTTTGATTTTTTTCAAAATATTTCATCAAAGGGGTTATATCCAGGAGTGTTTAACTATAAGTATTATTGTTTTGAGGAAATAAATAATCTCCATGTCTGGGCAATTTCACTGTGGGATAAGATTACTATAATAGTTGCTTTCCATGACCCAGCATGCCCGTGTGAGGAATGTAAAGTATAAAGAATAATAATAATTGATTGACTTAACCAAATATATTTTAACAGATCGGAAAATAAGATATGAATGATTTACTCTTTGATATACCTATCTATCTCAGGTCTTGTGAAGGATACGAAAACGAGCGCCAGATGGATGAAAATGTAGCAAACAAACCTATTAATGGGGAATATCCTATGGGAAGAAAGGAAGAAATAACGTGGCCACCATGGGAATATAATGACATAATTGGATATTATAAAATCATAATTAATTCTTCTTCTAATTGGGGTGATCCTGTTAATGGTGTTAGAGTGGAAAAATACATCACCGAAAATAGAAGAATTGTTAGAAATCCATATCGAAAAAAAATAATAATATATTTGAATGATCCATGGTTTCACAAAAAATTATCTTTGTGCGATATGCAGGAAAAAGATTTGAAAAATACATTATTAGAATTGTTGGACGAGTTATATAAAGATGCCATAAAAGGAAAAAATACAAAAAAATATTACATTGATGTTGAATACTACAAAAATTTTATTGAATGTTTAGATATTGAGAAGTATCAAGAAGTTTAAAAGGGGACGATGGCAATTAGTATAATGGTGAATATACAATGTCTGAAATTATGACTGTTGAATCATATAGTTGAAGCATACTGGACTTTACAGACGGGTTACTGGACAAAAACAAGAGTCCCTTTTAAATTAAAGAATAACTGGTCTGACATTGATGTTGTTGCCTATAATCCAGAAACAAAGCATCTTGTAATTGCTGAATCGAAAGTACGGTGATGTGGCTGGGGTCGCCAATCTAGGTTGTTGTAATTACTTGTAAAAGTCCTTTAAATAAGGCAATGTCAGGTCTTAGAAGCTGCTTTTTAATGGTAAAATGGAGTCTCTAAGAAAAAAGGGAGGCATATCGTTTATGTGCAGAAGGAAATACAAAATCCTTACACTGTTTTTGGCACTGAAAAGGACTTTTTAAGCCAAAAAAACGAGTACTTTGGGGATGTTTATTAAGGAGTTACGGGCGGTTGGATTGGTCCGGTTTCAATCAGGCGGACAATAACTTGTTACTGTTGTGTCAACAATTAAATAAATTTAGGTTTTTTGACCTTATATGACAAAACAGCGTGATATAAGGTTTTGTAAAGAATGAGATGCAAAGAAACGATGGTTTTAAACAGGTGTTGATATTTAAGTTTGAAATATGATTTTACCTTATCTTACTGAACGAGATCCAATTGCTTCGAGTGAAGGGACGCTTGACCCTTTGGGGATGTTTCCCATAGCGGATTCTCTTGCGAATCGTCTTGTTCCGGGAGTGCGTGAACGGCAGGTACATCCCAGGTTTTTAACCATTATTGCGGTTGCTTTATCAGTTTGCAGTGATTTTGAAGAAGAAGTAATTGCTGCAGATGGTGTCAGTGAACCCTGGCAGGTTTTTGAGTGGTACGTTGTTGAGGGGCTGGTCAGGGGAAGTGAGATGGGTAAGACCTTGCAGGGTTTGCCGGGTATTGACAAAACAAGGCAGGCCATCAAGGATAGAGTGCCTCTCAATGCTGGCCGTTACCTGAAAACACCGGGTACGTTCGGGTTCCACGGGGTTTATCGTGTTCTTTCTCGTGAGCTGGGTATTGAGGAATCCGGCCGGCTGGGTGAGACAGGTTATAATTTGTTTGTTGAATGGGCAAAAGAACAGAACCTTCACGGCTTTTATGGGTCTGGTAATGGTGATGGAGCGTATATTAAAAGGTTACTGTTTGATGCAGTAAAAGACGGGCTGGGAAAAGGGTCTGTCGCAAGAAAAGGCGGATGGCAGGGCTGGTCATTCATCAGTGAACATTTGCTGCATACGCAAGTTGGCAAAAAAGAATCTAAAGTAATTGTGAAAGCGCTGCGTAACTGTAAAACGGGGTATGCCAAACAGGTTTTAGATTATATGGTTTCAGCCAGTGGTAAAAAGATATATCAGGAAACAAAATCCGAGAAAGAATTTCATAAAGGGTTATCTGCAATCAGTGATCCTGATTTGAAGGAGCTGCTGCATGCCATTAAGCAGTATGAGATGTTTTCTCGTTTTTTACAGGACGCGTTTTTTGACTGTCTGTATTGTATGTCGAAAACCCGATCGAAGACACCGATAAAAGAGATGCTTGTCTTCCCGAGTGTTAAACGCGCTTTTGACAGAGTTCCGCAGCTGTATAATAAACTTTTAGAGATTCTCTCTCCCTTTAATGAGACGTTCCGGTTTGAAACTGTTTTTGCAGATGTTGCAGAGTCAGGAACCTTAACTGACTGGGTTAACTCGTTACTGGAACACCACATCCGGGTTCAAAATAAAAAACCACCTAATGGTAAAGCGCCATGGTTTGAGCGTTTTGATGACGGCAGTTATATAATACGGCCCGGATACCTTCGCAGTGAAGGCGGTCTTAATAATGATGATTATGTGCATGCGTTTCGTGGAACGCCTTTGTGGTCGTTTGCTCGCGACCTTCATATGGTAAATTAAATGGCAAATAACAAAGAAAAACGTCAGGGCTATGAAAAATTGCTGGACTACTGGGTTGCCCCGGATGATGCCGGAGCACCTATCGGCTGTCTGGTAACAAGTTTTACGTTTTCTCCGATTTTTTTCGAAGAAGAGTGTTTGTCCCGTTTTTTGAGTCTTGAATCAGATCCCAATGAAGATGGGCCGGTTTATTTAGTAGAGCGTGAAGAAAAACTGAGCCAGGTTATCTGTGCAACCGCACTTGTTGATCAGAATCACTGCAAAGGCAGTCGCAGTTTGCGATGGGATATGCTTCCGGTCAGGCTCAGGGGCGGCGTTCAGCACGCAAAGATAAGTCTATTATACTGGAAAGAGTGTGTCCGGATTATTATTGGGTCTGCAAATCTTACAGAAGACGGCTATCGCCGCAATCATGAAATTTTTGGTGTTGTAGATTATAAACAGGGTGGGGAATCAGCACGGGATACACTGACAGACACGGTATCCTTTCTAAAAAGAATTATTTCACGCGATGTTCAGGCAGGAGGCGTACAATCTCCGCCTACTGGGAGAGCAGATAAGTTCCTGGATAAGGTGCTGTCTGTTCCGGATGACTGGTTTGCAGAAAACAATAAAACCCCCCGCAAGCAAGTCCGTGTTTCTACGATATTTTCCGGAGGGGGATATCCCAATGTTTTAGAAAAAGTATTAGATGTATGGCCAGCTTCAACGCCGCCGTCTTTGGCCTATGTGATAAGCCCCTTTTATGACCCTCCTGCTGAAAAAAATCAACCGGCAGAAAAGCTCTGGTCCATACTTCGCAGACGGGGTTCGGCAAAAGTTTCATTTTATGGGGATTTAGGGGACGTTGGTTCTAAGACAAATTGACAAAATAAGGCTGTGCTGAGGGGTCAGGTTTTTGCTTGACTCATTAATTGTTTTTCGACTTATATAACATTGAATTTCGGCGATTTTCTATTGATTATGAATATCACTTATACCGCTTTTTTACTTTAGGTTTTGAAGCCTTGACAATCAACTCTCCAGCCAAATTCGCCGCATTCTTTAAGGTATCATCTTGAAGGTGAGCATATCTTTGGGTCATTGCCGGTGATTTATGAGTTAAAAGCTTCTGCAGGGTATACATATCAACTTTTCCAGAGCTTGCAAGCATGGATGCATAAACATGACGAAGGCCGTGAAGGGGTCTGAAATCTTCCGGCAGGCCTGCCTCAGCCTTTATCCGGTTGACCGCCTTCCTTACATCAACTCTTTTTTCACCCTTCTGCCCTGGAAAGACATAAGAGCTTTCTTTTCTTTCATGGCCTTTTAATATCTTTTCTGATTCAGGATTTAAGGGGATCGTCTGGTCTTGGCCACCCTTAGGGTCTCTAATATTGATAAAGCCTCGCTTAAAGTCAATATCATCCCATTTGAGGCTAAAGAGCTCACCACGTCTCATGCCGGTAAAGAGAGCAAGCTTCATCAGATTAGCCGCGAATTTATTACTATCGTTTTCAAGTACTTCGAGTAGTTTTTCTAACTGGCTTGGATTTAAGTCTTCAGTCTTGATATTATTTACCGTGGGCATCTTGATGATGAATCTGAGCTGATCACAGAGATTACTTTTGACTGCGAAGTTTATGATTCGTCTTAAAAGCTCAAGAATATTTTTTACGGTTGCGGACTTTTTGGTCTTGAGCAGTTTCATTCTGAGGCGGTCAATATCAAGAGGTATCAGTTCATACGGTTCTTTATTTCCGAATGGTTCTTCTAAATAGTTTTTATATCGGTTTTGGTCAGTGGTGATACCCTTTATAGGATTTAGTTTTTTATACTCTTCCCATAAGCGGTTAATGGTCCATTTATTGGCCTCTTTAAGTTTTTCAACTCTTTCTTCTTCCCTGCGTTCATGATTTGAAAGCTGATCACCTTCACTTCGTCTGCTTCTTAAGGCATTGGCTCGGGCTGGGCTCATATCATCCCTATATTGGCGTCCTGCTTTCTCTTCAACTCTTTTTCCGTCCCTATAGTAAGGGATATAATAGATCTTCTCAGGCTTCCCCTTGGCGGATATACCCTTGATATAGGTAACCCCCGGATAATCGGTTTTATAGCGTTTCTTTGATGGCATAACCGTCCTTTTTCTAAAATTATCAATTTTGATCTATGGGGGGAATAGCGTATTCCCCCCGCTATTCCCCCCATAGATGCTCATTTTAGCAGTATTTTGCGGTAAGTGAAGCTGTCCTGCACATAATGCAGGGCTTCCCGGTGATTAAGTTTGATTTCATGGTTTGTATCGCTAGATCCCGCTCTTAGATCGGGTCTTCAGCGATACATTCCGGCCAAGATTAAGGGCCGCGATCAGGTATTTGTTTGGAGCATAACCCGAAGGTCATTGGTTCAAATCCAATCCCCTCTACCAAGTAAATTCAAGTACTTAGGAGATTCTCTTAGGTGCTTTTTTTTATGCCTAAAAACAATACCCATCACTATACCCATCACGGATGATACTTCTCTTTAAATGCTTTTACCTTCAAGCGCCCGTCCTGAGCTAAGTCGAAGGGTAGCGCTCCTAAAGGCGAACGCCGCTCCTCTAATCCTGAGCTTAGCCGAAGGATGCTCCTCAAGGCCGGAGGCCGCTCTTTATGCCCTTGATCTTTACGTTCTTGATCGTGCCTCAAGCGCAGCGCTCTTCGAGTGAAACGCTCATTTCCCTGGATGCTCCTCAAACAATGCGCTCTCTTAGTTTACCGCTCTTTAAACGAAGTGCTCTTTTTCCTCTGCGTTCTCCGTGTCTCGAGTGAAGCGGGCGGTGAAACTGTTTTTATGTTTTTCCGTATTTAAGAAAAACAACCTCAAAACTCCTTGACGTTATAACGTTATAACGCTATATTTAGGGAGAAACAATTATAGGGAGGTTTTAAAATGGCGGAACTAAACAAAAGGGCAACCGTATATTTCGACCCTGAAATCCACAGAGCTCTTAAAATTATGGCAGTTGAGACTTCAAGGTCAATTTCAGACATCGTTGATGAAGCCCTTCGGTTGGAGCTTTCTGAAGATGAAGAAGACCTGCGTTCTTTTAAAGAGAGAAAAGCTGAAAAGACGATCTCCTTTGATACGGTCCTGAAAGATCTGAAGGCAAATGGTAAAATTTAGAATTGAAATCAAAAAATCTGCTGCCAAAGAACTGGCCCGTTTACCCAAAAAAGACTTAAAGCAGATAATCAGCCGTATTAAAGCACTTGCGGACAATCCCAGGCCGCCAAACAGCAAAAAGCTCTGTGCGGATGAAAAATACAGAATCCGGCAGGGAAGATACCGGATATTATACCAGATCCAAGATACTATTCTGATGGTGTATGTTGTCAAAATTGCCCATCGAAAAGATGTTTACCGCTAATAGGCAGTTAATGGCTAATAGCGAATAGCTGCAGTTCAGCTGCGGACGACTGACAACTAACAACGGACAGCAGCTAAAAAACTTTTTCTGTTCCCTCAAGGTCTCAAGACCGCTCCTCAAATCCCGGAAACCGGGATGCTCTTAGAAGCCGTTAGGCTGCTCTTCAATCGTAGCAGGCACTTTTCGCAACGCACTCATTAAACTCCAGCTGGTTGCTGGAGTTTATTTGTTTTACCTTGCATAATTTCTTAAATATTTATAAAGTTCTATAAAATATATGCTCAATTATTTCATTGATACTCGGTAATAAACAAGGGCCGATTACTTGGTTATGCTAAAGCTTGGATAATGATAATTATATTTCAGAGATAACCTTATGACCATACAATCAAATCAGTCTGAAATAGTCCTTTACACAACCTCGGATGGCGCTGTTAAAATTAATACTGTATTTCAGAACGAAACCATCTGGCTGACTCAGAAGAAAATGGCCGAGCTTTTTGATGTGGAAGTGCCTGCAATATCCAAGCATTTAAGCAATATTTATGAAGATGGCGAGCTTGAAAAAGCGGGAACTGTTTCCAAAATGGAAATAGTTCAAAAAGAGGGGAACCGCTCCGTTACCCGAAACATGGAGTATTACAATCTTGATGCCATCATTGCCGTGGGCTACCGGGTTAATTCCAAAAGAGCGACCCAGTTCAGGATCTGGGCAACAAAGATATTAAAGGAATACATCATCAAGGGTTTTGCCATGGATGATGAACGCTTAAAGCAGGCTAAAAAATGGGACTATTTTGATGAGTGGTTGGAGCGGATTCGGGACATTCGTGCTTCAGAAAAGCGCTTTTACCAAAAAATCAAAGATATTTATGCCATGGCCATTGGTCGGAAGCATGTCGCGCATACACTGCACCGTGGTGCGGAGTCAAGCGGCATGTATCTAAAATAATCAAGTTTAATTGCCGAGATACCCCGTAGCTTGCTGCGGTGAGTATCATTATGATAAAACAAGCGGTCAGGCACAGATCTTTTTTAAAAAGGTTCAAAATAAAATGCTATGGGCGATAACCGGAAAAACCGCCGCAGAACTGATTGACTCCCGCAGTAATTCCGAAGAATCTAATCTGGGTTTAACTTCATGGCAGGGATCCATTGTTCGTAAACAGGATGTTATTATTGCAAAGAACTATCTGAATGCTGATGAAATCAAAGAACTCAATGAAATTGTTACCATGTACCTTGGTCGGAAGCATGCCGTGCATACATAGCACCACGGTGCGAGGTTAAGCTGCATGTATCTGAAAAAATCAAACTTAATTACCGAGATACACCGCAGGTTGCTGCGGGGAGTATCCTTATGCTGAACAGCAGGCACGACGTCGGAAAACAGTTACCATGGAGCAGTGGTCGGAAAAATTGGATGCTTTCCTGAAATTTAACGAACATGAATTATTGACCCATGCAGGGAAAATTAAAGCGGAAGTGGCAAAGAAAATTGCAGAAGAGCGCTATGAAGCATTTGATGAAAAAAGAAAAAAAGAAGAGGCCCTGGCTTCGGACAGGGAAGATATAAGAGAACTGGAAGAATTGCAGAAAAAGCTGATAGAAAACAAGGACCAAACCGAATGATTGAAGCAGAGAACAGAGCGGAATTAATCGATCCTGTTTTAAAGGAAAAACACTGGGTGAAGTGAAGAGTGGAAAGAGGCCAAAGGTCAAACGTAGATCTGACCCTTTTCCTCAGGCCTTTCGGGCCTGCGTAAAATAAGGCCTGGCTATCAGGGGAAGGGAACAAGAGGCGGTTTGAGAATAAACTATCTGGATATCCCGGAAGCTGAATGTCTTCATCTTCTGGTTATATATCCAAAAAATGTAAAAACGGATCTAACTTCTGAAGAAAAAAAAGAGATTCGTGATCTGGTCAAAACACTTAAGAAGGAGGCCCTCAGCCGTGTACAGGCAATTAAAAGGAAGTCTTAAAGAGGCAATTCAGTATCATAAAGGCAAAAAAAAATTGCAGACCTGCGAGCTGGTCATTCCTGATCCGCCTAAAATTCTGAAGCCGAAAGACATTGTCAAACTGCGGATTTCATTAAGTGTAAGCCAGAGTATTTTTTCAGATATCTTAAATGTCAGTGTTAAAACAGTACAGGCATGGGAAGCTGGAAGGCGTCAACCAGCACAGTCAGCCCTGCGGCTTCTTGAGATCATTAAAAATCATCCGGAATACCTTTTTCAAAAGTCTGCTTGAAAGGGTTTATTTTTTCGCTTTTTCCTGGAAACCTTGTCCCCACGAATCCTTGAATCCTTTGATATTAAACAAAACACAACGCCGGCCCTGAGCTTGCCTGCCGTGAGCCTTGCCTGCCATGAGCCTTGCCTGCCATGAGCCTTGCCTGCCATGAGCCTTGTCGAATTGGTCGAATTGGTCGAAGGGTAGGCTGCTCTTCAAACGCAGTGCTCTTTTTCCTCTGCGTCCTCTGTGGTGAGAATATGGTTTTGATTTATTAATTTAAAGTTTCCTCCCAAACTCAGTGTCCTCTGTGCCTGTGGTGAAAATGGTTTTTGACTCTATGGTTTTGCCCACAACAAAAATTACAACGCCGTTCTCTGTGCTTTCTGTGAACTCTGCGAGAGAATATGTTTTTGTCTTTATGGTTCTTACTACTGACAACAAATGACTGACCACTGACAAATAAAGAGGGAAGTGCCCCTATTTATTCATACCGTCTTCGATTGCTGGATTTTCCGGGCCGGGTGGGAAGCAGCTGTTTTTCCCGGGAAAGGTTTGATGTTTTTCAGGTTTTTTGATTCAGCTTGATTGGCAAAGTAAAGATCCCATCTTAATTGAAGATTCATCCAAAAATCTGCAGAAACGCCAAAATACTTCCCCAGTCTTAAAGCTGTGCTGGGTGTGATTCCACGGCGTTTATTTACAATTTCGTTTATTCTTTGATAAGGCACATGTAAAGCCTTTGATAATACTCTCTGGGTGATACCCAGAGGTGTTATGAATTCCTCTAAAAGCATTTCGCCGGGATGTGTGGGCTCCCGATGGGTCGGTATTCGAACCATGATTTCTCCAATTTATGTTTGATTAATGATAATCAGCTATTTCAACTAAGTCAGGACCGTATTCCGTCCATTTAAAACAGATCCGGTACTGGTTATTGATTCTGATACTGTATTGGCCTTTACGGTTGCCAATTAATTTTTCAAGTCTGTTACCCGGGGGCACCTGAAATTCATCCAGAGTATTGACAGAATCCAGCTGATCAAGCTTTCGAGCCGCTGTTTTCCATAAACTTTTTGGGCATATTTTTCTTGCAAAGCTTGTAGCCTTTCCGTTAAATATGTCTTCAGTTCCACGGTTATTAAAATTCTGTATCATGTATACATGATAGCACGGTATCCATGCTATTACAAGATTGCTTTTAATTCTTGCTTTTAATTCTTTTTAAGCAAGTGGTCAAAGCAAGTGGTCAAGTCTGCCGTTGACTATTGTAACGGGATTTGATACTTGTTGTTAGAAGAGAATAAAAGCAAGGGGGGAAAATATGTCACGGCCATTGAGGATTATATATGACGGAGCCTGGTATCATGTAATGAACCGGGGCCGTCGGGGTGAAGATATATTTCCCGAAGCTGGAGATTTTAAAGTCTTTATTGAACTTTTGCAGGAATCCTGCAGGATGTGGCAGGTTAGAATAGCGGCCTATTGCCTGATGAACAATCATTATCACCTGCTTCTTCAGACTCCGCAGTCAAATCTATCCAGGTGCATGCGTCATATAAACGGAATATATACTCAGAGGTATAACCGGCTTTACCGCAGTGATGGCCAATTGTTTCGCGGCAGGTATAAAGCCATTGTGGTGGATGCAGACAGTTATTTACTGGAACTGGTCCGGTATATTCACCGCAATCCGATACGTGCCGGTATCGTGAAGCAGGTTGGTGATTATAAGTGGTCCAGCCATAAGGGGTATGTATCGAAAAGTAAAGACTGGAACTGGCTCTATAAAGATTTTGTACTGGGTATGCTTGATAAGAATAAAAACCGGCAGATCAGTTCCTATAAACGGTTTATTTCTATGGATGATTCTGATGAAATAGAACAGTTTTTCAAAAAAAAGCATATTCCGTCAATATTAGGTGACGATTCATTTGTTGACAAAATAAAGGAAAAATACTTTAAAGAAAAGCAACATGTGGAAGTACCGGAATCAAAGGTCCTGTCACCGGACATTAATAGAATAAAACAAGAGGTTTGCAGAAAATACAGAATAAGTCCTGAAGATCTACTTGTGTCCAGGCGAGGGGAAACAAATGAAGCCCGTAATGCTGCTATTTATTTGATCCGGCAGTACACCGGTGAAAAGCTTATGAGAATCGGGCGTGAGTTTAATATAGCAAAATACAGTACCGTCAGTAGTGTTGTTCTGAAGGTCGGAAATGAACTTCAGAAAGATAAAAGATTTAAAAAACGGATTAACGAAATCGAAAAACTATTATCCAAAGGTCAACGGCAGACTTGACCCCTTTGCTCAGGTACGGAGTTCAGAAAGGTTTTAAACCTCTGGATTTGATGTACTCCTGCAAAGCTTCTTTTGATACCAGCCAGTTGCGTTTCAGCTTGAATGCCGGGATGGCGCCCCTGCGGGCCAGGATATTCAGGTAGTCCGAAGAATATGGACTGATTTTTGATGCCTGGGCCATGGTGAGGAATTTCGAAGCAACGCCCGGAATCGCTTCAAAATATAGATGCATAGTTCTTTCCAGAGCCCGGCCCACAAAAAATATAAAATCGTCCGTCTCTCCTTTGTTTGCCTTCTCAAGAAGGTCATAATATTTTTTCCGGTCATTTTTTAAAATGACTGCAGGGACATAACCGTTCCGGATAAGGATAAGGTTCATCAGCAGTCTGGCGGTTCTTCCGTTTCCATCTACAAAGGGATGGATGCTGACCAGTTCAAAATGGGCCAGTGCTGCCTGAATAACCGGATGCCCTGTGTTATTAGCCAATCTTTTTCTGGTAAAGTTCCTCATGAGTCCAGGCAGGGATATTGGTTCAGGCGGCGTATGAGATGAACCGGTAATCCTTACGGGGATGTCGCGATACGTGCCGGCGTATTTAGGGTCAATATCCTTTAATATGAGAGAGTGAATCTCCCTAAGGTTTCTCCCGGTAATTTTTTGTGAAGCGTCAGCCAGTTCTTCAACAAACTGGATGGCGTTTTTATGGTTAATTGTTTCAAGATGTTCTTTTAGTGATTTTTTTCCAATGGTCAGGCCGTCTTCCAGAACCAGCCGGGTTTCCTTCAGGGTCAGGGTATTTCCTTCGATGGCATTTGAATTGTAGGTCCATTCAATTGTGAGCTGCTCTTGCAGGCGTGACAGGACTGCCGAAGGGATGGGCAGGTGATCATCAATGATCCGTTTCCCGTCGTCAATTCTTTGGAGAAGTTTATTTAAACGATCGGATACCATAATATATATTTTATCCGATCATTTTGAATTGTCAAGCATAAATGATCTGAGCAAAGAAGTCAAGTCGAAAGCGCCGCAAAGGGGTCAAGTCTGCTATTGACTATTAAGACAGGATTTGATATCTGTTACCTTTAGAAAATAAATATAGGATTGAAAAACATGTCGAGGCCATTGAGGATTATATATGACGGAGCCTGGTATCATGTAATGAACAGGGGCCGGCGGAGTGAAGAGATATTCTCTGGTGTGGGAGATGATTCATTTGTTGACAAAATAAGGGAAAAATTCTTTAAAGAAAAACAGCACGTGGAGGTGCCGGAATCAAAGGTTTTAGCACCGGACATCAACAGGATAAAACAAGCGGTTTGCAGTCAATACAAGATAATCCCGGATGATTTGCTTGTATCCAGGAGAGGGGCAGCAAATGAAGCCCGTAATGTTGCTATTTATTTGATACGGCAATATACCGGTGAAAAGCTCACAGCGATCGGAAAAGAATTTAATATTTCAAAATATAGTACGGTAAGCAGTGTTGTTTCGAAAGTTGGAAACGAACTTCAAAAAGATAATCAGCGTTCTGCTTTTTCCAGATCCTTTTCTGTATCTCTTGTAAAATCTGCTGTCATGAAATCGAGAGTAATCGGCAGCCCCAGGTCCATATGCGCGTGATGCTGTATACCTATTTTTCCTTCACGCATATTACATTCCAGAAGATGTCCTCCATGATGAAAATCATCAGACAAAAAATGAAAATGGTATCCCGGAACAGTAACTGAAGAAATAAAAGGGGGAGAGTAAAACCCGACTATTGTTCCATAAATATCGCTGTATTCAAATTCCGGCTGTTCCTTTGTGACTTCAACCAGGGGACGGTAATTATCCTGTTTTGGAACAGATCTGGTGCGAACATATTTAAAAAGTCCGTCAATGCGAATTGAATAGAGCATATTTCTTGAAGGTACGCATTTATCAAGGAGATCGTTAAACTGTTGATAATTATGCTCACCGCTTACTTCTTCTGCGGCATCCGCCCTGAAAAAGGTAACACAGGAAAATGGAGTCTGCACATCGTCGTCAACTGTTTCAACCTTGCCGTTAGCCAAAAGCTGAAAAACCTTTCCGTCAAGCATGACCATTTCACCATCAAGATTGTTAAAGGTTCCGATACCAAAGTCCCCCCTTTTCTTAATATCAGAAATCAGGGTGTCCTCCTCATAGAGTCCTTCAACAAGTGCGTTAACCGGAGCTGAAATATAGATCGGGTTCGCCTTTTTCATATATTCCTCAATCGCAGCATTGGTAACCTCTTCTTTTGTTCTTCGGGAACGCAGCGCCTCTGTCACTATTAATTTATCCATTTTTTTTGATATATCTATCTGCATTAAGGCTCCTTGTTATTGTGAAGCAGGGTTATGAAAGGGGTTTATAATATAAAAAATAAATTTAATTTGCTATTACGGATGCTTTCTCCTTTTGTCTAGGATCAACTTTTGTCTTTTTCAATTTATTAAAGTAATATATTTGGTTCTTTCGTAAAAAAGTTGAAAAATATAGGAAATTTCTAAAACAAAGGATAGCTAAATATTTGTAAATACATCGGATTTCACGTAATCAGGTGGAATTATTAGTGCGAAGAAAAAAACTACCGGAGGCAAAACCCTATGCAATTAAAGACTATAACAGAATTATTAGACATTCCAAATTATAAATTGGCAGAGGAATTACCATCAGATAATAAAGAGCATATACATTATTTATTAGAGCAAAGGGGTCTACTATTGACTATTAAAACAGGATTTGATATTTGTTACCTTTAGAAAATAAAAATAGGGCTGAAAAATATGTCGAGGCCATTGAGGATTATATATGACGGAGTCTGGTATCATGTGATGAACAGGGGTCGGCGGGGAGAAGAGATATTCTCTGGTGTGGGAGAGTATCAGGCCTTTATTGATCTTTTGCAGGAATCATGCAGGATGCTTGATCCGAATAAAGGCCGGCAGCTCAGTGCTTCTAAGCAGTGTTGTTTTGAAAGTTGTAAATGAACTTCAAAAAGAAGATATTATAGACCTAATAACAAGAGTCTGGAACATTAGATGCTTGAAAAGAAATTAAAACAATATTTTGGTTATAATACTTTTCTGAATGGTCAAAAAGATGTTATTTCAAAAATTATTGAGGGCAAGTCAGCAGCAGCTATATTTCCCACTGGTGCTGGAAAATCAATGTGCTATCAACTCCCTGCCATTTTACTTCCTCACCTAACCTTAGTTGTTTCTCCTTTATTATCATTAATGAAAGATCAGCTTGATTTTTTGCAAAGTAAAAACATACTAGCAGCACGACTTGATTCTACTTTAGAAAAAGATGAGTATAATAAAATTCTGCAGCAAGCAAAACACGGAGATTTGAAAATCCTTATGATTTCTGTTGAACGTTTTAAAAATGAACGTTTTAGAAGTCAACTCAGTCAGATGGCTATTTCTCTTATGGTCGTAGATGAAGCTCACTGTATTTCAGAATGGGGACATAATTTTCGACCTGAATATCTCAAAATACCGGTTTATAAAGAAGAATTTAAAATTCCTCAAATTCTTCTTTTAACAGCGACTGCCACAAAAGAAGTAGCTGATGATATGAGTCGTAAATTAGAAATTGGAATTGAAGATTTTGTTATTACCGGATTTTACCGAAACAACCTGACCTTACAAATTACTTCTGCTCATGAATCAGAAAAAAAAGGGAAACTTCTTGATTGTATTAATCTTGCACCTAAGGCTTCCACTATTGTTTATGTAACCCTACAAAAAACAGCCGAAGAAATTGCAAATTTTCTATCAGAAAACAAGGTAAATGCATGTGCCTATCACGCAGGCATGAAAAGTGATGAGAGAGAGATCATTCAAAACAAATTTATGAATAGTGACATTGATTGTATTGTCGCAACAATCGCTTTTGGAATGGGCATTGACAAAAAGGATATTCGTCGAGTCATTCATTACGACATGCCAAAATCCATTGAAGGTTACAGCCAGGAAATTGGTCGTTCCGGAAGAGATGGCAAAAAATCATTTTGTGAAGTACTTGCTAATAGAGACAATATAAATATATTAGAAAATTTTGTGTATGGGGATACTCCTGAAAGAAAGTCTATTCATAAATTGCTTGAAAAAATTGTAACTACTGAAAGCAATCAGTTCGAAGTTAAAATTTATTCCTTGTCACACGATTTAAACATTCGTGCTCTGCCGCTAAAAACACTACTTGTATACCTTGATATGGAAAATATTATCACTCCCAAATATTCTTATTTTGAGGAATATGCTTTTAAACAGGTTAAAGACCAAGAATTTATCATTGATCAATTCAAAGATGAACGGCAAAAGTTTGTCAAAAAAATATTTGAATCCTGCAAAACTAAAACAGTATGGACCTATGCTGACATTCCAAACATTCTTGCATCTTACAATACAGAACGCACACGGATAATTACTGCATTAGAATATTTTTATGAGCAAGGCTGGATTGATATGGAGTCTAAAACAGCAATAGATGTTTATCAAATAAACAATAAAGATATCAACACAAAACAGGTTTCCGATAAAATACATGCCTTGTTTATTGAAAAAGAAAAACATGATATTGACAGAATACACAATATGATTCACTTTTTTGAAAGTAGAATCTGTTTATCTAAAAATCTTGCTAATTATTTTAATGAAACACTTCCCTTTGAAAAATGCGGACACTGTTCTGTTTGTAATGAGGGTAAAACTACCATAGAACAATCCATTACTCTAAAACCTCTTGATAGTTTTTCCTATTCTGAAATTTCAGCCGATTTTATAAACTCTACTGAAGATCAATTTTCAATTTTAAATCTGATAAAATTTCTTTGTGGTATAACAATACCACTTTTTACAAAGCTAAAACTGAAGAAATTAGAGCATTTCGGAGTGTTTGAAAAGTATCCTTTTTCGAATGTTCAGGAGTGGGTTGAAAGTAATTGTTAAGCAGTTTGCTTCAGAATTTAATCTTTTCGTAAGTTGTTATAGCTGAAAGATAAAATAAAAAGAAGGAGTGGTTATGAAGTATTGGAAATGTATGGTCTGTGGTTATATCCACCCGGGGGATGAGTCGCTTGAAACCTGTCCGGTCTGTAAAGCCACAAAAGATAAATTTGAAGAAATGCCAGAGGAAGAGGGTAAGGAAGCAAAACAGGCCTATGAAAAAAGAATGGCTAAAAGAAAAGCAAAACAGGCCCAACCGGAGGCAGGGACTGCATCCGGTTCTCAAACCACCGCACCGGGAACTCAGGCAATGGGTGCTTTGGACCGAATTATCGCACTGATGACCAAAGAGAAAGCCCATCCCATTACCGTGCACATGCCCAACGGACTGCTGCCGGTGGTGGTGCTGTTTCTTCTGCTGTCATTTATTTTCGACACCATGGGATTTGCTCAGGCTTCGTTCTACAATCTCGTCGTGGTGGTGCTGGCCATGCCCATGGTTCTGTTTTCCGGTTATGCCGATTGGCAGACAAAGTATGGCGGCCAAATGACACCGGTTTTCAGACAAAAGATTGCCATGGGAATTATTGTTATCCTGCTGTGCGCGGTACTCGTGGTATGGCGCCTTGTAGATGATACGGTTATGACGGCAGGCAATTCTTCCCGGCTCGCCTTCCTGGGCGTACACATCCTTGCCCTGGGAGCGGCAGCATACGCGGGTCACCTTGGCGGAAAACTGGTCTTTGGTGACTAGCCATCAGAATTAATTAGGGACAGCCACTAATTAATTTGTCCGTTGAATTTTGCGCACTCTTTGAAATAAAAGGGGGCAAGACTGCTCTTGGCTCATTCATTCAAGGGCTAAATGCTGACTCTCGTGCTCAGCAAAACATGATGTGTACAAACAACGTGATTTGTATGCAGGTTTTAGAGGTGAACACATGGACCGTCGGAATTTTTTAAAATTTCTGGGATATGCCCCGTTAGTACTCCCCCTCTCCGCAGCAGTCACCGGATGCAATATAGAGCCGGATGGTGAGCCCGTCACTGTTTCCATGGTAAAAAACGACGATGCGGCCGAAGCAATTAGCCAGGCAATAGAGCTTGCCGGCGGCCTTGATTTTATCGCTCCAGGAGACAGTGTACTACTTAAAATCGCACTTAATTCGGGCAGCGTTTTTCCTGCCACCACGAGCCCCTTTCTCATCACACAACTCATCAGTCTTTTAAAAGCCAGTGGAGCAGGCACCATCTATGTGGGTGACAAATCGCCCACCTGGCAGGATACCGCGGCTTGCCTGAATGATACCGGTATTTATCAGGCTGCAGTTGATGGGGGTGCTGAAATTGTTATTTTTGAAGATGCTGACATGGTGCCGGTCAGGCCTGAAACTGCCCTGTGCTGGCCTGCGGGCTTTTCTATGCCCGGGATATTTAACCGGGTGGATCATATCATTGCCCTTCCCACCCTGCGAACCCATATGCTTGCAGATTTTACCATGGGGATAAAAATATTTGTGGGCGCCATACCGCAGAAGGACCGCTATGCCATGCACAGCTCGCTTTTATTTAAGAAGGCAATTTCTGAAATTCCTCTTTGCACAGACAAAATCCGTTTTTCCATCCTTGATGCCCGGGAAGGATTTAACCGGGATGGCCCTGATTCCGGCCCTCTTATTAAACCAGGCATTATCATTGCCGGTTCCGATCTTGTGGCCGTTGATGCTGTAGGTCTTGCTCTTCTGAAAACCACTGATACGACGCTCAAGCTTAAGGCAACCAGAGTCTGGAACCATCCGACCATCAAAAGGGCAGTCCAGGTGTTATCCCCGGGCCTTTCCAATGCAACCCTCACGCTTGTTGATGAAAACATTGATACCATAGCTGAAATACGCAAACAGTTACTTTAGGTTTGTGGATTTTGGAGCATTTAAGGTAGGTGATGGTAAAGTGATAATTGAACATATTTACTTTGGCGCCGGGGAGAGTTTTTATGACGACGCTATATCTATTGCAAAACTTAAGTACCCGGATTTAGAGGATTTGGTTTTAGATTAAAGGAAAACAAAATTTCGTTTATATAATAGATAATTATTAGACGCTCCGTTTTACAATCTCCTATATGCAACACAAATCCTTAATTATCTGTTTCTAGAATATTTCACTTTTGTACTCCAGATGTTGTGGGCTAACCGTTTCTTTTCCCCCTGTTTATTTTAATAATTATCAGTTAATGAGTATTATTCTGGCTTCTCTTGTGGTTTTTCTTGGGAGGGTGCTAATGATAGTTTTTTACCCTTATTTATCTTCCAATAAATTACCATTGCTTTTCTATATATATGCGAATATATTTAATAACTAACGAAATTAAATTAAAATATATTTGATTAGCGTGTTTGCGGGGGAAGAACGTGTGAAGACTGATTTACAATAGTCGAGTTGTCAAAGGAAAGATGATCCGGTTTTTTTTAAATGTAGAGGTTTAAAGGAAAGCGGATAATTTTGAGAAATAGCCAAGAGAAGGTTTCAGGTTGTAATAATCTTTAAAGGGAGAATACAAAATGTATCAAAACGATTTTAATTTAAAGAAGAATGTTAGGCGATTGAATTGTCATCAGAACTTTTTTTTAAGTTCCCAACCCTTTTTAGTGCTGTTTATTTTTATTTTGTCCTTATATATATTCGGAATTGAAAGATCTGCCCATGCGTTTGAGTTTCAGAACTCGGGTGAAATCAGCAAACTAAGAGAGAAATTGAAGCTTGAACCAAAATTAGAACTTGTCAAAAATATTAATAACAATAAATCTGTTTATGTATTAGTACCTCCAATACCCGGTGAAACCAGTGAACAGAGAAAAAAAGAGGATTTTGAATTAAGATTAAAACATGCTGAAAGTATTCATAATGGTAATTTTGATAATAACTTTTTAACAAAAGAGATTGTTGAGGCTAGGCAGACAGTAACAGGTATTGATGCCTCACGGGTGCTTGAAGAGCCACCCGCAAACGACGAGTGTGCAAACAGCATCACTGTTGAATTTGATGTGCCTGTCATGGGATCAACTCAAGAAGCCACGGGTACTGATGTGTCCAGTTGTGCTTACAACACTGATACCTTGGATGTCTGGCATAACTATACGCCCATCGTATCGGGAGAAGTTACCATCACCACAGAAGGAAGCGACTTTGACACTACGCTGGCCATATTTGATGCCTGCGGAGGAACGGAACTGGATTGTAATGATGATATGCGTGGCGTAACTTCCCAGATCGTCTTCTCCTTGACTGCTGGTCAGACCTATCAGATTCGTGTCTCAGGTTATGGCGGGGACACGGGAAATTATGTTCTGACTATTGAGCATAGAAGCAATATCACCGGTACAGTCACCGGTCCGGATGGCGTGACCCCGCTTGAGGATATTCACGTTCGTGCTTATCATTTGAATGGTACTAATTCCAATTGGGAATATGTTGGTTCTTCAGATACCGATGTTGACGGCAGCTATGATATCGGCGGGCTTGCATCCGGCACCTACCGGGTTGAGTTTCGTGATTACAACGACAATTACTTAAAAGAATATTACAACAATAAATCAAGCCTTGATTCTGCTGATGATATTTCGGTAACGGTCCCGCAGACAGTAACAGGTATTGATGCCTCACTGGCGCTTGGAGGGCACATCACCGGTACAGTCACCGGTCCGGATGGCGTGACCCCGCTTGAGGATGTTTATGTTCGTTTTTATCATTGGAATGAGTCTAATTCCAATTGGGAATATGTTGGTTATTCAGATACCGATGTTGACGGCAGCTATGATGTCGGCGGGCTTGAATCAGATACTTACAGGATTGAGTTTAGAGATAATAGCGGCAATTACTTAAAAGAATATTACAACAATAAATCAAGCCTTGATTCTGCTGATGATATTTCGGTAACGGCTCCGCAGATAGTAACAGGTATTGATGCCTCATTGGCGCTTGCAGGTCATATCACAGGTACAGTCACCGGGCCAGATGGTGTGACACCACTTCAGGATATTTATGTTCGTTCTTATCATTGGAATGAGTCTAATTCCTATTGGGAATATGTTGGTTCTTCATATACCGATGTTGACGGCAGCTATGATGTCGGCGGGTTTGAATCAGATACTTATAGGATTGAGTTTAGAGATAATAGCGGCAATTACTTAACAGAATATTACAACAATAAATCAAGCCTGGATCTGGCTGATGATATTGCTGCAACAGCTTCTCAGACAGTATCCGGAATCGACGCATCACTGGAATCTGCGGGCCATATCACAGGCACAGTCACCGGGCCGGATGGTGTGACACCGCTTCAGATTATTGCTGTGCTCGCATGTCTGTGGGATGCGTCTAATCCTCCTTCAATAATAGAGTTCACTAGCGTTGCATTTACCGATGCCAACGGTAATTATGATATCGGTGGGCTTGGATCTGGCACCTACAGGATTTGGTTCTGGGATTTTAATGCTAGGGTGTATGCTTCGGAATTTTACAACAACAAGTCTACTTTGGCTTTGGCTGACGATATTGCTGTAACAGCTTCTCAGACAGTATCCGGAATCGATGCATCTTTGCAACTTCCAGGCCATATCACCGGTACAGTCACCGGGCCGGATGGTGTGACACCGCTTGAAAATATTGCTGTGCTCGCATATGTGTGGGATGCGTCAAATCCTCCTTCAATTAGCGAATATACTGGCGATTCATTTACCGATGCCAACGGTAATTATGATATCGGTGGCCTTGGATCTGGCACCTACCGGATTTGGTTCTGGGATAATAATGCTAGAGTGTATGCTTCAGAATTTTACAACAACAAGTCTACTTTGGCTTTGGCTGACGATATTGCGGTAACGGCTCCTCAGACAGTATCCGGAATCAGTGCATCACTGGAATCTGGAGGTCATATTACAGGTACGGTCACGGGACCGGATGGTGTGACTCCGCTTGAAGGTATTTATATTAGTGTGTATTTAAGTGATGCGTTTAGCATCCCCTCAGTTGGTTACCCGGTCGGCCATACGTATACGGATATCAATGGTGACTATGATGTTGGCGGGCTCGGATCTGGCAGCTACCGGGTCGGGTTTAGCGATTCTAGCGGCTATTATTTTACAGAATATTATATGAACAAGTCCCGCTTGGAGCGGGCTGACGATATTGCGGTAACGGCTCCTCTGACTGTACCCGGGATTAATATATCACTGGGTCTTGGTGATTATGATGTTGATGGATTTACTGATTTAAACGACAATTGCCCGTTTATATGCAATTCAGGCCAGGCTGATGTTGATGGCGATGGTATAGGAGATGTATGTGATCCTGAACCGGGATGCGGTGGAAGTGGTCTGCCCGCTTGTGAAATATCATGTGATATAGACAATGATGGTATTCTTAACTCTATTGACAACTGTCCTGAAGTCGCAAACTTCAATCAGATAGATATAGATGCTGATGGTGAGGGAGATATCTGTGATGACGATACTATTTATGGATATATCTCTGGAGATGTTATGGAAAATGTTACTGTAAATATTTATCATGTTAGATGTGGTTTGCGTGAGTTATATGGTTCATATTCAACAGCTGCAGACGGTTACTATGCATTCGCTGATAGTGCTGATTCTCCTTATGTAATTATACCTAAATCGACCTTGAGGTATTCTGTTGAGCCGGAATCTTTACGTGTAAATACATTTTATTATTCGGATCAAAAAATATTTGATTTTACTACAACATTAAAATAACCTTATTAAGGTTGTGTGTGGAAGATGTTATAAATAAGTTTTAATTTTCATCCGAGTTGTTCAAAAGTGGTCAATGTCAGAATTATGATATTGACCACTTTTTTATAAATAGAGCAAAGGTAAGCTGTTCAGGATGCATCAGTGCAAGCTGGAACTTCATCCAGAGAAGACGAAGGCTGTCTGTTGTAGGGGTGAAGACTGAAAGGAAAACTACCCAAATAAGAAGTTTGATTCTCGGGGATATAACTTTCGACCTCGGAGAGCCAATTCTCGACAAGGGAAGTGTTTCATTGGTTTTCTTCCGGCAGTGAGCGACAAGGCAGCCAAAAGGATACGCCAAGTGATGAGAAGTTGGAGCATTCACCGTCAAAGTGACCTGAGCATAGAGGAACTGTCACAGTTGTATAATCCAATTATTTGAGGTTGGATAAATTATTATGGACAGTACTACAAATCAGCGCTCCGATGGACCTTCAATGTGTTTAATCGCATCTTGATAAGATGGGCGATGAGGAAATACAGAAAGTTGAAAGGCTACTGATGGAAGGCAACTTATTGGCTGGAAAGAATTCCGGTTAGTCAGCCTCACCTGTTTGCCCACTGGCGGAACGGTTTTCAACCGACGGCTGGACGATAGGATCCGGATGACGGGAGACGGTCAAGTCCGGATCTGTGAGGGGCTGAGGGTGAAATTCCCACGGTCTACTCGACCCTTAACAAAACGTAAATTTAACATTAAGTGCCTTTAATTACGTAAAACGTTTTGGTTCTTCAACAGAATCTGTGGGTAAAAAAACAATTTACACCACTGATCCTTTTTAAGGCACAAACGGACGGGTTGAAAATAGATGAACATCGAACATCGAACGTTCAACATCGAATGATGAATGG
>Ga0222665_1000526_pt1 | contig 22527 bp, 14 predicted proteins | sample AntAcemetagen653_FD_179853 | JGI IMG/M metagenome (GOLD analysis project Ga0222665, IMG submission 179853) | Saline water microbial communities from Ace Lake, Antarctica - #653 | ecosystem: Environmental > Aquatic > Non-marine Saline and Alkaline > Saline | place: Antarctica: Ace Lake...
ATCATCTAATTCCGATCTTGTGTTCCTCGGTATTCCCCCGATAATTGAAGGTAAAGAACATCGTTTTAGTGATGATGTGATAAAACTTTGTTTAGACAATACAAGTGTAGTTTTTGTTAAGGCTTCATCATATTTTCAGGAACTTCAGATTGGTATAAAAACCGAAAACATCATCCATGATATTCGACTCGGGCAGGAAAATAATTTGGTAATTAAAAACGAATCGGATATCCCCGATCTTTCACTCCCCGAAAAAAATATTTTAAGAGAGCAAATCTCAAAACTAAATACAAACCTTTTAAGAGTAAATAATAGTTTTTTTGATTCCTTCCTGAAAGAACTTTTTGAATTTCATGCAAAAACAATAGATGCCTTGTCTTCATCCGCTTTAGAAAGTTTCAAGCAAATTCAGCAGCAAAACTCAGACAGATCAACATTTATTCTCCAACAAAATATTATAAAATTTCATAATTCTTATTTATTCAAGACACGAAAAGTACTTGATGAATTTGAAAAAAATATCTTAAATAAGCAAAAAGATTTAATATCGGAAGGGATAAGTTTTTTAAAAAATGATATCGAAAAATTAATTAATTCTTTACCGGAAAATTTGGAAATTGAATATTCTGCTGACGAACTAAAGACTACAAAAAATGATTGTTTTAGTCTGAAAATATTTAAGCTTTCAAAACGATTGAAAAGAAAATATAGCAGAAAACCGGCAAAAAATAAAATTAAGTATAAAAAAATAAGCGAGGCATTTCTGCATAATAATCTTTATGAATCTTTATTCGAGGCATTTAAAAATTGGAGTTTAATCACTCTTCAATTTACAGTTGAAATTCAAAAATTTAACCAGTCGGTGTCTAATGGTTTTCTGTCTTTGGAAAAAAAATCAACCAAAGCAGCTTTTAGTGAGACAACAATTAATAATGAAATTGAAAGAATCTCGCAATCAGCAGAAAAGTTAAAACAAATAAATGATCTCTCGCTTCAGTCACTAAATAATTTCTTTTTGTATCGTTCTTATTTGGTACTGAAAAAATTATGTGATATTTTGCAAAAAATTGATCCAAATAGTTTAATTTCATCGAATCGCGAAAACAAAAGCCTGAACCGAGAAATCAATAAGTCATTAAACGAAATTCCGGGATTTTGGAAAAGGAATCAACATTATCTGTTCAACTCAAGTCGGCTTGAATTGTTGTTTCTTATGTTTGAAGCAAAATTGAGAAGTATATTTTTTAATCTTTCAAGTGATATTAAGCTTACAATCGACAATATTTTTGTCAATAATTATATTTCTCTAAACAATTATTTTACTGACTATATTGAAAAAATAAAAGTGAATCCTGCGGAGGCATTCAGTCCCAAAAATTCCTTAGATTTTAATTCGGAAAAATTTGAGAACGAGATAAAAAATATAATCAATTCAGCAAAAGAAGAAATTAATTTATCAAGTGAACTTTTTCCAAAAAATATTGATTTACTTAGCGAAGAATTTGTAAATGATTACACTTCAACTCAATTTCAGCCAATTGAATTAACAAATCTTTCGGTTTCGAGTTTTGTTAAACTTCTAATGAAAAAAAATATTCTTGAGAAAATCGAAAGCTTTTCGACTGAATTGATTGATAAAAATCAAAAATCAAACACATTGGTCGAAGATATTTTGAAATATATTACCCTCTCAAAAAAATCCGGCAACAGCAATGTTTTCACAATCAACGAGGGTTCAAACAAAAATTCATACCTGAATTTTATTCTGGAACAACAGAAAATTCTTGAACAACAAATTTCAGATTCCTTAAATTTCAAATCTAAAATTCTACAATTATGTGATCAGAGTTTTAACGTCATTGCAGATTCTCTCAACCTATATTCAATTATTAATGGAACTGAAAATAATAAACAACTAACATCCGGTAAGGAAAGAAAAAAATCACATAATATATTTTCTAAACTTTTTAAAAACTTTGGACATCTTTCTACGGATGATTTGAAAAATTCTGATGCAAGTAATTATTTGGGGAAATCTATTTCAAATAAACTCATAAAATTGAACAACGAAGTTTCAGCAAACTCAGAAATCCTTGAGAAACTCCCCTTTTATTACAAACAATTATTTCTGCAAAAGCAATTTTATTTACAGGATTTTTGGGTTGAAAGAAAGAAGGAGGTTTCTGAAGCTATTAACTTCATAAAACAAAAAAAATCAAAACCTTCGGGGGCTTTAATGATACTTGGAGAACACAATTCCGGAAAAACCTTTTTTGCCCAATATATTTCAAAAAAACTTTTCACTGAAACTGATGTTTTCTATATTTCTCCCCCTGCCAGCGGCTCGGTGGATGAATTAGTTTTTAAAGAAAGTGTTGAAAAATCCTTAAAAATCAGTGGTTCATATAATTCGATATTTCAAAATCTTCAGAAAGACAGTATAATAATTATTGATGATATTGAGATGTGGTGGGAAAACAGACCTGATGGTGATAAAGTAATTAAAGCTATTTCCGGATTGATTGAATCCTTTGGAGACAAATGTTGTTTTATTTTAACATCAAACATTTATAGCTTTAGAATAATTGATAAAACCGGTGAGTTAGAAAAACATTTTTCGACTACAATTGAGCTTCTTCCGTTCAAAGCAAAGGAGTTAAAAGAGATAATACTTTCGCGTCATAATTCTGAGAATTTGAAATTTATTTTAAATCGGAAGCCTCAGGAAAAATTCAAGAACCGAACTTACAATAGATTATTCAAGGGATATTTCAAATATTCAAAAGGAAATGTGGGAGTGGCTTTACAAGCCTGGATTGCAAATATTGTCAAATTTGAGAATGAAAGTTTACAAATGAAAAAGCCACAACTCCCGGATTTGTCAGTTATTGATAAACTGAATGAAGATATTTGTGATCTCCTTACTCAATTTATTTTACACAGAAAGCTGACAATCTCGAAACTTCAACGGATTCTCCCGACATCAGAAAATTTAACATATTTACAAATAAATAGTTTAAAAATTTGTGGGATTATTATTGAAAACAATGAGGAAATCTTTGAAATAAATCCGTTTATTTATCCATTCATTGTTGAAAAATTGGCTAAAATGACAAAATTGAAAGTTGCAAAGAAGGGAAAATAACTTGCTTTACTCTGTAAGCTATGCAAATATAGAGAATCTTCGATAATTGAATTAATTGTTAGCTTTGCAGCGAAAATGAAATAAAAAAATTCGTGCAAAATAATAGCAACAGCATACAATCATCTCAACCTGATCTTCTAAATGGAAAGCAATTATATTATAGTTTTCTTGCTGGTGCTCAGCGTATTTTCGATTATCAAAATTATCTAAATAAAATTAATGTATTTCCGGTTGCTGATGCTGACACAGGAACCAATCTTGCATCGACGATGCAATCGATAATTGACACGGCCATTCCTACAAACAATTTGAAGCAAACTGCTACTGCATTAGCCGATGCTGCCCTTGTTGGTGCACGCGGAAATTCAGGTATCATTTTTGCACAATTTTTATATGGTTTTGGCCACGAAATCAAAAATGATGAAAATCTAAGTATCGCTAATTTTTCTATAATCATTAATAAAGCTGTTGAATATGCTTACGAAGCAATTGCGAACCCTGTTGAGGGTACAATGATCACGGTAATTAAAGAGTGGGCAGAAGCAATTAATTCGCTTAAAGATAAAATTGACACTTTTCAAAACCTTATCACCGATTCATATCAAAATGCCAAACAATCTTTATCCGAAACCACACAAAAACTTGAAGTTCTTGCAAAAGCTAATGTTGTTGATGCCGGTGCAAAGGGTTTTGTTGTTTTTTTGGAAGGGATGATAGATTTCTTCAATCATGGGGAAGTTAAAAAAATATTACCTGTTAGAAATATTGTTAAAGCTGAAATGTTTGATTTAATTTCACATGATGAAATCACTTTCAGGTATTGTACAGAGGCTATGGTAATTGATGTCAACATAGATAAAGAAAAGCTTAAATCCCGTATTGAAAGTTTGGGAGATTCCTTAGTAATTGCCGGTTCAAAATCAAAACTTAGAATTCATATTCATACAGATAATCCCGCCGAGTTATTTGAAATCTTATACAAGCACGGAACCATCACCTATCAAAAAGTTGATGATATGGTTATGCAAAATGACATTGTCGAAAAACAAGTTTCAAAAATCGGATTGGTAACAGATTCAACTTCAGACATTCCTCAAGAAATAATTGAGAAGTATCAAATTCATGTGGTTCCTTTATCAGTTCATTTCGGAAGAAATTATTTCCTTGATAGGGCAACTATTACACCCGAGAGTTTCTTCAAACTTTTAAATAAATCAAAAGAATATCCTTCGACAGCACAACCGGCTTATAAAGATTTTTACAACAAATACAATTATCTTTCAACAATTTATGATTCGGTACTTTCAATTCACATAAGTAAAGAAATGAGCGGAACATGGTCAAACAGCAGTAAAGCCGCACATGTTATAGCAAATCAAACAAATAAAATTTTCGACGTAATTAATTCGAAAAGAATTACAGGCGGCCTTGGTTTAATTATTTTGCGGGCAGCAAAAGAAATTGAAAAGGGTGTGTCGCAACAGGAAGTAGCCGGAAAAATTGATGGTTGGATAAAAAAATCCAGGATATTTGTTACTGCAAAAACAATGAAATATATGGTTAAAAGCGGCCGCTTAAACCCTGTTAAAGGAGCATTTGGAAATTTCCTAAATCTGAAGCCCATAATTACAGTCAATGATGACGGGAAAACCGAGCCTTTGCAAAAGTCATTCGGTGAAAAAGGTTGTATGAAACAACTTGTTAACAGGATTGCAAAACTAACTAATGAAAACGAAGTACTTGATTATACTATTTCACATGTAAACAACCCAACATCAGCAAAATGGTATTCTGAGAAACTTGAAAATATAATAGGTAAAAAACCGACATGGATCAATGAAGCTACACCGGTACTTGGGGTAAATGTCGGGCCGGGTACAATTGCTGTTTCTGTTATGTTGAAATAATTTTGTTTGAAAAAAGACAACTTTCTTGTATTTTTTTTTGTATTTGCACTATTTTTGCCTTCAAGTGTAGAAGTTAAAACATTGTGAAACACTACCGCCACATACTAAAGTTGAAATTTCCAAAACTGAGGAAATAATAGCATTAGCTATTAAAGATTCGGCTTTTATGAATACAATGGATCAAAAAATGGGGGAAAGTTCTCTTTTGAATTATTGCTTTTATCTTTTCTAAAACTGAGTAATCAAAGAGTTTTGACGAATTCTAATTATTAATTATTCCGTCTTTTATTTGTAATTTTCTGTCAGCCATATTAGCAAGGTCTCGATTATGAGTTGCAATAACAAAACTTTGATTAAATTCTTTTCTTAACTTAAAAAATAATTCGTGAAGTTCAACGGCATTTTTTGAGTCAAGATTTCCCGATGGTTCATCAGCAAACACAATCAGAGGATCATTAATCAAAGCTCTTGCAACGGCAACACGTTGCTGTTCTCCCCCGGAAAGTTCTGAAGGTTTGTGACTTATTCTATCGGAGAGGTTTAAAAATCCAATAATTTCTTTTGCTTTCTTTTCAGTTGACCTCTTTTGATTCCCTGAAATATATGCAGGGATGCAGATATTTTCAATAGCCGTAAATTCAGGTAAAAGGTGGTGAAACTGAAAAACAAAACCGATATATTTATTTCTGAATTCCGATAATTGCCTTTGCCGAAATGTATCAATTTTGATATTATTAATTTCAACTTTACCGGAATCAGCTTTATCAAGTGTGCCTAAAATATGTAAAAGTGTAGATTTTCCTGCACCTGAAGCACCTACAATTGATACAATTTCACCTTTTTGAATTTCAATATCAATTCCTTTAAGCACATAAAGTTTTCCATAGGATTTAATAATATTTGATGCTTTAATCATAATCTGAAATTAATTATGCAAATATAGAACTATTTTATTCTGATAAAAAATTTCAAAAATTTTTCATGTTTTGGAAATAAATGTAATACCTTTGGAGCAAATTACAAATTCAAAAATAATAAAATGAACATCCACGAATACCAGGGAAAGTCATTATTGAAAAAGCTTAATGTTATTGTTCCCGAGGGCATTGTCGCAAATTCACCTGAAAAAGCAGTTGAGGCGGCAATAGATATTCAAAGACACACAGGCACAAAAAATTGGGCAATCAAAGCACAAATTCATGCAGGGGGACGCGGCAAAGGCGGTGGCGTAAAAATTGCAAAAACTTTGGAAGAAGTAAGAGAATATGCAAGCCAAATTATTGGAATGCAATTAGTAACTCCTCAAACCGGGCCTAAGGGCAAGAAGGTTAGGATGGTTTTGGTAGAACAAAACATTTATTACAAAGGAAAATCAGAAACTCTTGAGTTCTATTTGAGTATAATGCTCAATAGGACAAACGCTAAAAACATGATAATGTATTCGCAAAAAGGTGGAATGGATATTGAGAAGGTTGCAAAAGAATCGCCTGAAGAAATCTATCATGAAGAAATTGATCCGAAAATCGGGCTTAAAACATTTCAATGCCGAAAAATTGCTTTCAATCTTAATCTAAGCGGGCTTGCTTTTAATAATATGGTAAAATTCATTAAATCCTTATATGATGCATACCTTGAATACGATGCAAGTCTTTTTGAAATCAATCCGGTTATAAAAGCTGCTGATGATAAAATTTTTGCTGCCGACACTAAAGTTGTTATCGACAACAATGCTTTATTCCGTCATCGGGAAATTGAAGTTATGCGTGATCTATACGAAGAAGATCCAAGTGAAGTTGAAGCTGGGAAATTTGATTTGAATTACATAAAGCTCGATGGTAATGTCGGTTGCATGGTAAATGGCGCCGGACTTGCAATGGCTACTATGGATGTAATAAAACTATCGGGCGGAAATCCTGCTAATTTTCTGGATATTGGGGGAGCTGCCGACGCAAAACGTGTCGAAGAGGGTTTTAGAATTATAATGAAAGACCCTAATGTTAAAGCAATTTTTGTTAATATTTTTGGTGGTATTGTCCGTGTTGATGAAGTAGCCCAAGGAATTGTTGATGCTTGTAAAAACTTAGGGAATAATCATGTTCCGATAATTGTCAGATTACAGGGTACTAATGTTGATGCAGGAAATAAAATTATTAACGAATCACAACTAAGGGTCCACTCTGCCGACCGATTAGATGATGCTGTTCAAAAAATATCGGAAGTTATTAAATAGGGTTTGAGATTTTTCAAGAGTTTTGTTCTGATGCTTCCTTATTAACCACCAAATTTTAGTGGATGTATTCCAAGAAAGTTATTTTTTCAATACAAATTAAGTAAACGTAATGAAAAAGGCCGGCAAAAATGAAAAAGTTTGCCGGCCTTTTTTTGTTTTAAAAAAATAATTCTTTAAGGGAATGGAACATTCGGGTAATCCGAAATACTTACTTTTGGAATATTGGAATTAAAAGCTGTATTTATTTTATCAATAAAATAATTAGCTACTATGGCATTTCCCTGTGGGGTTAAATGTATTCCATCAAGTGAGAAGATATTTCCGGAAATAAAATCAGAAGTAAAATGAATACCATCGAAATCCTTACCGGTTTTAAATTCATCTAAATACGAATTCATATCAACAAAAACAGCATTTTCATGAAGAGAAACAAGGTCTTTTATTGTCTCATTATACTCTGTTACAGCAGTATTAATTTTGTCCATTTCTGTTTCATCAAGGAAATATTTATGAGGTATAGGAATTTTACTACCAAAACCAAAACATTTTAGCGAATCAGTAGGTAAAGAAAGAAGTAAATTATCAGTTTTTTTCATTTGCCTTGGGTAGCCACTTATTGCATCTTGAACAATAAATGGATTTTGACCCAGAGAGAAAGTAATGCCAAATGGATGATAAGCAGCATTTAATGAATCTACCTGTCCTTGTCTTACCAATACTAAGCCATTATAAGGTATTTGTGTTTGCATAAATGTAAAGTAAGGTGCGCTCATAATATCAGGAATATTTGCAATTGCACCTTTGCCATTATCAGTTAAACTTGTGATAACAGCATCCATTGATGCGGCAAAACCAATACCGGGAGTTCCGTCCATTGGGGTGATAACATCATCAGCACCACCTGAAACAGCGTATAATAACACATCATTACTTCCAAGCCATAGAGTAAAAAAAGTATAATCAATTTTACTAAATTCATCAATAACTGCATCTGTTGTAGGATTTTCAGCAAAACGACCGTAAAACGGATTTAATTCACCATACCCGGGATACAAAATTGTAGTTGATTTCAATGAGGGAATACCTATATTATTGAAAGGCCCTTGCGAAGCAACCGATGTATAAAGTTCGGTTTTTAAAGTAGCTGTATCGGGGTCTTTGACTGCACGTACAGGCCCAACAGAAGTAGTTCCAAGACAATCGGTAGAATAATTTAAGATAAATTTTGTTACAAGAGATGAACCTGAAACTCCGACTCCATTTTCAGTATTTATTAGAGGTTGTTTAAACTCTCCCTGCATTCCAACAGTTTTTAATTGTTTGGCAAGAATGTTTGGGTAAGAATACTTCTGTCCGGAAGTATATAATGCTCCGTTGGTATATCCTGCTGTTAATGAATTTCCTATAGCAAGATAATTCGTAAAATCGGCATTTCCTTTTGAATGAGAAAAATCATCTGTTTTTGGCTCACATGCAAATAAAACAGCTAAAATAAGTATAAGTAATATGCTTTTATATTTCATAGTCTTAATGTTTTTTGATTAAAAATTATAACTTATTCCAATACCCGGAATGCAAGTTTGGGTTTTGTAATCACCGGAAAAATTTGCAGGCTCATAAGACTTCTCGCCTTTAAGTCCGTGCAATTGCAAGTATGATAAGTCAATACTTATTTTATCAGTTGGCATATAAGATAAACCAAGAGTAAAAGCTACAGTATTTAGGCTTACAGTTTCAGGGTTGAAATAATTATCATTACATGGTGAAGGGTCGTAATATCCACCGGCTCTCAATATCAATTTTTCACTTAAAGCATATTCCCCTCCAATTCGCATTATCCAACTGTCTTTATATTTACGTGGATTATGTGAATCTAAGGCTTCTCCGTTTTCTTTAAATTTAAATATTAACGAATCGTAAGTTCCCCATGCAACATAATTTATTTCTGCCGCAAGCAATAGCTTTTCTGTTACCTGATAGGAAATTCCAAAATCAAGATTTGCAGGTAAAGGTAATTCGGCGTCAAATTTGTTTTTTGAAGGAATTACTGAACTTAATGCTGTGGGAATTCCATAGAAGTTAGCATCACCGTTTTCCACTTTCATATTAACTTTCGAGCGATAGTCTATTCCTATGCTGAGTTTTTCGCAAGGTTTGTAATAAATCCCAATATTAAATCCTATATTTGAACCACTACCCTCAAGTTCAGATGATGCATTATTATAAGCAACAGCTTTATTTAATTTCACGTTTCCTATAACATAAGTAAAACCTGCACCTATTCCTAATTTATCGTTAACTTTATACGAAACAGTTGGTTGAATAAAAAAAGATTTCAATGAAATATTCCGGATAAGATATTTTCCAGACCAATTGTCATCCCATGTTGATGAACTTCCAAAAGGAGTGTATATTCCTAATCCTATGGTAATTTTGTCGGTAATTTTTCCGGCTCCGTAAGCATAAAAGGGAGTACCGGTTTTATTATCGGTTCGTGCATAATTGTCAGAAGCTGTTTGCATATAAAGAGCTTTGGCAAATATGGTGTTGACTCCAATCGAAAAACTATATTTGCTTTTCATCATTGACAATGCACCCGGATTGTAGAAAATACTACTTGCACCAAGATTGAAAGGAGACCCGATTAATCCGATTCCGGTTTGTTTTTGTCCTTGTAATCTAACCTGATATCCTCCGGCATAAACAGACCAGGTAATTAAAGAAAACAATAACATCAAATACATAAATTTCCTCATGTGTGAATTTTTTGGTTAATATTGGGTCGCAAGATAATAAAAAAATTATAAAACAAGCAATTGTTCAAAAACGTACATATTTATTACGATTACGGACAAATAGCATTAAGAATTTGATAAATGATACTGAAAGTATTCAGATAATGAAATATTTATAAATATTGGTATGAAATTGGTTTAAGACGTGTATTCTAATAAAAAAAATTATATATTCGATATTTCACTAACAAAAATTTCAGATGAAGATAAAATTTATAGAATTTATATTTTTTCGTATTTTCCCCATCCCAAATAAAGAATTAATACGATTGGATGTAAAAAATAACAAAACTAAATTAATTATTAAAAACAATAAAATGAAAAAAATCATGACTTTCTTGACCGCAATGATTCTCTTTCAATGCGGTTTGCTTGCCCAGGACGAGGCAAGGTTAATGCGATTCCCGACAATTTACAGCGACAATGTCGTTTTTACTTTTGCAGGTGATCTATATACTGTTTCTAAAGATGGCGGTACGGCCAGAAAACTCACAAACGATATCGGGTACGAAATGTTTGCGAAATTTTCACCCGACGGAAAGCAGTTAGCATTTACGGGCCAATACGATGGAAATACCGAAGTGTATTTAATGCAGGCCGAAGGTGGAGTTCCGGAAAGATTGACTTACACTGCAACTCTCGGACGTGATGATATTTCCGACCGAATGGGGCCAAACAATATTGTAATGTGTTGGAAAGATAATGATGACATTGTTTATCGTTCGCGAAAAAAATCATTTAATTCATTCAAAGGGCAATTATTTCTCGTTGCAACCGAGGGAGGTTTATCCGAACAGATTCCATTACCCGCCGGTGGGTTTTGCAGCTATTCGCCCGATAAAGAAAAATTAGCCTATAATCGTGTTTTCCGTGAGTTCAGAACATGGAAATATTATAGAGGTGGTATGGCTGATGATGTTTGGGTTTATAATTTCAAAACAAAACAAACCGAAAATATTACAAACAATCCTGCTCAGGATATTTTTCCGATGTGGAAAGGCAATCACATTTATTTCCTCTCTGACCGTGACAGAATTATGAATTTATTCTCGTATAACACCGAAACAGGCGAAACAAAAAAGCTAACAGATTATACAAAATATGACATTAAATTCCCATCACTCGGGAACGAGTCAATAATTTACGAAAACGGAGGATATATCTATAATTTTAATTTGGCTACACAAGAAGCTGAAAAAATAAAAATCGTCATTGCCGATGATTTCGCCGGTGGACGAAATGAGTTGAAGAATGTAAGCAAAATGATAAATTCTTATGCTGTTTCTCCCGATGGAAAACGAGCTGTTTTTGGAGCAAGAGGAGATGTTTACACAGTTCCGGCCGAAAAAGGAATTACCAGAAATCTCACAGAGACCTCAGGTGTTCACGACCGTAATGTCGAGTGGTCACCAAAAGGAAAATACATTTCATATATTTCTGACCAAACCGGAGAAGATGAAATATATATAATAAATCAGGATGGAAGCGAAGCCCCAATTCAATTAAGCAAGAAAAGCGATACCTATAAATATAATCCTATCTGGTCGGATGACGGTAAAAATCTTCTATGGGCGGATAAGATGCTTCGTTTGCAATATATTGATACTGATAACAAAAAAGTAACGGTTGTAGAACAAGCAACTGACGGTGAGATCAGGGATTATTGCTGGTCGCACGATAATAAATGGATAGCTTATGCACTTCCAAAACATAATCAGGTTTCAAGAATTTATTTATATAATATTGAAACAAAAGAAAAGCAAGTCGTAACCGATGAATGGTATGATTCTGGCAATCCTTCATTTAGTTCCGATGGAAAATATTTATTCTTTACATCGGCTAGAAATTTTTCTCCTATCTATAGCTGGACAGAATGGAACCATGCTTACCGTGACATGTTTAAAATTTATTTTATCACCCTTGCAAAAGATACTCCTTCTCCTTTCGAGCCGAAAAATGATGAAGTAAGTATTAAGGAAGACGGAGACGAAGAAAAGAAGGATGCCAAAAAAGACGAAGCCAAAAAAGACGAAGCCAAAAAAGACGAAGCCAAAAAAGACGAAAAGAAAGAAGAAGAATCAAAGGATATGAAAATTGATTTTGATGGAATTATGAACAGAACAATTGAACTGCCAGTAAGTGCAGGAGTTTATTGGAGTATTAACCCTATCGGAAACAGCGTTTATTATGCTTCATTTACTCGTTCGGATGGAAAATCGCATTTGAAAATGTTCGACTTAAAAAAGAAAAAAGAAACCGAAATCGGGGAGTTTGGAAATTATGTTATTTCTGCCGATAAGAAGAAGATGTTAATATCACAAAAAGGAAAATATGCAATTGTTGATTTGCCGAAATCAAAGCTTTCAATAAAAAAATATCTTAATCTTTCAAACATGAAAATTTGGGTTGACCTTAAAGAAGAATGGCAGGAAGTTTATGATGAATCATGGAGGCAAATGCGAGATTTCTTCTATGATCCTAACATGCACGGAGTTGACTGGGATATGATTTACGAAAAATATAATCCCTTGATACCTTATGTTAATAACCGCAATGATTTGAATTACATTATTGGTGAAATGATTGGTGAGTTAAGTGTCGGGCATGCCTATGTTAGTGGTGGCGATAAACCTTCTCCAAAGAAAATAAAAACCGGTTTACTTGGTGCTGAACTAAGCAGAGATAAATCGGGATATTACAGAATTGATAAAATATTGAAGGGTGAGAATTGGAATAAATCACTGCGTTCGCCATTTAATGATGTTGGAGTTGATGTTTCTGAAGGTGATTTTATTATTGCAATAAACGGCAAACCCACCAACAAAATGGATAATATTTATGAATTTTTACTTGATACACCCGGTCAACAGATTGAACTGACAGTTAATGATAATGCATCGGAAAAAGATAGCAAAAAAGTAATAATTGTCCCGATTAGTGGTGAGAATGACCTTTATTATCATGAATGGGTTCAGAACAATACTAAGAAAGTAAATGAAGCAACAAACGGTGAAGTGGGTTATATTCATATACCTGATATGGGTCGTGAAGGTTTGAATGAATTCATTAAGCATTACTATCCTCAATTAAATAAACGTGCTCTGATTATCGACGTCAGAGGAAATGGCGGTGGAAACGTTTCGCCAATGATAATTGAAAGACTTAACCGTCAACTTGCAATGATGAAGGTTGCAAGAAACACTTCTCAATCTATAAGCCCAGGAGCTATGATTGTTGGCCCAAAGGTGTGCCTGATTAATTGTTATTCTGCTTCCGATGGTGATTTATTCCCTTATCAGTTTAAAAAACTTAAAATAGGAACATTAATCGGAACACGAACCTGGGGAGGTGTTGTTGGTATCAGAGGTTCGTTGCCTATTATTGACGGAGGTTCATTGATGAGGCCTGAGTTTGCTCATTATAATACCGACGGAACCGAATTCATTATTGAAGGACATGGAGTTGAACCTGATATTTATATTGAAAACGACCCTGCAAAAGAATATGCAGGCGAAGACGAACAATTAAATAAAGCAATAGAAGTAATTCTTGAACAATTAAAGAATTATCCTAAAGAAATAGCACCGATTCCAGATTATCCTGATAAATCGAAATAATTCGCAATCAAAATTCATATTAAAACCCTGCTGAAAAGCGGGGTTTTTTGTTTTATTTCTGAAAAAGATGAAGGAATTTCTATTAATTTCAGAAATATTTGTATAAATTTGAAAAATCTATAATCTTGTAAATTAAATTTAAAATGATTGATTATGAAAAAAATTATTAGCATATTCCTGTTACTAACAATATTTTATAGTTGCAGCGGACAAGATAAAAATATTAATGACGATAAAGACAAACTTCAAAATAATGATATTTTGTTAATGTCAACTTTGTTTAAGCAAAAGGCTGCCGAAATGCGGGCTATTTCCTATCAAGCTTATAATCTCGCTACTCTGAGACTTGATAATGAGTTAAGAATGGCCGGATTAGCCAAAACCTTTGCCATAGTTGTTGACATTGATGAAACAGTACTTGATAATAGTCCGTTTGAAGCAAAATCAATTCTAAAAAACTCCAATTTCCCTAAATTTTGGAACGAATGGTGCGAACTTGCACAGGCTAAAGCAATTCACGGTGCAGTTGAATTCCTATCTTACGCTGAATCAAAGGGTGTAGAAGTTTTTTATATAACAAATCGTAAAGAAAAATATAAAACCGCAACGATTAAAAATCTTAAGAAAGAAGGATTTCCTTTTGCCGATAAAAAACATTTGTTAATGCGTACTGCAAGTTCAAGTAAAAAGGAACGCAGACAAAGTATTGAAAAAACTCACAAAATTGTTTTATTAGTTGGTGATAACCTTGGTGATTTTCTTGATATTTTTGACAAAAAAAACATAAACCGTAGGTTTGAAATTACCGATAGCCTAAAAAATGAATTTGGAAAACGTTTTATTATTTTACCTAACTCTATGTATGGCACTTGGGTTAATGCAATTCTTAATTATCGGAACAGCCTTACTCCTGAACAAAAACTTGAGATTTTTCATGAGAATCTGGAGAGTTTTAAATAAATTTTGAACTTTTAAAAATATTTAATCCCCAATATAAGTAATTTTATAAAAACGAAAAAAACTTTAGTGGAGGCAAATAGAATTTAGTCTTTAAAAAATAAATCATGATTTTTATTTGCAAATAAAAGAAAATTAGTATTTTTGCACCCGGAAAGAAATTTAGAGTTGTTGAGAAAGAGGGGACAAATGTCCCCTCTTGCATTGAAAAGAAAAATTTGTGATGATAGAAAATAAAATTAAAACATTGATTGATAATTATTTAGAAGAGACTGATTTTTTTTTAGTTGAGCTAAAAATCACCCCTTCCAATAAAATAATTGTTGAAATTGATAGTGATAATTTTGTGGCTATTGATGATTGCGTGAAGCTTAGTCGTTTCATTGAGTCGAATTTCGACAGAGATGTTGAAGATTTTGAACTTCAGGTTTCATCTGCAGGTTTAGAAAAACCATTAAGACTTAAACGACAGTATCTTAAAAACATTGGAAGAAATGTCGAAATATTATTAAACGATGGTTCAAAAAAATCAGGAGTTCTAAAGTCTGTTAATGAAGATGGAATAGAATTAGAATGGGATAACAGACCCGCAAATAAAAAAGGAAAGAAAATAAATAAAAATCAAGCTGTTAAAGAAGTCATCAATATTTTATTTTCAGATATAAATGAAACTAAAATTATCGCTTCATTTAAAACTCAAAACAAATAAAACAGAAATAAATTACTGCAAAATACCCAATATCTAACTTAAAAATAAAACTAATAAAAAAATGGATACCTTAAATCTCGTTGAAACCTTTGCTGAGTTTAAAGAATTTAAAAACATTGACAGAGAGACTTTGATGCGTATTCTTGAGGATGTTTTCAAAAATATGCTTATCAGAAAATTTGGCTCCGAGGATAACTTTGATATTATTGTAAATATTGATAAAGGAGACCTTGAAATATGGAGAAATCGAGAGATTGTTGAAGATGACAAGGTTGAAGATGGAAATTGTCAAATTGCACTTTCTGAAGCAATTAAAATTGAACCTGATTTTGAAGCAGGAGAGGAAGTAAGTGAAGAAATTAAAATGGCTGACTTTGGCCGGAGAGAAATATTATCAATTCGTCAAAATTTAGTGTCGAAAATTCAGGAATTCGAAAAAGACAATATATTTACAAAATATAAAGATCGTGTTGGAGACATAGTTACAGGAGAAATTTACCAAGTCTGGAAAAAAGAAATTTTAATTTTAGATGATGAATACATTGAATTAATATTACCAAAATCTGAACAAATTCCATCCGACTTTTATCGAAAAGGTGATACCATAAGAGCAGTTGTTTCAAAAGTGGATATTAGAAATGGTAATCCTGTGATAATTCTGTCAAGAACTTCCCCGATATTTTTGGAGAGGTTGTTTGAGTCAGAAGTTCCTGAAGTTTACGATGGACTAATAACAATTAAAAACATCGTTCGCGTTCCCGGTGAAAGAGCGAAAATTGCAGTTGAGTCCTATGATGATAGAATTGATCCTGTTGGTGCATGTGTTGGAATGAAAGGATCGAGAATTCATGGAATTGTAAGGGAATTGAAAAATGAAAACATTGATGTAATTAATTATACATCAAATATATCGCTTTTTATTTCAAGATCATTAAGTCCTGCAAAAATGTCTTCGGTAGTTATAGATGAGGAGAATAAAAGAGCAGAAGTTTATATGAAACCCGACCAGGTGTCGCTTGCAATTGGTAAGGGAGGTTTTAATATTAAGTTAGCAGGGCGACTAACCGGTTATGAAATTGATGTTTATCGTGATACTGATATTGATAACGAAGATGTTGATTTAAACGAATTTGGTGATGAAATCGATCAATGGATTATTGACGAATTTAAAAACATAGGCTGTGATACAGCTAAAAGTGTTTTAGCTCTTGAAATGGAAGAATTAGTAACCAGAACCGACCTCGAAGAAGAAACAATTAAAGAGGTGTTCAAAATACTGAAGGCCGAGTTTGAATAAAAATATTACTTTTACAAAATATATTTAATAGAAATTACTATAAAACCAATATGGCAGAAGGAAGTAAACCAATAAGACTGAGTAAAATAGCAAGGGAATTTAATATTGGAATTTCTACGATTGCCGAGTTTCTGTTAAAGAAAGGACATGCAATTGAAGCAAAACCAAATTCGAAAATCGAGGCGGATTTGTACGAATTATTGGTAAAAGAATTCCAATCTGAAAAAGCAGTAAAACAAGAATCATTAAAGATTGGGATTGATTATTCCTCCCATGAAACTATTTCGATAGATGATGAGGTAGTTGGAAAACCAGAACCTGAATTTGAATTTGAGCCTCAAGAATTTATTATTAAAAATATCAGTAGTGGTTTCAAAGAGGACATTAAAACAGAAGACTTAAGCGAGCCGAAAGAAAAAATTGAAGAGAAAGTTGTTGAAGCTGAAAAGGAGGAAGTTCAACCTGAAATCATAAAAGAAGAACCTGTCATAAAAGAAGAACCTGAAATTTCTATTGAAGAGAAGGAAGTTAAAGAGGAAGTAGAGAAAGATATTGTTGAAACTAAAGAAAAAGTTTCAGTTCCCGAAATTGTGGAAAAAGATGAACCCAAAACTGAAGTTAGCGAAAAAACTTCTCAAGAATTAGAACCGGAAAAAAAGGATGTTGCAGAGGAGAAAGAGGAAATTAAACCTGAGGAACCAAAAACATCAGAGAAAACTAAAACAGTAGGCTTGAAAGTTCTTGGAAAAATTGATATTGAAAAAATAATTCCAAAAACCAAAACTAAAAGAAAAGCACAACCACCAAAACCGCCTGAACCTAAAAAGGCTATAAAAGAAGAGCTTAAGAAAGAGGATGAAAAAAAGGCAGACGTCAAGAAGATTGAACCTGAAAAACCTGTTAAAAAGGAAGTAAAAAAGAAAAGCGAGCCTACAACTAAAAAAGCTGATGTTGTTATAAAAGAAACTATTAAAGAAAAGAAAGTTGAAGAAAAAACCCTTGAGCCTTTGCCGGATATCTTGCAAAAGCCAAAGGATAAAATACCGCCAAAAAGTGTAGAAATTCATGAAGAATTGAAAAAATTGCCTGATAATTTTATCCCAACAGAATTTAAAAAATTAAGCGGGCCAACAATTGTTGATAAAATTATTCTTCCTGAAAAAGTAAAACACGAGAAAAAAATAGTAAAAAGACCGGAGAAAAAAACTTTTAAAAAGAAAGAAAAACAACCGGTTGCTTCATCAGTAGATGAAAAAGTTGCTGCAAAAAAGAAAAAACGCAAAAGAATTCATAAAACAGGAACTGAAGCTTCAAAAAATATTCAACTCAAAGACGAAAAACAAAAAGGCAAATTTCATAAAGGAGCTAGGCCTAAGAAAGAAATTCGTAAAGTTGAACTTACTGAAGAAGAAGTACAAAGACAAATCAAAGAAACTCTTGCACGATTAAGTCCTGCCGGAAAATCAAAAGGTTCAAAGCATAGACGACTTAAACGTGAAACTAAAAGCAAGCATAGAATTGAAGAGCAAGTAAAATTAGAAGCCGACAAAAAAGTTATTAAAGTAACTGAATTTGTTACTGCTAATGAACTTGCTTCAATGATTGATGTCCCGGTTAATAAGGTAATTGCAACCTGTATGACATTAGGTATTTTTGTTTCAATAAACCAACGTTTGGATGCCGAAACTCTAAGCCTTGTTTCTGAAGAATTTGGACATAAAGTTGAATTTGTAAGCATTGATGTTCAGGAAGCAATTATCGGTACTGATGTGGAAGAAGATGATTCTGAGGATCTTGTTGCCAGGCCACCGGTTATTACGGTTATGGGGCATGTTGACCATGGAAAAACCTTACTTCTTGATCATATCAGAAAGTCAAATGTTATCGCCGGTGAAGCTGGTGGTATTACTCAGCATATTGGAGCCTACGAAGTTACACTTGATAATGGTAGAAAAATAACTTTCCTGGATACTCCCGGCCATGAGGCCTTTACAGCTATGCGAGCACGTGGTGCAAAAGTTACTGATATTGCGATAATTATTATTGCAGCTGATGATAACGTAATGCCTCAGACTAAAGAAGCGATAAATCATGCTCAAGCTGCAGGGGTGCCTATGGTTTTTGCAATAAATAAAATTGATAAAAATAATTCTAATCCTGAAAAAATCAAGGAAGGATTGGCGCAAATGAATATTTTGGTTGAAGACTGGGGCGGAAAATATCAAAGCCAGAATATATCAGCAAAAAAAGGTACTAATGTCAAGGAGTTAATTGACAAAATTTTACTTGAAGCTGAAATGCTTGAACTTAAAGGAAATCCAATAAAAAAAGCTTCAGGGACAGTCATAGAATCTGCTCTTGATAAAGGCCGAGGTTATGTAACAAAATTATTAGTTCAAAATGGAACTCTAAAAGTTGGCGATATTGTATTAGCAGGTTCATGTATAGGAAAAGTTAAGGCAATGTACAACGAAAGAAATTTATTGATTACAGAAGCAGGGCCTTCTTCTCCATTACTTTTATTAGGACTTAACGGTGCACCCCAAGCCGGTGATGAGTTTAATGTAATGAAAGATGAAAAAGAGGCAAAAACTATAGCAACCAAGCGATTACAACTTCAAAGAGAACAAGGGCTCAGGACACAAAAACATATTACACTTGATGAAATCGGGCGTAGAATTGCCATTGGTGATTTTAAGGAATTAAATATTATAGTTAAAGGTGACGTTGACGGTTCGATTGAAGCATTATCAGATTCCCTGCTCAAATTATCAAATGAACATATTCAGGTAAATATTATTCACAAATCTGTGGGACAGGTTACCGAAACCGATGTCTTATTAGCATCTGCTTCAAATGCAATTATTATTGGATTCCAGGTTCGTCCTTCTGTAAGTGCTCGCAAGTTAGCTGAGAAAGAACAAATTGATATTCGGTTATATTCTATTATTTATACGGCAATCGAAGAAATTAAAGCGGCAATGGAAGGTATGTTATCACCGGATATTGAAGAAAAAATTACTTCTAATGTTGAAATACGTGAAATTTTCAAAATAACTAAAGTTGGAACGATTGCAGGTTGCATGGTCTTAGATGGGAAAATTACACGAAACACAAAAATTCGTGTGATTAGAGATGGAATTGTAGTTTATACAGGAAATTTGGGTTCGTTAAAACGATTTAAAGATGATGTTAAGGAAGTACAAACAGGTTTTGAATGTGGATTAAATATTGAGAATTATAATGATATAAAAGTTCGTGATATTATTGAAGGATATGAAGAAGTTGAAGTTAAGCGGAAACTTTAAATTTATAAATCTTAAAAAAAAAGGTGTCATATTTAAAATATGACACCTTTTTTTTATTAATTCCGTTTATTAGATCACTCCCCACCTTTATTTTTCAAAAGGAACGGCTTTTTATGTTTCATTGCACCTGTAAACTCTGATGATAATTCCATTATTTGTTTTAAATCAATTTCTCCGGTAGCAAGCACCATCATTGTTCCCTTATCCGAATTTATGAAAAATATCGCCTCTTTGATTTTATTACCATTACCTTTAACAATATAAGTTGAGATCATCACTCCGTCATCCACATTAAAACAAAATAATTCCTCATATCTTTTCCCAGAAGTAACTTTTTTAAAACTTTCTGTAAAACTTTTAATATCTTGAGAGGAAGATTGGTCAGGGTCAAATCTCAAGACATAAATCTTTTCGATCTGCTCAGAAAGCATTTTCAATTTACTTGCCTTTTCATCGCTACCTGGATTAATCTCAAATGCATTCGTTGAGATAATAATCGAACTGACAAAATCTTTGTTTTTATACTTGTTAAACAATCTTTTAGCCGGTGTTTTTTGCGACATTGAAATTGAAGGAAGAAGGAAGAAAAATCCAATTATAAATATTATTATTTTTTTCATTTGTATAGATTTTTATAATTCAAAAATTTAAAGTTGATTGCATTCTAAAATTATTGAATCAGAAATTAGAAAGTTGATCTTTTTCCAAATTTCTAATTTCCATTTTCCAATTTCATTTTAAAACTAATTTTCAGAATCATCATCTTTGTCTTCATTATCATTATCAAGATTTTCTAATTTTTCCATACCGGAAATATGCATTGTTCTCGATAACTTTGAAATAGTATTCATATCAATATCTCCAATAATGCTTATCAAAGCATTATCATCACCTTTGCCTCCGGATATCATTAATAACTCACTAATTTTTCCGTCTTCCTCTTTTTTAACTAGAAATTTAATATCTTGGCCTTTCGAGTGAATAACCATCAATTCAGTATATTCTTCCATAGGTAATTCATTCATTATGACGTCATAAAAATTCCCATCAAAACTATTTTTATCAGAGGCAAGGATTTTAATTTCAATAAGGCCGCTAATGGCTTTCTTAAAATCCTTATTTTCTTCGTCGGTTTCAATATTTGAGAAAAGTTCAAACATATTTTTATTTATCACAATTGATGTGAATCCATCTCTGCCTGAGTATTTTTCATAGAGCTTATTTATTGCACTATTCTGAGCATTCGATATTAGCGGAAAACTAAATAATGCTAACATTGCTAAACTTAAAATCATTTTTTTCATAGCTTATTGTTTTTTATAATCCGTGTGGTATCAACAGATTGATTTGAAATTAATTGTTTATATTCGTAAAATTTTGATATTTTATTCATTTCATCCATTCCTTTATTGAATGAGGATATTTTGGTTAAACTTTGCACTCCCTCATCAAATTTTGAAATATCATTTAATGGTTCAACACCTGAATTAAATTTGTCGGAAATGTATTTTAAAACTCGTTGAGTTTCAGTAAAAGCTTTTTCGGGATCGGTAAAAGTATTTGCAAAAGCAAAATTTTTATCATCAAGATTATCTAATGGAGATTTAAAGAAAAACCCGAAAATAATAATAATACTTGCAGCTATTCCTATTAGTGAATAAGTTAGATATTTCCTTTTTCCATCAATAGAAAATAATTTTCTTTCACCTATTTCGTTTAAAATCATCTGATCAAAATCAGGATCTGTGATTTCTTCGGTTTTTGCGTCCGAAAAATACTGAAAATGTACCTTATATGGTTTCAGGTGAGGAGGAAGTAAATCTTTATTAAAATATTTTCTTAATTGATTTTCTTCATTTATTGAAGTTTCTCCTTCAAAATATTTGTCTAATAATTTTTCAATTTCTTGAAAATTCATAACTTTCTGCTTTTAGAACGGTTTCTCTTACTTTTTTTCTTGCCCTTGATAAATTAACTCTAATTGTATTAATAGTTAATCCTGTAACTTCAGCAATTTCTTCAAATTCATAGCCTTCAACATCGCGTAGATGAATAATAATTTTTTGCTGATCAGGTAGTTTATTTATTATTTCATTAATTCTGTCAATACTATCAGCCATCTCAGTTTGATTATATGGTGTTTTATGAATTACATTCAAAGCTGTATCTGAGAATTCTTCGGTATTACGTCTTTTTGATTTTAATTTATCAAGACATAAATTTTTTGTTATTACCATTGCAAAACCTTCAATACTATTAATTTGTTCTAAATTATCTTTTTTCGACCATAATCTTAAAAGTACATCCTGAACAGTATCTTCGGCTTCTTCTTTTGAAACTAAAAATCGTTTTGCTAACCTGTAAAGCTTGTTTTTAATTGGTAACACTTCTATTTTAAATTTTTCTATGGTCATTCATATAATAAGACGAAGCTGTGATTAAAATATTACAGCTTCTATAGAATAATTTTAAAATTTGTAAAAGTGAGATTTTTAATTATTTTTGCAAGAAAAATATTATAGAGAAATTATTTAATTTACAAACTTTTTTAATAATCAAAAC
>Ga0222665_1000531_pt1 | contig 22426 bp, 16 predicted proteins | sample AntAcemetagen653_FD_179853 | JGI IMG/M metagenome (GOLD analysis project Ga0222665, IMG submission 179853) | Saline water microbial communities from Ace Lake, Antarctica - #653 | ecosystem: Environmental > Aquatic > Non-marine Saline and Alkaline > Saline | place: Antarctica: Ace Lake...
TTTTTGTTAATAATTCGGATTTTACAGTAGAGAAAATAATTTTATCTGCTTTTAGAAAATGAATGCCGTCGCTTAAATTCAATTCCAAGTCGCTAAACTCTATTTCGATATTATCTGAGAAAAAAGTTCTGTTTTTATTAATGCTGTCACTTTTATCAACTGAAAAATCAGTAATATTTAATGAAATATTTTTTATGGTTGATAAAACACTCGTATCACCAATATTTTTATAGAAATCGAAAGTGCCATTATTAAATTCAATGTTTTTTATGCTTAATAATTCTAAATATGAAGTGATTAGAGGTATTAGATCGTTTTGAAGCGAACCATGTATATTTTTATGTCTTTGAACTGAATGAGAAAGCTCTATAATATTAATTGATGGCTCGTTAAATTCAATTTCATTGATTAACAGTTTTTTGTTTGATAATAAATTGAAAAAACTAATATTTTTAATTATTAATGATGATAATTTAATATCATACAAAGGAGACTTGATTTTATTTTGCACTAAAAGATTATGATACAAAACAGTATCCGGTTTTAGATAAACATCCTGAAATTCAAGAGTTTGATTTCCTAATTTAAGTTCAATATCTTCGAAAGAAATAGAGTAAATGTCAGAGCTTTCAATATGAACAGCTTCTATTATTGCTGATTTAATTATGTTTTCGGCATAAAAACAAAGAATAATAAATAGTCCAATCAGAATTCCCAAAAATGATATTCCTGAAAAAAGAAATATTTTTTTTCTCCTTGATTTTTTCTCAGAAGTTTTTTTTTTATTCATATTTTAATTTCATTTTATATAAATGTCCAAATAAATTGGCAAATGGTCGCTAAAACCACCATTAAACCTAGGGCCGGAGTATGTTCTGAATGGTTTTTTTCCTAAATAAGTATTATCATCTTCAAGTAAATAGACAGCGTCAAAGATATTATTTTTCATAGGTTCAATATACAGTAAATTTTCTTTGTTAAGCAAGGAAGAAGAAATAATAAACTGATCGAAAGTATTCCATGATTCTCTATATTTTAAGGTACCTTTTATTTTACTCTCCTTTTTGAAAGTCATAATATTTATGAGGTCATTAGTTTGGGATTCAGAGCCTGCTTCTCTCGCTTTTAAAAATTTAGATAAGCTTTCATTTTGGGGTTCATCGTTAAAATCACCCAAAATAATTATGTGAGCTTCCGGAAAATCCAACTGAATTGAATCTACTTTTTCTCTTAATATTTTCGCAACATGATTTCTCTTTGAAACGGTTTTCAGATATCCGCCGTAACGTGATGGCCAATGATTTACAAAAATATGGAGGGTGTCTATTTTATGAAGTACTCCTTTTGTGTATAAAATCTCTCTTGTTTTAATTGTTGAATCAAAAGGAAAAGTAATGTTTATGAAATTAGTTTGAATTGGCAGAAAAATATCTTGCTTATAAACTAAAGCCACATCAATGCCTCGCAGGTCAGGTGAATCATTATGAATAATCTTATAATTAGAAGATTCTAAAGGAGTATCATAAAGTAATTTTTTTAGAACAAATTTATTTTCTACTTCACAAAATCCAATAATACCGGGCATACTCCACTCACCAATACTTAAAAGAACTTTAGAAATCTTTTGTGTTTTGTTTTCAAATCTTTTCCATGTCCAGTGTTTTTCTCCAAAAGGTGTAAATTCATCATCATTAGTTAATGAATCATCGAAACTGTCAAAATAATTTTCAAGATTATAGAAAACCATTCTTATTGAACTTGTGTCTATCGTAAGTGAACTTATGTTTTGAGAATAAATATAATTGAAAAAAATTGAGAAAAAAATTGAAAGAAAGATATATCTTTTATAAATCATTTATTTAAAATATATTGTCAAAAATATTAAAAATAGTTTATAATTATTAAGTTATTTCTTCAAATATGAAAAGTTACCAATTATTGAGTAATTTTGGCACACTTAAAATAGATGTGAAACTTAAATAAGCTTTATGGAATAATATTTGAATTACTTATTGACTTTATTTGCTTACGGAAGTGCAACAATAACAGCACATTAAAAAAAAAGTAAAAAAAAGTCATTTTTTAGGGTTACCTTTTTATAAAAAACAGAATTAATAGACGTATTGTGACGAAAAAAAGTGCAGGCGAATTACTAAATGGAATTCGTCAAAATGATAGAGAGATTTTGGAAAGTATATACAAGGATTGCTTTCCAGTGATAAGATACCTTGTAATTGTTAATAATGGAAATGAACATGATGCAAAAGATATTTATCAAGAAGGAATATTAATAATTTATCAAAAATCGAAAAATGATGATTTTAAAATCACCTGTACTTTTAAAACGTATTTATATTCAGTGTGTAGATTGTTATGGTTGAAATACTTGGATGAAAAAAAACAAAACAAATTGATATTGATAGAAGATGAACCGTTTAAAGATTATTATGAAAATATTCAATTAGATTATGAAAAGAATGAAAGATACCAGTTATATAGAAAATATTTTTTAGCATTAAGCATTGATTGTCAAAGAGTATTGGAGCTATATTTTAGTAAAGTATCTTTAAAAACAATTTCAAAAATCATGGGTTATAAAAGTGATAAATACGCAAAAAAGAGAAAACATCAATGCAAGATAAGTTTAATTAAGAAAATAAAAAGGGATTCAAAATTTAAAGAACTAAACAATGAAGAATTATCTTAAATCAATCGATAAGTATTTCGATGGCGAAATGAGCGAAAATGAACTCATTGAATTTGAAAAAAATATGAAATCGGATAAAAAGCTTAACGCAGAAGTTGAATTTCAGAAGGAAATTCAAGATTCACTACATGATAAGCAAATCTTTGATCTAAAAAACAATCTTGAAAAAATTCACAATGAAGCTAAAACTGCAAATAATATTGATGCAAATAAAGAACCGGTAGTTCGTGAATTATTTATAAAGAAAATCCAATTAGCAGCCGCCGTAATTGTTTTAATGATAATTGCAAGTAGTGTTTTCTATTTTGTGAACAATAGAACTATGTCAAATGAAACACTTTATGGAATTTATTATGAGCCTGCAAAAACAATGTTGGTCGAAAGATCGGGAAATAATGATGAAGTAAATCTAATGCAAGCATTACAAAAATATAATCACAATGATTATACCGGTGCCATCGAAGTTTTTGAAAAAGACAATAGTATAATGGCGAAATTCTATCTTGCATTATCATATATGGAAACAAACAGGATGCTTGATGCTGTTAATTTACTAAAAGCTATTATTGAAGAAAATGACAACTTATTTGTTGATCAGGCAGAATGGTATTTGGGTCTTTGTTATTTAAAATTGAATGAGACAGAAAAGGCGTTAATTCAATTCTCGAAAATTTCGCAATCAAATAGTACTTATAAAATAAAATCTGAAGAAGTTTTAAAAAACATTTAGGATTATTGTAATTTATAAAATTTCATTATTTGTTATCATTATAAAATAAAGGAAAAATGAATCAAGAAGGTCATGCATTTACACATTTTTACCTACACATTTTTACCTACACATTAAATATTTCCTTTTTAATTAATCCATTAATCGCTATTAATTCATTTGTTGTAAATGCATGACCTTCTTGATTCAGATTTAATCCGATAATTTTCAAAAAAGTTTAGTTTTTTTTGCCCGTAATTTCCATTTATAAAGTAAGAAAGAAAAAAATATCAAGCAGGTTAAAATGGAAACAATCAATATACTTTTAGCATTAGAATTTGAATTTAATGGACTTGTGTCTCCGATTCCAACGTAGGCTGACCAAAAATACGGATGGGATCCAATTTGATTTGCGCCAGATAGATAATCCATTTTAGCTAATCGAATTGCTTCATCTTTTGAGAAACCTTCTTTAATGTAGGAATAAAATCCTTTCATGATTTCAGATCCGGAAACATCATCAACTTCCCATAAAGTCATAATTATACTCGGAACTCCGGCATAAATAAATCCTCTCGCCAGGCTCATAATACCTTCCCCTCTTTGTAACTTACCACTACCGGTATTGCAGGCGCTTAAAACAGCCATCCTTGCGTTTAGTTCGAGGTTATAAATCTCATAAGTATTTAAAAAGCCATCTTGAACACTATCATTGTTTAATGTAAAAATTAATTTTGAAAACATTGGATTTGTATCATTTACAATAGTGTGCATAGCAAGATGAAGAATATCGAAATCTTTTGCTTTTTGTTTGAAATTTGATTCAGTTGCATCTGAATCAATTAATGAAATTCCATCAAATATTTCATTGATTTTTGAAATCTCATCCTTAGAATTAGGTAACTCGACTAAATAATCATGAATTCCGTATGAAAAAAGCAAGTGGTTTGAATCAAGTCTTGTTGTGTTTTCATAAGTAGGCCCAAGCAATAATATCTCGTCGTTTTGGGGACATTTCTCTTCGGATTCATTATAAAGAAGATTTGCAGAATAAGAATAACTGATAGCATTTTTCTTTATTAAATAAGGTAAATTTCGGTAATCAATTTTTGAAGTATCAGGTTTATTGCATAATAAAGCTCCAAAAGGGATGTAACCGAGTTTATCATCAGGAATAATAATTATTTTTTTTTCTTCAATTAAATTTTCTATTGGAGATAAAAGAGTGAGATATAATTTATAAGACGCATCAACAAATTGCTTGTAATCCTGAAAACTGTGGTTAATAATAGAGTTTTTATTGAAAGAGTTCCTTATGGTAGCTATTTGAGAAAAATAAGTGCTGTCAATTGCTTGATCAATTACCTGAATGCTATCCTTAGTAATAGTAAAAATAAATATTGAAGAATCTGAAACGGTGAATTCAATTAAGACATCATCGGGATTTAGTTTTTCTTGTATTTCTTGATAGCTTTTTGTCGTTTTATCATACTTTAACGAATAATAATCTTTATTGTTTTTTTCAAATTCTGATATTAGACTATCATAAGTCTTATTATAATCAAAGACTTTTTTCTCCCATTGATTAATCTTCTTTTCATCCAGATTGTTTGCAATTTTTTCATCATAAATTAATTTTTCATTTTTTTTGATTTTGTTTTGCAAGTTTTTTTCCAATTCTCGTAGTGCTTCAGAAATTCCACTATATTCCATTGCCTCGACTCCTTTTATTGAAGCAAACAATATTGCAGCTTTAGATTTTTCGGAAATAGAAAATGCTTTTTCAAGATATTCCTCTTTAGCTGTTAGTTTATAAAGTTGTAATGCGGTTTTTATTGCATTTGAAAAAGTTGATTTAATAGTATTGGAAAATAACAGTTTACTTTCTTCAGAGCTTATATAACTCGTTTGTAATATATCACTTATAGAAATTGCAAGTTCAAATGTTTTATAACTTGTTTCTAAATCAATAAAACTGCTATTTTTATTGTATAATTCAAATAATGCTTCTGCTTTTCTGTCTAAGATAAAAAATAGTATTGGGTCGGGAAAAACATTATATAATCCTACATCAGCATAATAATTGGTATCATACAAATCAGGAATGAAAGCAATTAAGGCCTTTTGAGAATATAATAAGGCGCTATCAGGTTCTCCGGTTAGAGAATATACTCTGCCCAATTCATTTAATGTCCTTGCAACATTCCGGTCCTTATTCCCGAAATTTTTTACATAAATCTGTTTGGATTTTTGTAAAAATTCAAAACTCTTTTTATAATCTTCAATGAATGAAAAAAATGAACCATAATAAAAATATTGATTTGCCAGTTCTGTATGCTCATTACCAAAAAGATCAATAGTTTTTTTTATGCACTGTTTATAATAATTTTCAGCTTGTTCGAAATTATTTTGTTTTAAATATAGATTTGCCAGATTTCTTAATGTTTTTATTCCGCTTAATGAATTTCCACTTTTAGATAAACTTTTCTTATAATATTCAAAAGCTTTTGAAAGTTCTCCTTTTTTTTCATAGTATAATCCCATATTCATATATAGTGACAATATTACCTGGTCATCTTTCTCAAATCTTTCCAAATAAATACTTAATGCATTCCTTGTGTATAATAAAGCTTTATCATAGTTCTCCATAAGGTAGTAATATAAGCATTTATTTTGATAAATTCCACCTAATTTATAATATCTGTTTCCAAAATTATTAATATATATATTTTCGGCCAGATCGAAATAATTGATTGCTCTTTCGAAATCACCATTATTCATCATAATTACTCCCACGCTTGAATATATATTAGCAAGACTTGGAGAATTCTCATCCAAAATTTCTTTTTTAATATCCAATGATTTAAGAAGATAATGAATAGCTGAATCATTTTCGCTTTGAACGGCGTAAATTATACCTATTCCCCGATAGGAATCAGCAATATCATCACAAAATTTATTTGTTTTAAGCAAGGCATTTGATAAAGCCATTTTATAATAATTGAGAGACAACTCATATTTCCCAAGGTAAAAATAATTTGTACCTAAATCATAATATGATTTTGTAAGAGTTGTGTCATTTTTTCCATTGATATTTTTCTTCAATTTGATTGATTCATTTAATAAATCAATGGATTTCATGAAATCATGCTGATGTATTGATATTGATCCTTTAACATGAAGGACTTCGGCATATAAAAAACTATTGGTATCTGAATATGAGCGAATAATATTTTCAGCTTCAGATATATTTTGCTTGGCTCTAATTATATCGTCTTGTAAGGTATAAATATTGCTTATTTTAATTAAACAATTTGATTGTGTTTCCCAATCGTTTAATAAAATAGAACTCTTTTCTGATTTTATATAATAAAAAAGGGAACTATCATAGTTACCTTGGCCTTCAAATAATTTTGCTTTTAATAGAAATTCGGATGTTTTAAGAGAATCTATTTCATTAGGAATTATTGAATTAGAAGATTTGATTTCGGTACAAAAAAATAATAGTAAAAATACAAGAGTTTGAATAAACTTAAAGAGTTTCCAATAAATCATTATATCGCTATTTATTCAGGTAAATGATACTCTGAAAAAACATTGCAAATTAAAATAAATATTTAAATAAAAAGTAAAAAAGAAAGTTATTCTTTCCCTAAAAAACAATTTAAAATATAACTAAATGTTTTTTAGTTTATAGAAGAACGTTTCTTAATAATAAAATGATTTTTTTACACCGGAGTTAACATTTTATAGGCCAAAGAAAAACCCATGAAAGTTCAATATTTTGACTTTCATGGGTTTTTTCTATAATGAATAAAACTATTTAAAAAAACTTAATTATCTTTTTATTATCATTGAACCATTTTCAGTATAGTTTGATTGCCCATTAACACTTAATTTATAGAAATATATTCCTGTCTCTAATGATGAACCATCGAATTTTATATTTTGAATTCCAGCCGATTTAATAGATTCAGGTACATTAAATACTTCACGGCCGGTTAAATCAAATACTGTTAAACAAACCTTTGCATCACTTATCAGTTCGTATTGAATAGCTGTGAATCTTTCAAAAGGATTTGGGAAATTAAAGGCCTTGTTTTCAGAACTGGAAATAACATTGAAATTGGGAATATTTAATGTTACCTCAGGAATTTTCCTTCCTTTTAGATCAGTAAAATGGCTTTCATTATTTATTGCAAAGTTTATTTTTTCGCCAAGAGTATTTGATTTTACAATGAAAGTAATGTCAATAATACTTTCATTATATGGGATTTTTAGGTCAGAAAAATTCAAATCTAACCAGGAAATCTTTAATTCATTATTTGAGATACAGAAATTAACATCTGCAAAGGATGATGTAACATTTGTTATCTCAATCAAATCAGAAGGATATTCGAAGGAGAGCCCAATGCTACTGATTTCAATATCTTCTTTAGTTCTAACAGGAAAAGTATATTCAATACTTGTAGAAACGCTTTTTGAAATATTTGATATAAGTGCTACATAAGAATTGAAATTTTTGTTTGGATCGTAACTTTGATTAGGGTCAGCAACAACATTACCACTAGGACCAGTAACATCTTTTGATTTACCTTCTTCAACTGTAATGTTTAATGTTTCAAACACCCAATCGCCTGTAGGGAAAGTTTGGCCATGTAAATACCAATAAGTTACTATTGCGAATATATCATCATAATTTAGTTCTCCATCTCCATTCACATCACTGGCCATAATGGATAAAGTATCCAAGGGCTGGTATCCTTGTATGTATAATAATATTAAAAAGGCATCTTCCAGATCAATTCCTCCCGGTTCAATTTCTGTTGAAGCATTAATTAAATATTCGCCTTCAGTAAGGTTTGCAAATTCATACATTCCGAATTGATCGGTAAAATCCGTTGCGATAATATTTCCTTCTAAATCGCTGATAGTTACTGAAACATCTTCAATTGGTTTGTTTTCGTCACCATGATACAAAACTGTGCCTGAAACGGATTGCTGTGAATATGTGAATAATACGCAAAACAAATAAAATGATATTGTTAAAATATGTTTTTTTGTAACTTTTTTCATAATATTTTGAGTTTAGATTTATAATTTTAAAATTAAAAAAATAATTAATATAATAATTAATACACGTATTAATTCTAAATTTTAGTAAAAGGTAACCCTATTGTTGAAAAAAAAATAAAAATAAAAATAAATAAAAACATATATCGCTGATATTTTGAGTAAAACGAAAAAAAATAAAAAAAAGTTTTTTGGTATGGGTTACCTTTTGCCAAAAAAAAGAATTAACTACCGAGAAGAGATTCTTGATAATTGAATAAAAATGAAAAAAGATGACTAAACTTACTTACGAAGAATTATTGTTACAAGTTAAGGAGTATAAAAGAAAATTACGAGAGAAATCACTTGAAGTAGAAAAATTGAAATCAAATTTTTTAGCAAATATCTCTCACGAAATAAGAACTCCATTAAACTCAATAGTAGGGTTTGCAAATTTATTGAATGATACTCAAATTAATAATGATGAGATGGAAACATATATCCGCGAGATAAACCGTGGTAGTGAATGCTTTCTTAAAGTTATTGAAAGTATTATTCAACAAGCAGATTTAGAGGCTAACAGAGTTAAAATATTTGAAGAGGAATGCTCAGTTGATCTTATTTTGGATGAATTGTATTCTTCCTATTCGGACACTTTAAAAAAAAGTTCAAATCCACGACCTGAGCTTAGGCTTAATAATCACAGAAAAAAAAAAGTTAAACTATTTACTGATCCCGAAAAACTGAAAAATGTATTATCAAACCTTATTGACAATGCAATTAAATTTACTTTTGATGGTTTTGTTGAGTTCGGATACAAGATTGAAAATGATAAAACAATTAAATTCTATGTTTCTGATACCGGAATAGGTATTCCTGAAGAAAAGCTAAGCCTAATATTTGATAAATTCAGACAAGTTGAAGAAGGAATGACACGAAGATATGGAGGTTTAGGAATCGGGCTGTCAACTTGTAATAATTACGTTGAAATGTTTGGTGGTGAAATGAATGTAGAATCTATTTATGGAGTTGGATCTAATTTTAGTTTCACAATTCCCATGAGACAATCTTTCATGGAAATGCCAAATAAGTATATCAAAAAATTAGCTTGTAGCGTAAGTTAATATATTCTTAATTTTAATTTCGCAATTATCTCTTTTTCTATATATAAAGATTATAAATTGCATGATCTAATTTATTATTTTCACTTTCCATTTTTTTCTTTACTGTCATTAATGTTGTCTTTCAAGAAAAAAATATGGTATAATCTTATTTAAAAATCAAGTTCCATTTGTTGATTTAATTCTTCTGAATCAATGTTGTCGCTTTCCTTAGATTTTAGTTCATCAGGTTTTATTCCTTTATCTTTGGGAAATACATTTTCTTCCGATTTTACAATTTGTTTTTCACTTACATTTTCCTGTTCAGATTCGTTTGAAACATTATCCTCATTTTCTTCATAAGGGAGTGGTTTTAGCATTTTAATTGATTTAATTTCAAAAGTCGATATGCGTTTTCCCTTAGCCTTATAACTCTTTATTCCAATGAATTCGTGGATATTAATTGTTTCCTCAAGTACTTTTTTGTTTGTACTTTCGTCAAAAATTACTTTAATTACCGGAAAATGATTGATGCTGAAATTCAATATTTTTGAATCTTTGCTTTCGGGAATAAACAAGCTTTTTTTATTTGTAATTTCAGGGTGAAAACGCTTTATGTACTTTTGTTTTAGTTTTCCATCATAATAAATGACACTAAAAATTCTTTCAGGGTCATATTTCTCAATAAGTATCAGATTTTCATCAAAATGATTTGAAATATCATAATTAACAACCTTGAATTCACCTGATTGATAAACCGTAAGGATTTTATCATCACCAATAAATGCACCGAGATATTTTCCTCTTTCTTCTGTATTAAGTCTATTTACGGTATCGTCGTACCAAATATCACGTGCTCCTAAAGTTGAAACACCTTCTTCTCGTTGTACGATATTTCGAACCTGATTCGGAGTTAAAGTGTTTCCTGTAGCACTTCGTCCTTTAATTGCAAGTTCGCTGAAATCATATTCAAAAGATAATTTTCGCAATTTGGGTTTAGGACGCAATGTAACTTTAACAATTTCCGCTTCTCCATTTGGATTTGCCGTAAAATACAAAACTTTGGAATCTTCACTACCTTTGGTTAACACATATTCTTTATCGCGTGTAATGCCCTTAACAGGAAAACGTTTCACAAAAATCTTACCTTTTTTACCATCACGGTAAACCATATTATAAATCGTACGATCATCATTTTTTTTAAAGACATCGATATGAATAATATTCTTCCCGACAAATGTTTTAGTAGAAACTTTTGTGATTATTAGAGTTCCATCCTCCCGAAATACAATGATATCATCTATATCAGAACAATCGCACACAAATTCGTCTTTTTTTAAGGATGTTCCGGCAAAACCTTCTTCACGGTTTACGTAAAGTTTTTGTGTTGCGGCAGCCACCATCGAAGCCTGAATAGTATCAAAATTCCTGATCTCAGTTTTTCTTTCACGTCCTTTGCCGTATTTCTTTTTAATTTGTTTGAAGTAATTTATTGCAAAATCAATAAGATTTGCTAAGTGATTTTTTACTTCATCAATTTCAAATTCAATATTTTTTATAATATCATCGGCTTTATAAGAATTATATTTTGAAATTCTTTTGATCTTTATTTCCGTAAGTCGAATAATATCGTCAGTTGTAATTTTTCTTAAAAATAGTTTGTGGTAGGGAATCAAAGCTTTATCAATTGTTTCGATTACAGATTCCCATGTTTCACATTCTTCGATTTTTCGATAGATTCGTTTTTCGATAAATATTTTTTCGAGTGAAGCAAAATGCCATTGTTCTTCAAGTTCTTTTTTACGAATTTCAAGTTCTTTTTTTAATAACTCAACAGTTTTATCTGTCGAAATTTTCAATATTTCCTTAACTCCAAGAAATACAGGTTTATCATTTTGAATAATACAGGAATTAGGAGAAACTGAAACTTCGCAATTTGTAAATGCATAAAGTGCATCAATGGTAGTATCAGGTGAAACTCCGGCAGCAAGATATATTAGTATTTCAACATTTTCAGCCGTATTATCATCAATTTTTTTTATTTTAATTTTGCCTTTATCGTTTGCCGTAATAATTGATTCTATCAAGGATGAAGTGGTTGTACCAAAAGGAATTTCGTTGATTACAAGAGTTTTTTTATCTTCTTGGTGTATCTTTGCCCTGATTCTGACCTTTCCTCCTCTTAAACCATCGTTATACTTCAAGACATCAATCTGTCCGCCGGTTTGAAAATCAGGAAAAACTTCAAATTCCTGATTATTCAAAATTTTTATTGAAGCTTCAATAAGTTCGTTGAAGTTATGAGGCAAAATCTTTGAAGCTAAACCAACAGCAATACCTTCAACACCTTGTGCCAATAATAAAGGGAATTTTACAGGAAGCGCCAAGGGTTCTTTATTTCGCCCGTCGTAAGATGATTTCCAAATTGTTGTCTTAGGATTGAAAAGCACTTCGTTGGCAAATTTTGATAAACGTGCTTCAATATATCGTGGAGCTGCAGCTCTATCGCCGGTCAAAATATTTCCCCAATTTCCTTGTGCATCGATCAGCAATTCTTTCTGTCCCAAGTGAACCAAAGCATCACCAATTGAAGCATCACCGTGAGGGTGATATTTCATAGTATGTCCGATGATGTTGGCAACTTTATTGTACCTGCCATCTTCGAGGTCTTTCATCGCATGCAGTATGCGTCGATGAACCGGCTTAAGTCCATCATTAATGCCAGGCACAGCTCTTTCAAGAATTACATAAGAAGCATAATCAAGAAACCATGTTTCGTACATTCCCGACAGATGTATGGTTTTGTGGGAATCATTTTGTTGCTCCTCAATATTTTCCTGCTCTATAGGCCTGTCTTGTTTTTTATTATCTCCCATATTTGATTTCAATTCCTATGCTGACATTTTGCATTAATTTTGCTGCCATTTTTTTACTTCTAAAAGTGCAGCTTTCTCATCTTTCCATCCCAAAAGTTTTACTCTTCCTTCTCCTTTGTAGTTTAAAAACCAATCTTCTATAATTTGTTTTGCTTTCTGATATTTTGTGGAAAATTCTTTCAAATCCTTAGCTTTAATAATTCTGTTTTCTACTTCAAAAGGAATTGCAATTATCTTGGTGTCAATTTCTCCGCTATCTTTCAATAACAAAACTCCAATCGGTATTATTTCCATAACACTACCGCTTTCTTGCGATTCTGATATAATCAGAACATCTAAAGCATCTCCGTCACCACCTCGTTTTCTATCCATTTTTGTTGATGGTATGAAACCGTAATTCCCGGGATAAGGCAAAAAATCAATAATCCGCTTTTTCCCGTTTAATGAATCAACAACAATTTTTTTCAAATCATAATTATATTCCATTTTATGATTTGTTCCCGCAGGTATTTCAATAACAGCCTGCAAAACATTGTTTTTTGAAAATGTTGGTAGCAATCCCAAGTCATTATCTCCGCAGGATGAAACAATCAGAGCTATAAGAAAAACCAAAAAGAGTGTATTTTTATTCATAAATTTTATTTCCATAAGCGAATAATTAATACCTCAAAAAGCAGAAAAACAAGGGCTAAAATAATAAATATCTTCCATAATTGAATTCCCTTAGTCAGTTTTTCTAAGGTTTGCGATAATGATTCATTGTCGTCAATTATCATTGAAATTTTATCAAAATCCAATTCATCTAAAGTTTCCCTGATTTCGCTTTCCGACAAATAATCTAACTCTGATTCCTTTCGATTATAATTATATGAAATTCCAATTATATTTTCAATGCCTTTTTTTAAATTATAATTTGCGGCCTTTTTAATCTGATCATGAGTTAGTAATCTTACTTGAAAATTTTGATTTTTATACTCCGGTATAATTTCAAAATCAGAGTTATTTTCTTTGATTTTATAAACAAGTTTTTCGTTTTGGGTGTTTTTCGGATTTAACTCAATTACTTCATTTTCACCAATTGTATAATATAATTTTCCAACAGCATTACTAAGCAAAGCTATGTTATACATTGTAGGTACAAAGAGAGGATGAACCGGAAAATTTGAAAATTCGGTAGAAAGCGGACTTGCAAGAACATATATTTTCCCCTTTTTATTCGATTGAACACTTAGAAAATTATCACCATTTTGCAAAAAAAGTAGAGTTTCTTCGTTTGTTTGTGATGATCTCATTTTTTCAAAGTGAGAGTGAACGACAGGCAGGTCAATATTTGTTGGCAGTTTTTTCTTAGAATCATTACTATCATCAATATTTTCAAAAACATCGGAATAAACCGCATGATCCAAATTAACATCGCTGACATTTATTGAATTTGTATCTTTTCTAATTAATTCTCTGGTATTTAAAGATGTTAAAAAATTATTATAGTTTGCCAAATCAGAATCGGAGGACGGAATAATAAATGTGCTTCCTCCATTTTCAACAAATCTTTTAATTTCCATACTCAAACCGGATGAAAAATCATCAAGTTCGTTCAGAATTATCAAATTAAAATTATTTAATGAAGAATAATCTATGCTTTTTTCAAGAATGTTTTGAAAAATAAAAGTTGAATCATTTCCATAAATAGAGTTTAAGTAAATGCTTTCTTTTGAGCTATTTATACATAAAATTCTTATTTCTGAACTTACTGAAAATGAAAAATAAAATTTATCGTCATAGGTAATCGGATAATCTGTAATTTCGAGAACGGCATTTTGTATTCCTGTTTCGTAATTAGTAAATATCAATGGAATTTCGCTTGAAGAGCCTGATTCAATATCGAAACTTGCCAAGGCTTTTTGTTTGTTGTTTATAAGAAGTTTAAGTGGAATTTTTTCATAACTGACGTCAGACGAATTCTTTATCCTAACAAATAATTTCACTTGTGAATTAATTTGTTGAACCGGAGATTCAAGCCAACAAGAATCGATAAAAATATTATTAGTCATTTCAGAAAAAACAGGAATTAAAAAAGTATGAATACTTGTATCGTTTTCAAGCAAATTTATATCACTAATACTTTTTTGAAAATCAGAAATAATGTATGCCGATTTATCGTGTTCAGGTTTAGAATCAAATAATTCAATTTGTCGTTTATTTACTTCCGAAATACTTTTTACTGCAGGTGAAAGGGGAACTTTTTCCATCATCTCAAAAAACTCATCACGACTTACAAAATGCTGATGTATAGTTTCAAAATCGTTCGTAAGAAGTTGAAAAACATCAGATGGTTTATAAATCGAAGCTATTGCACGGGCTTTTGACTTTGCTTCGTCCAATAAATTTCCACGTTCTGATTCAGCTTCAAGACTAAATGAATTATCGATATAAATATTAACGGCATTTGCCGCACCTTGATTAATTAAGCTTTGATTAACAGGTATAAATGGTCTTGAAAATGCAAAAACCAAGCAAACAATTGCTAAAATCCTGAATAATAGAATCAACAAATGCTTGATTTTTGATTTCTTTTTTGTCTCTTGCTTAATTTCCTTTATAAATTTCACATTTGTGAAATAAACTTTTTTATATCTACGGAAATTAAATAAATGGATTATTATAGGAATTGAGATTGCGGCAAGACCAAATAAAAAAATTGGATTAACAAACTCCATATTATGTTCTCTCTTATTTTGACGTAAAAATTATTGAGCAAATTTAGGCTTTTTTCAAACTCAACAAAAAACAGTTTTGGTTTTTGTGCATTTATTTCTTTCAAATTAATTTGAAACATAGAAAAAATAAAGATGAAAATATTTGAAATAATATCCCCTAAATTTTAAAATACTATTTGAATAATCTGAAGTTTTTTCTTGAAATTTTATTAAAATTGTTGAAAAAAAAGCATCAAAAATTTCATGTTTAAAGTCGATTATCCGTATTAATTTTTTCATCAAAAGGGTGAATTTTTTTTTCGGAGCAAAAAAAAGTTCACTTTTTTATCTCTTCTTAATATTCAGTAATTAAGTTAATTAACAAGGTTTTTTATTTAGATTCATTTTAAATTACAAAAAAAGCACTAACAAAATCCATTTTTTGCAATTAATAGAAAAATAGAGGGCTTTTTGACCTAAAAAAAATTGAAAAAAAATTGATTTTTAAAACAAAATTTAAATGAAAACACATTACATTAGTTGGTGGAATCTTGAGAATTTATTCGATACCTTTAATTCAGAAAACAGGCCTGATTGGCTTGCTAAAGAATTGTCGGGTGAATTAAAAGGATGGACGAATGAAGTGCTTGAAAAAAAGCTCGAAAATCTTTCATCGGTGATCAAGCAAATAAATTCAAATAAGGGGCCGGATATTCTGGGCGTTTGCGAATCAGAAAGCGAATTCGTTATTCAAAAATTAATTAAAAAACTCAATATTCCAAATCGAAAATATGAAGTCGTGCATATTGATTCTAAGGATAAACGAGGAATTGACATCGCATTTATCTATGATGAACTAAAATATACCTTTGATGGGAAAATGTTTCATTATGAAGTTTTGAAGCGTTCCGCAACCCGCGATATTCTTCAAGCTGGGTTTATTACAAAAAATAACAATAGACTGATATTGATAGGAAATCATTGGCCCTCTCGTTCAGGAGGTGAGTACAAATCTGAGCCTTATAGAATGATGGCAGGCGAAACATTAAGCTATTGGCTAAAAAAAATTATGGAAATTCATGGTGATAAAACACCTGTAATTGTCATGGGTGATTTCAACGATGAACCCTTTAACCGATCATTAGTGGAATATGCTTTAAGCACAAATAACAGAAAAAAAGTTATTTACGGAAGAAATCCGTATTTATATAATTTAATGTGGAAGCTTTTTGGAGAAAAAAAGGCAACTTATGTTTTCAACTCAAGCTTACAAATAATTGACCAGTTTTTAGTTACTAAAGGGCTACTTTTGTCAAGTAGTATGTTTTCTTGTGATGAGTCCTCCGTGCGTATCGAAGCTTTTAATGGAATGATTAAAGGCAGATATAATACTCCGATACGCTTCGGACGGCCATCTAAAAAAAGAAGTTTTAATTTAAATGGTTTTAGCGACCATTTACCAATCTCATTTGTTGTAAAAGAAAAATGAAACAACCTATAACACCTATTTCCTGCAGATTACGCAGATGAACGCAGAAATATCATCAGCGATAATCTGCTTAATCTGCGGGAAGCAAATTTTAACACATGAAAAACTTATACCAACTATTAGAATGCCCCCTGCCGGAAAACATCGGCAATTCGGAAATCAACCAATTTAATGATTTGATAATTAAAGATCTCTCTTTTTATTGTCCTCTATTAAAATTTCATCCCGAATGTCCATTTCTTTTCATTCACCAAATGCCTTTTAAGGATAGAGGAAATTATATTAAAAATTTAAGCAATACGGATAAACAAGAACTCATCGATGAACATCAAAAATGCCTCACAATTGAAGAAAAAGATATTTTTGGGAAAATATTTTTAAAACCTTAGAATAAAGGAAGTTTCAATGTCAGGATGTGAACTTACTGATATGCTTCCGTTATGCAGATCCATGATCTGTTTTGATAAACTTAAGCCTATACCTGAGCCGTTTTTTTTAGTTGAATAAAAAGGAATAAATATTTTGTCCTGCTCACTTTCCAGAATTCCTTCACCATTGTCCTCAATCTTAATAATTATACTCCCTGCTTCAGACTGATATGCCTCCATTCTGATATGTGAATCAATCTTATCAGCAACAGCTTCTATGGAGTTTTTAGTAAGATTGATCAACATTTGTTCTATCAATGCTTCGTCAGCATTGAGTTTAATATCTGCCGACACTTTGCTTTCAAATTTGATATGCTGCTCGTTGAATTTTTGTTGATAAAACTTCTGCACTCTTTGAATTACCTGAGCAACTTTGAATTTCGATAAATTGAGTTTCGGGCGTTTTGTGATCTCTTTATAAACCTCAATAAAATCAAGTAGTCCTTTTCCCCTTTCTTCAATTATCTCAATATTTATGGCAATATCATTGATTATCTCATCACTCAGCTCGGAAACTTTTTTTACAGCCCCTTCCTTTTGGATATACCTTCTTGTTGTTTTTGATAGCGAAGTAATGGGTGTTATTGAGTTTACTAATTCATGATTCAAAACCCTGATTATTTTTTGCCAGGATTCCAATTCATTATGATCCAGTTCTCTTCGAATGTTTTGGAAAGAAATGATATGAATAGTGTTAAGTCCTATGTTAATAATAGTTTTTTTAATGGATAGATTTAGAATTTCATTATTCAAATTCAATTTTACAACCTTTGTTTTTTCAGTTACTGTGCTTTTTAGTATTTCATGAAAAGCTGGAAATTTTTCCGCAAGTGTATTCATGAATTGAAAATTTTCGCAGTTTAGAATCTTAATCGCTTCAGGATTGAAAAGTTCAATTTTCCCTTTGTTATCAAAAGCAATAATTCCGATTTTTACATGATTAACGATCGTACGCAAGTAATGTGTTTTTTGCTCATTTTCAATCCTAAGTTGTTGCAATTCTTTGTTGATTTGTTCAAATGAATTGCTTAAGCCCATAAAACTTTTCAGGTTATGATCGTTAAGATAATTGACAGCAGTATCTTTTGATTGTATTCGCAGTATGAAAGCAGCCAAATTGGTATTGGTTTTATTAATGTATTTTATCAATAAAATTGTTTGAATGATAATCAATAAGAGAGAAATAGAACCAGCCATAATTTTATCAGCCTGACTTATAAAAAAGGAAAGAAAAATCCCTGTGATAACTATCAGTATTATCCTGACAATAATGACGATATAAAATTTGTTAAAGCCCATATTTTTCAATCTTTAAATATAATGTTGTACGTGAAATATTCAATTCATTCGCAGCTTTAGTCAGATTGTTATTGTGTTTGTCAAGTACTTTTCTAACAATATGTTTTTCAACATCAGCAAGTTTGTTCGTAGGGCCGGTATCCCATTCATTAGATGATTTTTTTTCCATATTAAAATCTTTTGATCTGAGGATATCTGATTCGGCAAGGATCACAGCTTTTTCAATGGTATGTTTTAGTTCGCGGACATTTCCAGGCCAATTGTGTTTTAGCAGGGTTTTAATACCTGAAATACTGATCTTTATTTCGCTTTTATTGTATTTCTTAATATATCTTTTAAGGAAATAATCAGCAATAAGTAATATGTCGTCGCCTCTTTCACGCAATGGAGGAATCTTGATTATTATCGTATTTAACCTATACATTAAATCTTCTCTGAATAATTTTTGGTCCACTAAAGATAATGGATCTTGATTTGTGGCTGAAATCAAATGAATATCAATATTCACAGCCTTATCAGCTCCAAGCGGAATGACTTCCCGATTCTGCAAAACCTGCAACAATTTTGATTGCAGGTTTAATGAAAGATTAGTGATCTCGTCCAGAAACAATGTGCCTCCGGACGCTGCAACAAATCTGCCCAAACGATCAGCATTTGCATCAGTAAAGGCACCTTTCATGTGCCCGAACATTTCACTTTCAAATAGGTTTTCGTTTATCGAACCCAGATCAACACTAACAAACAACTCTTTCCTCCTGCTGGAGAGTTTGTGAATCTTCCTCGCCACTAATTCTTTTCCTGTACCGTTTTCGCCAAGTATTAAAATATTTGCCTCTGTGGATGCTACTTTATGTATCGTTTTAAATACTTCAGCCATTTTTGGCGAATTTCCCAGAAATTCATCCGGTGCACTCATTGAATTTTGAATCAATACTTCCTGACTTTCTTCTAGTTTTTTTACTTTCCTTTCCGATGCTCTAAATTTAAAAGCGGCGTGTAAACCGGTAATCAGTTTGTCGATATCCCATGGTTTTGTTATGAAATCGTGGGCACCTTCTTTGATCCCCTTCACAGCTATATCCACATCACCATAAGCTGTTATCAGAAATACGAGTATTTCCGGATTGCTTTCCCTGATTTTTCGCAACCAAAATAAACCCTCATTGCCGGAATTGATTCCTGCTCTAAAATTCATATCCAGTAGAATAATGTCCCAATCTTTTTGGTAAAGGTAATTCGGGATTAAATTAGGATTATTTATTGTTTCGATTTCCGAAAATTCGTATTTTAACGATTGTTTTAATGTAAGTAATATGCTTTCATTGTCATCAACTATTAGAATTTTTCCTTTGTTAATATTCATATATTTACAATTTTAATTAACAAAATTATAATAAATGTTCAGAAATAGAACTAAAATCGTTCAGCATCTGAACAGTTTAATTGATAAGATGTGATAGTTTGTATTTATATTATTGATTTGCAATGGTGAATAGCTTTTGGCATTTGTTTTGAATAATATTTTGTATAATTCAAAAATTGAAAACATGATCATATCTTATTTTAAAATTGCGTTACGAATTTTTACAAGAAATATCACATACTCCTTAATTAACCTTTTCGGATTAAGTATTGCTTTTGCTTTATTTATTCTTCTTTCCTTATATATTACGAGTGAATTATCTACGGATAAGCATATTGATAATTTAGAAAATATATATGCTCTTCATGAAAAAAATGACGATCACATATTTACAAGTGGCTTATTTGCTGATTATATTAGTAGTCGTTTTCCTGAAGTAAAAGAAACCTGTACTTCTTTTGTTTGGGATGCCAGTTTTTTCCTAGAAGATGGTCATTCTGTTCACTTCAATCATTATGGAGCGGTTGATTCCAACTACTTTAAAATATTTCAGAATGAAGCAATTCTGGGCAATCTTGAAAATGCTCTGGATGGAGACAATGGGATGGTGTTAACTGAAACTGCAGCAAAGGCATTATTTGCTGATAAAAATCCAATTGGTGAAGTTGTTAGTATGGAAAATGAATTTGATTTTATTGTAAATGCTGTAATCCCTGATTTGCCAAAAAATGCATTCTATCAGGCGGATTGTTTCATTTCTATAGATTGTTATTTGACATTAAGCGAAGGCCTTATTAACAGTAATAATAGCTGGTCTGTCAATACTTTTGTTGAATTGAAGGACAATGTAAATGTTCAATTATTGGAAGAAAAACTAAGTAAAGATTTGTTAGCGCAATTTGAGCGTAAGAGTAATTTTGGTTTAATTCCTTATGCAGATCTTTATTTTAGCGATGTTCACATCCCTGAAGAATTTGAACACGGGAATAAGCAATTTGTGTTTTTATTTATTGGAATTGCATTATTCATAATTGTAATAGCGTGTATCAATTATATTAATTTAACCACAGCCAAAGCTGCCAGTCGTGCAAGGGAAGTTGGAATCCGAAAAGTAGTTGGAGCCCATAAAAGTATGCTTATAAAGCAGTTTTTAACCGAATCAATCATGCTTATTTTCATTTCACTTATTCTGGGCTTTTTATTGGCAGAGCTTTTTATTGGTGAATTTAATTTGCTTGCTGAGACCAATTATAATGTAAAGCAGTTTTATCTATATCCTTATAATTTGTACTTTTTTGTTGGGGCGATTGTTTTAGGAATTGTTTCTGGCTTATATCCTGCACTGGCACTAACATCTTTTAAAACAGTGGAAGTTATTAAAGGGAAAATATCCAAAAGTCGAGGAGGCATTATTGCCAGAAAAGCTTTAATGGTTTTTCAGTTTGTAATTTCCTTAATAATGATTGTTGGTTCTATTGTGATCTATCGTCAGATAAATCATGTAAGACATACAAATATTGGATTTAATAAGGAAAATGTAATTCGATTGAAAACAAATGAATCTTTGGCTTTTGAAAATTTACAGTCGTTTAAAACTGAATTGCTTGGCATTGCTGGTGTAGAGAATATCTCATTTTGTTATGGCGTACCGGGTGAAGTAGGACATGGTATGGAGCAGGAACTAGATGGCGAAAGAATCACCATGAGACTCTTAGAATTTGACTATGAATATATTAATGTAATGGGTTTGGAAATGGCAAGTGGAAGAAATTTTTCAAATGAGGATAATTCCGACTATAACCGTTCTTGCATAATTAATGAAGCAGCTGTTAAGAAATATGGTTGGAAAGACCCATTTTCAATGAATTTCTGGGGAATGAAGCTTATAGGTGTTGTCAAAGACTTTAATTTTGAAAGCTTACACCTACCTGTTGAACCTTTATTCATGCCATTTTATGGAGATATGGATAATATTGCAATTCGGATTAGTCCAACCAATCAAAACGCCATTATTGAAAAAATTGAAAAAGCATGGATTAAACGCTACCCAATGATTCCTTTTACATATAAATTTGTTGACCAAATTATTGATCAACAATACAAAGCAGAGCAACGCCTCGGGAAGGTAGTGTCTTACTTCTCTGTTTTTGCCTTGATAATTGCATGTATGGGTCTGTTAGGAATGACTTCCTTTATGATTCAACAACGAAGAAGGGAAATTGGAATCCGCAAAGTACACGGAAGCTCCGTTAAACAAATTGTACAAATGTTGTCTTTCGAATTTGTAAAATGGGTTTTTATCGCTTTTGTTATTTCTGTTCCAATTTCATACTTCATAATGAGGACATGGTTGGATAAAAACTTCATCTCTCAGGTTCCTCTTGATTGGTGGATTTTCGTTGCAAGCGGAATTTCTGTTGTATTGGTTTCATTAATAACCGTAAGTATTCAATCATATCGTGCAGCGGTGATGAATCCTGTTGATAGCTTGAGATACGAATAATCAAAACATATTGAATTAGCCTTTCTATAATACACTGCTTACAATAGTATTTCACAAAACAAAAAAATGATCAGATCATACTTAAAAGTAGCAATCAGAAGTTTTACCAAAAACATTACATTTTCGCTAATTAACCTTTTTGGATTGAGTATAGCATTTGCCTTAGTTATACTTCTTTCTCTATACATAAATAGCGAACTCACA
>Ga0222665_1000533_pt1 | contig 22373 bp, 13 predicted proteins | sample AntAcemetagen653_FD_179853 | JGI IMG/M metagenome (GOLD analysis project Ga0222665, IMG submission 179853) | Saline water microbial communities from Ace Lake, Antarctica - #653 | ecosystem: Environmental > Aquatic > Non-marine Saline and Alkaline > Saline | place: Antarctica: Ace Lake...
TTGCTATCAAATAATCAATACAATCTTGCTCTGTATTAAACATGTCTTCAAATTCCATTTGATTTGCCGGATAATTCATCCTGCAAAGTTATTTTTTCACGGGAGATGATCGGATACCCCATTTAAAAAAATATCCTTAAATATTAGGACAATTAGTCTCCCGGGAGGGGCTCGAACCCGCGACCCGCTGATTAAGAGTCAGCTGCTCTACCAACTGAGCTACCGAGAGAATTAATTTTTTTTGCAAATTTAGAAAATCTTAGAAAAATACAATCATTTTAATATGAAAAAATAATCTGACTCCCCGATGGAATTCCAAACTGCGGCCCTCCCGACATAAAGTGTCGGGATGTTCTACCAACTGAGCTACCGAGAGAATAAATCTATTTTGCAAATTTAGAAAATCTTAGAAAAACACAATCCTTTAATAAGAAATAGTGTTCTGTCTCCCGTCTGGAGTTCCAAACTGCGGCCCTCCCGACATAAAATGTCGGGATGCTCTACCAACTGAGCTACCGAGAGAATTAATTTTTTTTGCAAATTTAGAAAATCTTCTGAAATTTTTATTTAAAGTGAGTTATTTCTTCCCTGAAATAAATCAGGTGGCCAGGATCACCAAGGAGGTGATGATAAAAAACATTTTAGCTCTATACTCTTTCTATTCTTCAATGAAAGAAATAATTTTTAATCGCTTTCTTTTTCCATTGTTTTTTAAAAAACAAGAGCCGCCTAAGAAGCCATCATTATTTCGTTTAAAGCCATCAAATTTATTCTTAGGATCTAAAATCAATTCTTTTACTTCTTTTCGACTAACAAAGCCTTTTCCTTCAAGCCAATAATTAAATTCCATAATTTTTATAAAATTTGCTGCCAAATGTATAAATTTTATTCTGTTTTTTTAATCAGAAATATAAAAAAAAATAAAATTTATTTCCTATTTCCCTTTTTGAAAAAGATTAATTTAGCATTTAGAGATTATTTGTTTTTGATTTTTATGATATCCCGAATTATTCATAAAACTGTTAAAATAGTTATATATAAGAGCTTTGTATGTTTTGCAGCTCATGACTTAAGTGGGTTGCTGAATAAAAAAATCTGTATTTTAACAGTTTTTTAATAATTTTATGAATTTATCATACATGTTATTAGTTTTAATAAAAATATTTCAAAATAATGAACAATTTAATAATTGATTTAAAAAGCGATACCGTAACTCGTCCTTGTAAAAATATGCTTGATGCAATGATGACTGCTATTGTGGGTGATGATGTTTTTGGTGAAGATCCAAGTATTAATACTTTGGAAGAAAAAGCTGCTTTGATGTTTGGGAAAGAAGCTGCAATTTTTTGCCCATCAGGCACGATGACAAATCAAATTGCAATAAAAGTTCATACTCAACCAGGCGATGAAGTTATTTGTGATGAATTGGCACATATTTACAATTATGAAGGAGGCGGAATTGCTTTTAATTCAGGAGCTTCGGTTAGATTAATTAAAGGAGATAGAGGAAGAATTTGTGCTGAAGATGTTGAACGCAATATAAATATTGATAATATTCATTATACCAGAAGCCGTTTAGTTTGTGTCGAGAATACTGCTAACAAAGGAGGAGGAAGTATTTATGATTTTGAAGAATTAAAAAAAATCTCTGAGGTATGTAAAGAAAACGGATTAAAATATCACCTCGACGGGGCAAGGATTTTTAATGCTTTAGTTGAAACCGGTGAGTTACCTGAAAAATATGGGAAGATTTTCGATTCTGTTTCTATTTGTTTATCGAAAGGCCTCGGTGCACCGGTAGGTTCCATGCTTCTTGGTGAGAAATCATTTATCAATCAGGCGAGGCGAGTCAGAAAGGTATTTGGCGGTGGTATGCGGCAGGCCGGATATTTGGCTGCCGCAGGAATTTATGCTCTAAATAATAATATTACACGGCTCAAAGAAGATCACAAACGAGCAAAAGAAATTGAAAAATGTTTAAATGAATTATCTTTCATTGATACCGTTAATCCGGTTGATACAAATATCATTTTTTTTAAATTGTCGGACAAAATAAAAGACTCAGATTTTATTTCACATTTAAATAATAAAAAGATATTTGTTATTGGATTGAGCCCACAACTAATTCGAATAGTAACACATTTAGATTTCAATGATGCAATGCTTGAAAGACTTTTAATTGAATTAAAAGCTTTTGGAAAAATTTAAATAACAATTGCAATCAAGAAATATTAGTGCTGTCAAACTCTTAATAAATAACTAAAGTCGATTTTTTTCCTTTCAAAGAAAATTTAAATATTAGGGTTATAATATAAAATATTGTGGGCAAAATAATTATTGCATATTTTAACAATCAGCAATAGAAAGCTTGAATATTGTACTATTGGAAAGCAAAGTTCATTTTTTCCATTATTCTATTCATCCATCACTCCAAAAATATTATTAATAATTAGACTGATGAATTTTAATGAGCCAGAAAAAAGTAATATCAAAGCCAATATTAATAGTTTAAGGAATGATCTCAACTATCTCAAAAGCATACTCATTACCGGGCTTTATTACTTTGAAGATGGAGTATGCGGTGATAGTATTTCCTTCGTTGTCAATATCGCAATTGCCACTTGCACCAATATAATCAACACCACCAAGCTGACAAGCGTCTTTTATCGCCAGCCATCCTTGAGATGGATTTACTTTAGGATCGTCGGAATTCCCATGAGATACTAACCTGATGTACTCATTAACCTTCTCCCTGAATGCGTTCATATCGGCAGTTCCTAATTCCATTAGAGCCTTTTCAATAGCCATAGCATAAAGGTATCCAATGTCATAAAACTGTGCATTGTAAGAGGCAACCTTTTGATTATACTTATCCCATAAAGCAGCTTTAAAATATAAATAAGGAGCAGTTGTTGTGTCGGCTGAAGGATATGCTCCGAAGTTCTTTGTATGGCCATTTATTTCACCCAATATTTGAGCAATATTTGCCTGAAAAAGGCTGCTGGAATTCAAACCATCACAAAGAATAAATGTTGTATTTACGGGTTCCAACATATCAAAAAACTTAATAAATGCCGCAGGATTTAACATTGAAATAAATAAACCTTCTGGATTTCCCGTAAGTAATTGGTTAATCTTACTCAAATAATCCGGGTCCTCTATATCAAAATTAACCGTAGCTGTTACACCTGAACCAAAAGCACTCTGAAATGATGATGCCAAATCTTCCGAGAAAGCGTCACCGTTTTCAACCGCAATTGCAACAGAGTTTATTCCATGAAAATTGGCACGATCAGAAAGGACATTAGCTTCAAATCCATCAGGTGGGCATAAGCGATTAAAATATGGAGATATTCCCGAAAGTGACTTGGATGTTGCTGAGCCGGAAATGCAGGGATAATGATCCGGAACAGATACATCCTCAATAATACCTATAGTGGAAGAAGAAAAACTGCTTATAAATCCAACAACATGATTGTGTTGAATAATAATTTCCTGAGCTGTTGTGGCAGCAACAAGCTCTCGATTCGGTCCTGCTGAACTTCTAACGACAAGTTCAATTTTGTAATCATTACCAATCCCACCTGCATTATTGATTTCATCAATAGCTAAACGTAGGGCATTTTCACGTAATAAACCTTTTTCCTGATCAAGCGGAAGAATAACACCAAGCACTAAAGATTTTGGATCATCTGAGGAGTTATCATCCTTTTTACAAGAAGATATTCCAGCAAAAACAATTGCAAGAAGAATTAATAAGCTAATGATTTTGATTTTTTTCATATTTTTTATTTTTATTTGTACAAATATAAATAAATGATCTGATATAGAATTATTTTATTATTAATTTTGGGAAATATTATTGCCTAAAATCAAAAATATGAAAATTGGAAATTAGAAATTAGAAATTGGTGTTTCTTCCTAATTTTCAGTATCATTATATAATCATTTTTCTGTATGTCAAAATTTACTCGTCATGGGTGTTTCACATCACTTAAACCTGAGAAAAGTTTTCTGTTCAATCAAGAAATTTATATATAATGAAGCAACCAAACTATTACAAATCATGTCTAAAGTATTGGTTCATCATCAAATAATGAAAACAAAAAACATAGAATTAATATATTAATATTATATCATAAAAATCAAATCACAATGAAAACAATTAAACTTACATTTTTTTTAATCGTATTTGCATTAAGCACTTATGCATCTGATTGGATAAACATCCGTTCTCAACAACCAAATAAAAATAAAGTGGAAGTAATTTCATCAGATATTGAAAGTACTTCTTTAAAGTTTTCACTTGATGGGTTTTATAAACATGAGGTGATAACTCCCAATGGAATTGCTTTTAAACTTAGCGTCGATAAATGTGCTCCTTTATTAATCGAAGGTGCTCCTGATTTATGCCTTTTAGCTTCTTCAATAATTATTCCTGATAAAAATAAAATGGAAATCAAAGTGATTTCTTCCAAATTTATTGAATATGAAAATTATTCTATTTCTCCATCAAAAGGAAGTATTTTAAGAAGCCTGAATCCGGATTCTATTCCATTTGTTTATGGAAAAGAATATAGCCAAAATCGATTCTTTCCCGAAAAACTTGCGGAGCTACGTGAACCATATATTTTACGTGATTTCCGCGGACAAACTGTTCTTATTTATCCATTTCAATATAATCCGGTAACAAAAGTTTTAAGGGTTTATCATGATATTGTGGTTGAAGTCAGCAGTACAAAAGAAAGCGGAACAAATGAGAAACAAAGGCTTAATCAAAATACAAAAATAGATTTTGATTTTAATAATATTTATTCACATCATTTTATTAACTATGATTTCACGGGACAAAAATATGACCCTGTTGAAGAAGAAGGGCGAATGCTCGTTATTTCATATTCAGAGTATATGGACGAAATGCAGCCTTTCGTTGAATGGAAAAATCAAAAAGGGATTCTTACCGAGATGGTTGACATAAACGATATTGGAAACAACATAAATAGTATTACAAATTATGTGGCTGAAAAGTATTTTAATGACGGACTTAAATTTGTTTTACTTGTTGGTGATTACACACATATAACTTCACCTATAGTTACTCAATATAATTTGGATAATTCGGGTGGAGCTGATAATTTATATGGATATATTGAGGGCGACGATCATTACTCGGAAGTTATAGTCGGGCGTTTCTCGGCTGAAAGCGAAGAAGACGTCATCACACAAGTTGAACGTACAATTAATTATGAAAAAAACCTTGATGAAACTGATACATGGCTAAATAAAGGACTTGGAATTGGTTCGGACGATCCAATGGTAAACTATCAGGGTTATCACGACTGGGATCATATTCGTGAATTAATTCGTGCCGATTTATTGGATTATACTTATGTGTTTGTTGATGAGTTTTATGATGGAACTAAAGGCGGTGAAGATGAACCCGGCGATCCTACTGCTCAAATGTTAATCGATAAATTCAACGAAGGAATCGGAATTATTGTTTATAGCGGCCATGCTGGCCAATCTGTGTTAGGAACAACAGGTTTTTCGGTAAATCATTCTTCGCAATTATCAAATACGGGAATGTTGCCGCATATTTGGGTTTTGGGTTGTAATCCGGGTGAATTTAACTCAGGTTATTGCCTTGCAGAAAGCCTTGCACGGGCACAACATAATAATCAACCGGCAGGTGCTGTAACCTCATTTATGTCGTCAACAAGCCAAATGTGGGATCCACCCTACCGTGCCGAAGAAGAAACCGTTGATATTCTTACCGAACAAAAACATATTAAAAGAACAGCAGGTGCCTTGGCAATTAACGGATGCATGGAAATGAACGATTATTTCGGGGAAGCAGGTTGGGGCTGGTTTACAACAGACACATGGATATTTTTTGGTGATCCCTCATTATTAGTCCGAACTGATATTCCCGAAACAATGACTTTATCGAACTATGAAATATCGGTTGGTGTGCCTTTTATTGCAAACGTTTCATCCAGCGAAACTCCTGTTGAGGGAGCAAGGGTTTGTATAACTCAAAATGACAAAATATTTTATAGCCTTACAGATGTAAGCGGAAATGTTACGATTAATCATGAACTTCTACCCGGGATCGGGAAAATTTGTGTTACGGCTTATAATAAAATTACAATATTTAACAATGTTGAAATTAATTCTCCCGAAGGAGCTTATGTTGTTTATAATTCTTTTGAATTGAATGATGTTTCTGGAAATAATGATGGAATATTGGATTATGGCGAAGATGTATTTCTTTCACTTGCCGTGAAAAATGTCGGGATAGAATCAGCCGAAAATGTTATGGTAACCATTTCTACTGATGACGAATATATTACTTTTATCGACGATCAGGAAATTTATGGTAGCATAGCTCCTCAGGAAATTATAAGCATCGATAATGGATTTGAATTTGAGCTTGCAGAAAATGTGCCCGATGAACACATTATTCTTTTTGTTCTAACCGCCTCAGATGGAACTGATAGCTGGGAAAGCTATTTTAGTATCACCGCTCACTCCCCCATACTTGATTTAATGGAGGTGATTGTTCCCGAAAACAAAGGTTTTGATCCGGGAGAAACCATCGACATTTCATTAATTATTGAAAATTCCGGGTCATCGGAAGCATTTAATGTTTTAGGTGAACTATCAAGCCTTGACCCGTATATTACCATTAATACCTTAAGTCAACAATATGGAAACATTCAGGGCGAGGAATTTATTGAAAAAAGTTTTAGTATTACTTCCGATATAAATACCCCTGCCGGACATTTTGTAAATTTTGATTTTAATATGAGTGCTGATCTCGGAATTACGGCAACAGCTTCTTTTCATGTAATAGTCGGCCAAATACCTGTTCTGATTCTTGATCTTGATCCTAATAATTCTTCAGGACCCGAAATGCAAAATAGTATTGAAAGCTTAGGTGTTTCTTCCGAAATACTTACTTCATTTCCTGATGAGTTAAATCTATATTCTTCTGTTTTTGTTTGTCTTGGCATTTATAGCTCAAATCATGCTTTGTCATCAAACGAAGGGCAGATACTTGCCGATTATCTTAATACCGGCGGAAAACTTTATATGGAAGGTGGCGACACATGGTATTATGATAATGCTACTGCAGTACATCCGATGTTTAGCTTAAATCCTCAGGCAGATGGTTCAAGCGATCTTGGAACAATTAATGGTCAAGGCGGAACATTTACCGATGGTATGTCTTTTAATTATTCTGGTGAAAACAGTTGGATTGATCACATTGATGCAATTTCTCCGGCAGAAGTAATTTTTGAAAACCAATCGCCAAATTATGGTTGTGGTGTTGCTTATGATGAAGGTGGATACAGAACAATTGGTGCTTCATTTGAATTTGGCGGGCTTGATGATGGAAGCTATACAAAAGAAGAATTAATGGAACAATATCTTATTTTCTTCGGTATAATTTCAGGTGAGGCGGCAACACAAACAATTGAACTAACGGAAGGATACCAATTTATTTCTTCAAGAATAGAGCTTGAAAATCCTGATATGCTTATAGTTTTACAAAATATTCTTAACGAAAACCTTGATTTTGTAAGAAATTCAAACGGAACGGTTCTGAGAAAGATTGGCCCGAACTGGGTTAATGGAATTGGCGATTGGATTACGACAGAAGGTTATTTATTTAAAATGCTCGGTTCAGAATTATTGGAAATTACAGGCGAAGAAATCAATCCTTTAAAAGCAATCGAATTGTTTGCAGGCTACCAATTTGTAAGTTATTTACCTACTGAATCAATTGATGCAATTGTAGCCTTCGATGATATTTTAAATGATAATCTTGATTACGTTAGAAATTCCAATGGCGAAATGCTTAGAAAAATCGGGCCGAACTGGGTTAACGGAATTGGAGATTTGAATCCCGGACAAGGCTATCTTATCAAAATGATTGCTGATGATCAGTTGGTTTATAATATTCCTGTCGTGAAAACCAAAAGTACGGTTTATCATCCCGAAAATCAGCATTTCATTTTTGAAGGCGGCAATCCTGCCGATCCGGTTTATACTCTTTATATCGACGGTTTACAAATAAACGATGAAGTTGCAATATTTGATGATGATTTAATGGTCGGAGCGACAGTAATAAATTCCGAAGATCCTATGGAAAATAGTCTTGCGGCCTTTTACACACTTACAAGCAGCCAAGGATATACACCCGGAAATGAGTTTACTTTTAAAGTTTGGGATTCCATCCTACAGGAAGAAGTTTGCTACATCGATTCTTTTGAAAACCCTTATGGTACAGCTTATACACAACACGTATTTCCTGCTGGTGATGGTGTTTACAGCATAATTAAGATTACAAAAGCATGCCTCGGTGTTGAGGAAATTTCAAATAAAAACCTAAGTGTTTTCCCAAATCCGGCAAGAAATTCAGTAACAATTAATGCACCTGAAATAATTAACGGAATTGAAATATTCAGCCTTGACGGATCGCTTATCTTCCAATCCGAATATTTTTCAAATGAGGTTAAACTCAGTACTTCCGAATTTGAAAAAGGTGTTTATATTTTAAAAATAAAAACAGCCTCGGGGATTGTGAACAGAAAGTTGGTAATTGATTAGTGGCTTGTTTGATTTGAGATTTGGTTGTTCTTCGCTACGTGCTTGTGAAGAAAATGAGTATTTAATTTCAGAACTCAGAAATTATGATATTTTGATAAAATCATAAGCCAAATGATATGTTTAAAGGGTATATTTGAACCCGATGGCCACCGGGCGGAATATTGGAAATTTTACACTTGATATTATGAAACCTTTCTATTATTCCAAAATTCCATTTTTGGTCAAAGTATTTTTACAATGATTTGTGATTTATAATAATAGAATCATATAAAATACTGAGATCTGAATTTATATTGATTCTAAATAAACTTTATCATATATTTGCTTTTTGTATTAAACAAACAAAAAATCAAGATTTGAATAAGCCCGAAATCATATTGTTTTATAATAATATAGATGAAAAACCACATATACTTAGGCCTTCGCTTGCAAGCCATCATCTTGAAAACGAAACAGATTTAAGATACATTCAAGAATTTCCGGGACATAGCAGTTCTAAAACCAGGCAATACATTGAAAATAATCTTTGTAAATTACATCATTAATTATCGTTTTATCATATATACAAACCTCAAAATCTATGGATAAAAATTATAAAAACGCATTAAAGCGCATTCAGGAGGCCAAACAAAAGAATTCGACAAAATTAGATTTATCTGGTTTAGAACTAACAGAAATTCCCCCAGAGATACTTGATCTGACTAAATTAACATTGCTTAATATAAATCAAAATCGATTGACAAAAGTCCCACAAGCTATCGGAAATCTGACTAATTTAACTGAGCTTGATTTAAGAAGCAATCAATTAACCACACTCCCGGAAGCTATCGGAAAGCTGACTAATTTAACTGCGATTGATCTAAGTAACAATCTACTGACCACACTCCCGGAAGCTATCGGAAATCTGACTAATTTAACGAACCTTCAATTATATAACAATCAACTGACAACCTTTCCAGAAGTTATTTGGACGCTGACTAATTTAACTCTCCTTAATATATTTAAAATTCAACTGACCACACTCCCGGAAGCTATTGGAAATCTGACTAAATTAAATTTTCTTAATTTACAGGGCAATCATCTTACCACAGTACCGGAAGCTTTAGGAAAACTGACTAATTTAACTGAGCTTTATTTAAATAATAATCAACTGACCACACTCCCGGAATCTATCGGAAAGCTGACTAAGTTAACAGAACTTCAGTTAAATAGCAATCAACTACCCACAGTTCCAAAAGCTATCAGAAAGCTGACTGCATTAGTGGGACTTAATTTAGGTGATAATCAATTAACCACACTCCCGGAAGTTATTGGAAAGCTGACTAATTTAACTAGGCTTCTTTTATGGAAAAATCAACTGACCAATATATCAGAAGTCGTTTGGAAACTGACTAATTTAAAAAAGCTTCATTTATCGGACAACCAACTGACCACCGTCCCTGAATCTATCGGAAAGCTTAATAATTTAACTGAGCTTTATTTAGAGAATAATCAACTGACCACAATCCCAGAAGCTATCGGAAAGCTAACTAATTTAAGAACGCTTTATTTATCTGGAAATAAACTGACCACACTCCCGGAATCTATCAGAGAACTTACTAATTTAACTGATCTTAAACTATATGATAATCAATTTAAGGTTGGTACTGAAATATATGAGCTTCCGCCAATAGAACAAATCAATGAAATCCTTAAATGGCAAAGGGCACAACAAGCCGGAACATTGCAATCCATACATGAAGCCAAAGTGATTTTTATAGGAGAAAGCAATTTTGGCAAAACGCATTTGATTGAATTTCTTGAAAAAGGAAAAATTGAAAGAAAGATAAAGACCACGCATGGCATAGAACGGAGTCAGCTCAATGTCCCCTATAAAGACAAAGTGATCCGCTTAAATATATGGGATCTTGGCGGGCAGGAATTTATGCGCAGTACACACCAATTCTTTTTTTCGGAGCGTACTTTATACGTTTTGGTTACACTTGCACGAAGAGAACGAAATGAACTTAATCATTGGTTAAAACTGGCGAACCAGTTGGGCAATAGAGCGCCGGTTTTAGTGGTCATCAATAAAATAGACATCGACCCTCATGACTTGGATCGGAAAAGCCTTCAAAGAGATTATCCGAATATTATTGGCTTTGTCCGCACCTGTATCCATGATTGTGATGATGGTAAAGCCACAGATACACTTGAGATTTTAGAAAAGAAGATAACGGCAATTGTAAGTGATAAAAATATAATGCCGGGTGTTTTTGAACAGCGTCCACCGGACTGGTTTACAGTAAAAAAAGAATTGGAAAAGCTGGAAGCTAAAGGCACCGATTTCATCACCTATAAAGAATTTGAAAATCTTAAATTTATAAAGAGCCTTCCACCAGAAGAGCGTAAAAGCAACCTCAAACTTTTAAGTATGATTGGAGCGGTGGTTAGTTTTGTAGATGATCCGCGCCTGATCGATACCAATGTGATCAATCCGCAATGGATTATGGATGGCGTTTATGCCATTATTAATGATCCCATAGTTAAAGATAAAGCCAAAGGGGAATTGCATATTAAAGATCTGGAGCGCATTCTGGACAAGGATAAATTTCCAAAGGGCAGACACGCTTATCTTTTAGAGCTGATGCAAAAATTCAATGTCTGTTATGCGGCAAAAGACCAACGGGACATTTATCTCATTCCGGATCTTTTTGAAGACATAGAGCCCGATTTTGAATGGACTGGTGATGAATCTATGCATTTCCGCTATAACTATGATGATTTTCCACCAGATGTCTTTATGAAAAAGTTTATTGTTGAAATGCATCAGGACATCCAGGATGAGAAACGATGGCGGAGTGGTGTGTTTATTTCAAATGGCTCTTGCCAGGCAAAAGTATATCAGGCCTATCGCAAAAACTTTATTCATGTCGAAATACAAGGGAATGAAATGGAGCGTAGAAGTTACCTTTATACGATCCGAGATAGTTTTCGCAAACTCCATAAGCCATTTCCTGATATGAATATTAGGGAGCAGGTAACTTACAAAGAAGTTTGGCTAAACTATATAACCCTTGAAAAATTGGAAAAACAAAACAAACCTTATTACCATGTCGACTTGGAAGAGGATCTTCCTGTTACAGATATCCTGAATGGATATACATCATTACATGAACGGAAAGGTACACTCCAAATCATCGAAATATTTCTTGCTTCTTCCTCTGAGCTTAAAGCTGAAAGAGATCAATTTAAAAACTTTATTAACGATGAAAATAATAGTCTTATCGGAAAAGGTATTTTTATAAAACTTCATCGGTGGGAAGAATCTATTGATGCAATGTCTCAGACACGATTGCAAGATGAGTACAATAATGTCGTTAAACACTCCGATATTTTTGTGAGCTTGTTCTTTACTAAAGTGGGTATGTACACCCTGGAAGAATTTGAAACAGCCTTTGGCCAATTTAAGAAAACAGGAAAGCCCTTGGTGTATACCTATTTTAAAAATGCTTCCATAAATACAGAGGAAATTACAGATGAAATTCAAAGCCTGTTGGATTTTAAGAAAAACCTAAAAGACCTGGGGCATTATAGAACAGTCTATAAAAATATAGATGATTTGAAATTACAATTCAAAATTCAACTTGAGATGGTATTGCCTAATTTGTAAAACTAAGAGTCCGTTTTTCGAAAGTCTTTCCTTAAAACATTACTATTGAGGAATTCATGATTCTATATAATTAATGATGATCATTTTTTTATACGAACCATTTGGATTTTAAATTGAAAATTGAAAGAATAAAAAACGTTGCATAATAAATAGGCCTCTGAGCGGTCTGTAAAGCCTGTTCCGCCAAAGCGAAAACCCAGCGATGAGTCCTTCGAGGATTCAGAGCAGGCTATGTTGAACTACATCCCATATCTATGTACTTAACGACGGTTTTTAATGTTTTACCTAAAAATTTCAGGGAAAGAAAAAAGATTAGTTGGATTCATTTTAAATCATTATATTTGCAGAGATAAGAATTTGGAAATAAAAATTATGGAAATATTTTATTAAAGTTATCCTGATGGGATTTAGGTCAACAATATATAAAAATAATAGCCGAGACAGTAGTAAATTCAAGGGTTGTAGCCAGATTCCCCCGATAGCTATCGGGGACTTGTAACTTGACAGGAATGAAGTACGCAATCGGCTACTATTCATATACATACAGTTACCGTTCATGCTTCAGTATATTCGGATTAAACTATTCATAACTTAAAAGTAATCATTAGTGCAAACAACATTCAAAAGGAGATTATCATGGAAACGAAACCTGAAAAACATAAAAAAGTATTGATTTTTGGTGCAGGGACAATTGGAAGCTACTACACCTACAAGTTAAATGACGCAAATGTTGATGTCACCCTGCTCGCAAGGGGAGAACGGTACAAATATCTTAAGGAAAATGGAGTTCAACTAATTAACGAAATCACTAAAGCGAGGTACTCATCTAAAATAAAGGTGATTGACCATATTAACCCGGAAGAGGCATTTGATTTTGTAGTTGTTATAGTATGTAAGAATGCTCATCAGGCCATAATTAAACAGCTAAGCGGTTTAAAAAACCTGAAGAATATCGTTTTTTTGGGAAACAATGTACTGGGTTTTGATGCCTACATAAAAGATATTGATAAAGAGAAGTTGTTCTTTGGATTTCCACATGTTGGTGGAACGGTGAAAGACCAGATCGTTTATTTTACCGATAAAGCTGAAAAGAGAAAATCAAAACCAATTATCATCGGTGAGATGGACGGCTCTGTTACTGCCCGGTTAAAACAGTTTGAGGATTTGTTAAAACAGGCATCCTTTAATGTTGATGTTGTTAATGATATAGACGGTTGGTTAAAATATCACGCTGCTTTTGTGTTGCCACTTTGTTTCTCATTGTACAAGCACAATTGCGATAATTATGCTGTTGCTAAATCAAAAGAGACACTACTTGAAATAGTAAAAACTGCCAAGGATGCCGGCAATGTTCTTCACTCCCTGGGGTATAAAAAAAGATACCCGTTTAAATTCAACTTGTTCTTTTGGTTGCCTGAAAAAATGACTGCAAAAGTTATAAAGGAGATGTTTAATAATGAATATGCCAGAGCTGCTTTTGCCCTTCATGCATCTTCGGCGTTTGATGAATTTGAGGAACTCACCGGGGATTTTTACAGATTAATTAAAGAATCGAACATTAAAACCCCTAACTTCGATAAATTATCGGCCTATTTAAAAGAATAATATCCTAACAAAATAAAAACAAAAGTATATGGAACCAAAAATAATTACAATAGAAGAAAAGAAGGTAATAGGAATTGTACTTCATACATCTTTTACGAATGAAAAGAGTAAACAAGAAATTCCACCATTTTTTCACAAAGTATTGAAAGAAAAGAAATTAGAAAAAGTCCCAAATCGAATTAATGAAAACCAGATGTGTGTTTTTAAAATGAAAAGGAAGTGTCCGGATTTCGACTATGTAATGGGTGTAGAAGTAAGTAATACGGATAGTATTCCTGAAGGAATGGAAAGTGTTATTCTCCCCAAAAGCAATTATGCAACTTTAACTATTGTGAAAAGAGGGCCTGAAGATGTTGGAAAAGCATTTGGATACATCTTCAAAACATGGATTCCAAAATCAATTTATATCCCAACAGGTGCTCCTGGTTTTATTTATTATGATGATCAGTTCTTTTCTATATTCAACAAAAAGGGTTATGAAGGGAATCCGCTTGCTACAGTTTATGTGCCTATAAAACCTTTATTAATAAAAAGAATTTTAAAGTTTTTAAGTATATTATGATGATAAATTAATTATTAGGTTAAAAACATAATTAGAAGAACGATGAAGTATTCAAAAATGTTAAGAGAGTTATTTTCCGGTATTTCATTACAGGTAGAGGATTTGTTTCTGTTAGAATCATTTCAAATCAAATATCTTCCGGATAGAGTCCCTACAAAGGAATTTTCTGTTATGCTCCGTGCATATCCTTATCTGCAACGCTTCTTAATACTAAAGTGTCCATTGATAGAAGATTTTATTCATACAGTTCTAAATGAAAACCCGGAGATAGCCAATAAAGATGAAATTGATGCATACTGCAACGAATTGCTATGGGAGATTGCCGACCTTATTGTTTATAACAAATACCCGGAAATATATGATGATAAGGTAAGCTTAAACTGGGAAATCGAAGAAATAATTCCAAAAGACACTCTGAAGGGAAAAGCAGTTGCCGATGTTGGAGCAGGGTCGGGTATGCTTGCATTTTTATTGGCACAATATGCTAAAACGGTTTACGCGATTGAACCTATTCCAGGCTTTCGTGAATTCATCAGGGCTAAAGCAATTAAAGAAAAGTTTAGTAACATTTATACAATTGAAGGATTTCTTGATATCATTCCCCTTCCCGATAATTCTCTCGATGTATTATTTACATCGAATGCAATTGGATGGAATATTGATAAAGAGCTTCAGGAAATTGAGAGAGTTGTAAAACCAGGAGGACAAGCTATTCATATAATGAGAGTCAATGAAAATGTATTTGAAAATCCTGTTCATAAAAAACTTGTTTCTCCTGACTGGAAATATGATTTTTTCGAATATAAAGATAATAGAGGGCTGAAAAGAAAATGGAAAAGATATATTTAGAAGATAAAACTTTTAACAAAATTGATTTTAAAGAAAATCCTTTGACAATTGGAGAATATGAAAACTGCAATTTTATCAACTGTGACTTTTCTAATACAAATCTTTCCGATATTAAATTTTCAAAGTGCGAATTTGATAGTTGTAATTTAAGTTTGGCAAAACTGACAAAAACTGCATTTAGAGATATAAAATTCAAAGACTGTAAGATGTTAGGACTTCATTTTGAAAACTGCAATGAGTTTGGACTTTCACTTAGTTTTCAAAATTGTTCACTTAATCATTCTTCATTTTATAAAACTAAAATAAAAAGGACTACTTTTAATCATTCACAGTTAAAAGAAATAGACTTTACAGAAACTGATTTGACAAGTTCTTTATTTGATAATTGCGACCTAACAGGTGCAACTTTTGATAACACGATAATTGAGAAAGCCGATTTCAGGACTTCAAATAATTATTCGATTGACCCAGAAATTAACCGAATAAAAAGGGCAAAGTTCTCTTTATATGGAATTTCAGGTCTTTTACATAAATATGATATTGAAATTGATATCACTAATTAATATGCAACCAAGAATTGAGACATTAGGAGAAAAAAATAGCTGGGAAAAGTATGAACCGGATTCTTTACATAATATGGACTATCCTACCCAAACAATCTTTATTCTCAAATAATGGAGATAGAAATTAATTCAATTAAAGAAATAGACGAAAGAGTAAAAGTGGCCACAGTTCATCTGCTTTAACGTACATTTTAGAAAAATAGTGCTGTAAATAAGTTTGTTGAAATAATTTAAAACATGAATCAAAAGCAATGCTAACCCATTCTTGCCGGAATTTGACAAGTGTTTTTTTCAACGCAAAAACTGGAGAGAGGATTTAGCGAGAGAGTGTAAACAAATTACTACTTTTGTGATAAATGAAACGAAAATTAACAGTCGGGATTCCTTTCGTCGGGAGAGCCTTAAAAGTGCCTGAGCCGTCCATGCGGATGTCAGTTGGCCATATGCCGGGAAAACTGGCACGTACGGTTCTTAGGGGGCGTAAGCTACCCGGTGCAAACATATATAGAAACGGAGAAAACTATGAAAAAGAATTATTACTTGATCTCTATACTTTTAATTGTCGGAATTTTGTTTATTTCATGCAATCAAGCCAATGAATTTCAAAGTGAAAAATCAAAATTTGCAAATATAGAGGGGCCATATCTAGGACAAAAACCTCCAAAAATGCAGGCAGAAATATTTGCTGCAAATATTATTTCAACTCCTTACGAAGAACATATTTGCTGTTTTACACCAAATGGGAAAGAAGTTTATTTTAGAATAATGGGGCCACCACGTGGTGGTATTTATTTTATGAAAGAGGTAAATGGAAAGTGGACAGAACCGGAATTTGCTTCATTTTTAGGTAACTATGATGCCAAATGTGCTTTATCACCTGATGGCAATAAAATGGTTTTTAGTTGTGGAATGCCTCATGATAGAAAAGGGAAGTCACTTGATCGATGGGAAATCTGGATAGTAGAAAGAGCAGGAGATGATTGGGGCATACCTGTAAACCTTGGTTCTCCAATAAACTCCACAGAGTATTCATCAGTTTGTCCATCTATTGCCAATTCTGGAAATATATATTTTTACTCAGAAACAAAACCTGATGGATTAGGACAGGGTGATCTCTGGATGGCTGAATTTAACAATGATAAATACTTAGATCCGGTTAATTTAGGAAATCCAATAAATACTGAATTTTGGGAAAATGATCCATTCATTGCACCTGATGAAAGTTATTTAATTTTTCAATCAGACAGAGAAGGTGATCATAAATTTGGCGATCTATTTATTAGTTACAAAAATATAGATGGAAATTGGACTAATCCAATTAATATGGGAGAAAATGTCAATGCTAACTTTACTGGTGAAGGATGTCCAATGGTTAGTCCTGATGGTAAATACTTGTTTTTTTCAAGCTTAAGGAAAACTTTTAAAAAATATAAAGATGAGCCGGTTTGTTATAGTGAAAAAATGCAAATACTAACTAATCCAGGTAATGGCAGTGAAGATATATATTGGTTAGATGCTAAAATAATTGATATTTTAAAACCCAGTGAGATAGAAAACTAGTATAAATACGTTTGGTAACATTATAGGATTTAAGGCTCAGTTGAGCCCCCAAAAAACGCGATAATGTTTGATAACCTATCGCGTTAATCAAATTTGTCAATATCAAGATACCGACGCTTGTGAGTTTTAAATCATGTTGGGCTAAACCTCAAGCAGATTGTTTGTTATGATAGGGGGATTTAATGTTTTGCATCTGCTTTTGGAATAAATTTTTCCGGTGCAAAACATTAAATTCCCGGTATTTTTCATTTATCGGTTTACAATTTTTTTGAAAGAAAACCTTATTGTTGAATTTTAAAGCTTAGTAGAAAATGAAATAAATTACCGACTCGTAACCTTATTACCTTATTAAACTGCTTATAATAAGGTAATAACATTATGGACAGGGGGCTGCTATTTTTTCTATTAAGGTTAAAGGCATAATAATAAGGTTTTTATTATTATGCCATAAATCTTGGATTTTCATAAGGTCATCTAATCCGTAATCGAATTCTTACTTTACTTTATCTTTCAATAATTAATTTATTAATGAAATTAACTGTGGAGCTTTCAATTTTAACAATATAAGTGCTTGAAGTTAGCTCTCGAATGCTTATAATCTGATTTGCTTTATAATTTTCCACTTTTTTTACCAATTTTCCGCAGATATCAAATATGCTTAGAGTTGCTGATTCTTCTGAACTATAATCAATAATTAAAAAGTCTTTTGCAGGATTTGGATAAATTATGCTCTCTATTGAATTCATATTTTCAATTCCTGAAATAATACGATAATAATAAAAATCTCTCTTATCCTGAAACCATGCAAAGTTTGTATCTGACCAGCCAAAAAAAGTAGTCATATATTTAAATCCATCACTATCAAAATAATTTTGCTCACCCATCCATCCTTCCCAGGTATTCATTTCGGAAGACCAGGAATAGAGTAAATTCAGCAAAATATTTCTCAATTCGTCAAATTCATACACTCTCCATGTTTCACCGATATATAGGATGCTATCATTATCCCAGACCCATTTTTTATTGTCATTCTGGTTGCCAAATTCATCATAAGCGTATTCATACAACTGATAAGGATTCCAATCATTCAAATCAGATGACCATTTCATATATTCATATAAAGTTTCCTGTTCCAGTAAATTGTACTCACGGTAGTATCTCCTACTTGGTAGATATTCATTTGCACTAAAACTCCATTCATAATCAATTCCCAATCGAAATTCATTAAAGCTTGTATATTCTCTTGTGGTTTTACGCATATTATCCCATAGGCTGCTATTGGTATTCCATTGATACATATATGTCAGAGTGTCATTTCCTGAGGCATTAAAATTATTGTCGTATTTCCATAAATAAATCCAATCATTGTCTCCCCATTGATAGGCTAATCGCAAATAATTATTGCCGACCTCATTATAAAAACATTCATATTTTGAGTTTCCGTACCAGGTATTTGTATTTTCATCCCATTTCCATCTTTCATAAAGCGTAACCCCAAATTCGTTATAATCGTAAGTGTAATAATATGAATTAATCCAATTGAATGTGTCTGCATCCCAATTCCATTGTTGCTCTCTTGTTTTCTCGCCAAATTCATTATACTCAAAAATATATTTATAATAGCCATACCATTGTTCTAAGTCAGAATCCCATCGCCAATATTCTCGCATTGTCCAATCTCCGGTTTCATTATATTCATAAATAAACTTTGAACTTTTAATCCAATCCATAAGTTCATCAGACCAAACCAGAACTTCATAGTAATTCCTGTTTCCAAATACATCATATTCATAAATATATTTATTTGAATTAATCCACTCACCGCTACTATCAACATATGTTAAAGTTGTTGCTATTCCTACCTGATTTAGTTCGTTAAAAGTATTCAGAATTTTTGATAAGGGCATAGAATCTGTCTCGCTTGAGTATTGATAAGTTAAAACAGAATCAACAAGTTGAATGTTTATGTCGTTTAATTTATCAAATAGATTTTCATCAATTAATTGATATTGATCTAATGTAGTTCTATCATCATTAAAATGGCATATGTTTTCTTTCGAAAAATTGTTATTTGAAGATTTCTGCCCAAATAGGCCTAAAGTAAAACAGATCACCAAAAGTGCTACTGTTATGTTTAATTTTTTCATTATTAAAGTTTTTATTTTTGATTAATAATTTATTTCAATTAAAGTTTATTACAAAATTCGGTATTATCAAAAAATTTGGTTTTATAAATTTCACTTTTGCTTGTTTTTCAATGATTAACTTTTTATAAACTTTCATTTAATTACTTAGCCACGAATGCACAAATATATTTTTTGTATATTTCACTATGTTTCTTTGTACGTCAAACAATCATAAATGTTTCATCTATTAATCCAATATTAAACTTATTCTATAACCCCATAAACGATTCATTCGATTACTTTAATTTTGGATAATTAAACGCTAACATAAAGTTACTCTCTGATTCAATACATATATTCTATTTTCGGTATTTTTCTTCAATTCTTCTTCATTTATCCCGCATCCGGTTTTCAAAAAATAAAAGAACCCAACCGCTTTCACTCGAAATGCCGCCGAATTCTAATTACGACTTGTTTTGCCTTAAAAATCACTATTATTTTGCTCGCAGAATTAATTGATGAAAATATAAATATTAAATATTAAAGCCATGAAAAAATTAACAAAAATCAGAACAAGCTTTTTAATAATAGCTTTATTAATGAGCTTTGCGGCAATTGCAGCCGAAAAAAACGAAACAACAATCAACGGAAACCCGATTGAGAATCCTATTAAAAAAGCTGAATTTGAGCCACAGCAAATTCATCAGGCAGATCCCTGTTTTTATATTAATAATACAAGCTGTTATTCTAATAATTTAGAAAATGGTAGTTATTTAATAATTGGAAATAAAAGGAATAACGATAATATTAAGGGATCTGCCATTTTTTCTTCAAGCAAAGAAAATGGAAAAGATGATGCGGAAATTACAGCTAATTACGAAGCCGATCCGATGATAGGTTCCGCCCCACTAAATGTGAATTTTACCGATTTGTCGTTTGCACAAAATACAATTATTAATTCGTGGGAATGGGATTTTAACAATGATGGCGTTATAGATTCACAATTACAAAATCCGGAATTTCTATTCATCAATCCCGGAATTTATAATGTTTCATTAACTGTATCTGATGGAAATATAAATGACTCAAAATTTGGTATTATCAACGTTGTTGATGTTGATACTACTTTTTCTTTTATTCCATTTTCAGGATTAGAGGAAGATTATGCCGGTGGTGCAGCATGGAATACAGATGGCTTCGGCCCCGAACCGCCTGCCATCGGACATTTTCTTCCTCCTCCTGCTTCTATTAGTATTGCTTATTATTATCTTGCCTCACGCGATTATGATAATATTGATCCGCTTTCTTCAGCCGGATTATTTGGAAACGGTCCATCATCAGGTTTTCCTAACTTTGAAGCAGCTTTGGCATTACACGGAAAAACAATTCAGGATATAAATATCAGCTACGGACTGATGTCGCTCGGTAACGATATTGAAGGAATCGACTGGTGGATGGTAGGCGATGTTGAAACCAGAATTTATAGAGGAGGAACTTATCAATTCAAGTTAAATGATGAAAATTTAATAACAGGTGATATGCCCGACTATACTCAAACCATTGTTTATAAAGCATGGATGGGAGAAGTTGATGAAATTAGCGGTGTTACAGGTGAAAGTCATCCGGTAAATAATTCAGCAGGCCGTTCTCCTGAAGCACAAGAAATTGCACAAGCATTAATGGATGACATTGGAGACGATCCAATTAGGTTTATTTTCACTTCTACACAACCTTCAGACCAATTTGAATTTGTAGGAAACGGGCGTTCTGGTGGATTTTTTGAGAACCACCAAGGTTTTATCATCAAAGCAAGCCCGATTGAATGCGAATTGGAAGTTGAATGCGGCGAAGACAGGTTTATTGGTTCCGGCGAAACTGTTAATCTCGAAGCATTGGCAACAGATGGCACCGAACCTTATACATATTTATGGGAACCCGCCGATTTCCTTGATGACCCTGCAATTTCCAATCCTGAAGCTACACCCGATGAAACAACAACTTATACTTGTACGGTTACTGATTTTGAAGATTGCGTAGCAATTGCTTCCGTAACAATTTATGTTGACACTTGCGATTATTGGTTCGATGGGCTTGATTATACTATGAGTTTTGAAAATGTCGAGACCGATAGGGAAAATTGGACTGCCATTGATTTTAATCCTTTTGAAAATGAATGGGAGCTTTATGAAAATGCAGCAGACGCACACACAGGCGATTATTCATATAAATTCGACTACCTAAGTACTTTTGCTAATGATTGGTTATTCTCAAGATGTTTTAACCTTGAAGACAATCATTCATACGAAATCAGTTTTTGGTATAAAACCGACTCAGAAGGTGATTTTCAGTTAGACTTAAGATTATGTACAGAGTTGGATTCTCTCGGTGAATTTATTCACTGGGAAAATGATCCGGCTCTTGCTTATACTCAAATCATAGATACAGTAACTATTGGTTCGGATGGCATTTACTATTTTGCATGGCAAACAATCTTTTGGGGAGATAATATCGTTTATGTTGATGATATAAATATCTCGGATTTGGGAATTGGTTGCACTCTGGAGGTTGATTGCGGAGAAGGTCAATTTATAAACTCCGGAGAAACAGCTTACCTTGAAGCATTGGCAACTGACGGCACCGAACCTTATACATATTTATGGGAACCCACCGATTTCCTCGATGACCCTGCAATTTCTAATCCTGAAGCTACACCCGATGAAACAACAACTTATACTTGTACGGTTACCGATTTTGAAGATTGCGTAGCAATTGCTTCCGTAACAATTTATGTTGACACTTGCGATTATTGGTTCGATGGGCTTGATTATACTATGAGTTTT
>Ga0222665_1000536_pt1 | contig 22319 bp, 13 predicted proteins | sample AntAcemetagen653_FD_179853 | JGI IMG/M metagenome (GOLD analysis project Ga0222665, IMG submission 179853) | Saline water microbial communities from Ace Lake, Antarctica - #653 | ecosystem: Environmental > Aquatic > Non-marine Saline and Alkaline > Saline | place: Antarctica: Ace Lake...
GTTCTCAGATGATCAATGATCGTCATCATCCGCTTGGTGTTCCGTTCGATAGGCTCAATTATTTCATCTATCTTTTCAAAACTCAATTTCTCTTCCCCAACCAGCCGTTTCACCAACTGCGCATTGAGTCTTATGACCATCAAGGGCTGGTTCAGCTCGTGCGCCACCCCAGCCGAAAGTTCACCGATGGATGCCAGTTTTCCTGACTGGATCAATTGAGTTTGGGTGTCCTTCAGGGTCTCATAAGCTTCCCGGTAACGGCTCTCCGAGCGCGCTAAATCCCGAGTACGTTCACGAACTTTGGTTTCCAACTCCTCCTTGGATAAAGAAACAAGTTTTTCATCTTCCAAGACACCTTCGGGCAGGGTTCGGAGAATTTCCGATAATAAAGGAGATCGTTGATACGACTCCTGTGTCGCATGAAAACTTTCAACCAGAATCGCTTCGCTGTATTCCGGCGATGTCATCGCGCTATGTAGATCCAAAATCCGCGCGCAGAGAACGGAAAACATCAAGCAGATATGCCGTATTCTCTTCGTCTCCTCTATCCTGTTCATGTTTTTAGCCACCGACTCGAAATTTATGTGTCGCTCGGGGCCCAGGGCGCAACCTTGAAAGAGGATGGGATTGTGTTCAAAAAAATCCGCTACCGTATCCCATATTACTTTTGAGGGCGGTTTAACGTTTTTTAATATCCTGTTGATGAAGTCACCGTAGGCCTTGACGACGAGGATATCGTCTTCGAGCGATGTGATATTTTCTTGTTTTTCCTTTGTTTGTACGACGGAAGGAGAATGCGCCTTCTCTCTTGCCGAAAAAACCAGGCTTCCCAGGCACAGGGTCCAAATCACAAGGCCGAAAAAGCTGTTTTGGGAAGAATCGCCCAAGGAATACTGAAATACATCAAACGAGCTTACAAATATAATACAAACCGCGAGAAGGGAACGACCTGCCCAGTGCCATACCGAGCCCGGGGTGTGAAAAAAAATCTTGCCCCATGGCTCTCTATGGACTTTGCGTACGGTTCTGCCAACCCAGATGGTGTCATAGATGGGAATCAGCAGACCCATGCTCCATAATAACAAAGCGCTTTGTCCCAAGGGGCTGATGCGCGATAACACGTAGGCAACGTAAAACAAACCGGCTGTAAGCAGGATCAAAGACTCGATTCGTTGGACGCGGTCGGCATTTGAACGGTCCTTCAATCCGCCCGAATGATGTGCGTAAAAAACGAGCAGAACGGATAAACCGAAAGCCACAAAGATGAATAAAAGTATGATGATATCTATTGGCGTCAATACCGAGTACCTGTTCTAAATTCTGCCTCAAGCATCTGTTTTTCTCTTTCCTCGAACATCACCGGAGGTATCGTTATCAGGAGGACCGTGCCATTTTCTTTTGTGAGGGAAATAATGTTTTTTAGGAATTCCAAGGATTTCTCGAAACCATTCGCAAATTTTATTTGATCGAGGCAATCCACCAGGACAATGAGACCATCAGCCCCGGAAAAGAAGTCAGATATGATTTTTTTAAGCCGGTAAAGATCGGTGGACTCAATCGATCCTTCTCTTTTCTCAAAACCCATTCTAAGAATATAATCTTCCGGCACTTCGTATTCCTGGGCAAGTATATTCGCTGCAAGCTTTGTTACACAAAGATATCGAATATTGTATGTGGTTGTTTGTTTCAATAGGCGATATGCCCCTTGAGGGTTATCTTCGCTGAATAGAAATATTTGCCCGGCATGAATCTCGTTGAAAACAGCGGGCAGGTGTGTTCCTGTGGAAATATCGGCAAGCAGGCCGTTCCTGACCAAGAACCCTCCATGTTGAATCAACGTTGCCTGAACCCAGTCTTTGGCATTGGGTTCTGACACGTAATGAATGGTTTCAACCGTTTTTTTCAATACCATTCCGAGATAAGGGGTGAATTTGCGGGCCTCGGGCAGCTCTTTTACCAGGCGAATAATGCTGTCAGGGGTTTCCCAGAGATGTTTGGAGCTGAATTTGTCAAGGTCGAACACAAGAGTACCTGCCTTGGATACGACGACCTCTTCCAGACCCATGGCCTCGATATAGTCCCGAAACAGGAACGTGCTCTCGCCTAACTCAGTCCCCGGTAATGCCTCTTGGAAACGATTCAGGTAAGAGATATAGGTTTCCGCCAACTCATTAATCGGCGCCTTCAATTCCGAATAGGAGATGATTTTTTCCGGTGCCAGGGAGGCGGCAAAAGCGATGAACGCGAACTGGCCCAAAATCAATATGCCGCCCAAGGGCGGAAATTCAGGATGTTTTTGCAATAAATATGTCGAAACCAACATGCCAACCCCGTAGAAGATCAGGTAGCCGCTGAAGACTATTTTGTATTTTTTGGCGGCTTTTTTTGAGGGAACGTTTTTAAATAGACGGATGAAGGCGCCGATGCATAGCAGCAGCGAAAAAATTGTGGTGCAGAGAAAGACCTTGGCGAAACCATCGGAAAACTTATAGCTCCATCCAAAATTTGACAAAAATATTCCAAACGGCCCAGTCAAAAGAAAGTAAATTCCCACCAAAAAAGAGGGGAGGGCCAGCCAGAAATATCCTTTTTTCGCCCCCCAAATACAAAGAATGAAAACCGGCAAAAATCCTAAACTAATCAGCACCAACAAAATGTCGATCCTAAAAAAATGACCTGATAATTCGGCCGTTGGGGCGTTTCTGTGGAGAAAGGCCATCAGGAGCCAGCCGGCCGTACTGACGCCGTATAGAAAAAAACTCCGGTAAGCCAAACTCGCCCTGTTTCTGAGAAACATGACAATGGAAAGGCCGAGGATGCACCCCCCGCTGACCAGATACTGAAGAGTCCATGGTATGAAATGCCAATCGCCCATCAAATGCTTCTCAGCCTATTGGCCACTTCACGGTTCTGTGGCGTTATCAATTTCAGGGGTTTGATTTGCCCCAATTCCGCACCTTCCTTTGCCTGTAACATAATATATCTCATGAAAGCACCCTTCTGCAGGTATTCCACTCTGATGATTTTCCAGGGATCCCTTATACCAAAGTCCTTCACATACTTTCGGAAGAATGGATTGAGATGATACAGGGCCTCGAAAACCCTGCGGCTGGCTTCTTCCTCCGAGAAATCCCATACCCGTTCCATTAACAAGGATAAATGTTCATCGGGTTCTAATTCTTTGACAAAAACCCATTTGTCCGTAGGCGGCAATCCTGCCTGGGCCAGGGTCTTGGCCGCCATGGCCTCTGATATGCGAAAATAGGCGAAAAAGTCTAATAAATCGGCCTTCCGGGACTCAAAACTGAGGACAGGCAATCCGTCTTCTCTAAAATCCGCTACCTTAAACAGGTCCCCCATCTTATATCTTACGATTAAGGAGCCAAAGGGGGTAAAGACCAATTCATAGATTTGATTTTTCTTGAGCCCGTCAATTTTTTTGACTTCTCCATTTTCGGCCAGAAACTCGAAATACCCACTGTTTAGGAGAGGCATCAGATCCCGCCTTCGATCCGGGGTCCCGAACATGATGAAGCCGGTTTCGGTTGCCCCGTAGACATTGAGTGGCTCGATCCCGAATTGCTTCTTAAGGTAATCCGCGTAGATTTCAGTGTCAAAACCCCCGATGGCCAAGGCTTTCAGGGGCATGACCTCGCTGGCGCTTTCGTACTTTTTTTCAAAGAGTTTCTGATAGGCCCACATCAGGAAAAAGACCATCTTCAGGACCCCAAAGTTCATGGACTGGTAAAAGTCGCGATAGAGTGAGGTCCGGTCCGTAAGATAACGACAAGCCAGGTGAAAGGCCGAGGAAATGCCGCCGGCGATGTCGATCTTTTCCCCTTTCTCAATAAGCCTTAGGGCGATCATGATTCTTTTTCTCATGTCGCCAGTTTTCTCGGTCACCTTTAGGGGCGGTACAATGATGAACCCGTGGTCAATGGCACTTTTATTCACCATATTTGAAATATAGGGAGAGGGACCGCAGATATTGAGCACCTTATATCCCCTTTTGAGAGTTGTTTCTCGCCCGGTCTCACTGCAGCCCATCACGAAGAAAGCCATGATATTCTTCATCCCGGTGTTTACAAAACCCTGCCCGTGAGCAAACCATTTCGAGTCGCCACTCGTGCCGGAGGTCTTACAACACAGTCCAAAATCATCGGTCATCCAACCCTTGAGCATCGGTGCCGCCTGTTTTCCCAGCCTGAGGTAATAATCCCAAAGGTCCTCTTCCTTGTCCTGGGGGACGGAGATACTCAGCTGTTCGATAACGTTGCCGAATTCATGCAAGATCGGGTAATCTTCATACGTGGTCAGGGGGATATTCTCAAAAACATCCACCCCATCGGGACAGAAATGTTCAGCCGCCCTGGTTTGCCTCCAGGCCGTTAGAAAATCTTGCTTTTGTTTTTCGTTTAATTTCAGCTGGTCGGCAAAAGGCTTATCGAAAAATCTACAAAATTCTCTCCAGTATCCGTTTTCCTGACTCATTATCAAAACCTCCTTTAATTGTTGAAAATGGGACTAAAAGGAAAATAAAGAAAGAAAATATGATATTTCTGTTGAACATATCTGATAAGAACTCGCTGAGAGCTGAAGAGGTTAGAATCTGCATGATATGATTACGACTAAAAAATCAATCCAGAATAGTATCGGCATACGCCATCTCTCGTGTCTTTCTATCCCGTGTCTTTACCTGATTCTGAAACCGGCAATCTAATTCGAAAGGTCGTCCCCTCAGGCCCCGTCTACGCCACCTCGATTTCACCCCCATGGTCCTTGATGATCCCATAGCTGATGGCAAGCCCCAACCCCGTTCCCTTGCCCACTTCCTTGGTGGTAAAAAACGGATCAAAGATCCGATCCAGATCCCCGGGCGGAATTCCTTCACCCGAATCGGTGGTCCTTATCTCTAAATGGGTGTTATCCCTTGTCTTGGATGTGGATATCCTGAGTATTTTCGTTATCTTATCATCATCTTTTGAATTCACTTCCCGCCTGTCCATTGCATCCCGGGCATTGGCGATAAGATTGATGATTACCTGTTCGAGCTGGGTTTCATTTCCCTGAACCGGAGGCAAATCGGACGCATACGTCTCCATGACTTCAATATTGTGGAGGCGTAATTGCTCGTTGATCAGCGTGAATGACCCTTTGACGACTTTGTTCATGTCTAACCGGCGAAACTCTCCTTTGGGTTGCCGGGAAAAGGTCTGCAGATGGTTGATTATATTCATCATTCGCTTGGTATTTCTTTCAATGGGATCAAGCTGCTCTATCAGTTCATCATTATTCAAGTTGTTCTTTCGACCTCTTCTCCGGATCAACTGCCCCGTAGTCCGGATCACCATCAAGGGCTGGTTCAACTCATGGGCCACGCCCGCGGCCAGCTGTCCGATGGAGGCAAGTTTGGCCGATTGGATGAGCTGGGATTGGGTTTCCTTCAGTCTTTCATAGGCATCACGGTAGCGATTCTCCGATTCCTTTAACAGTTTTTGGTTAATCAGCATTCTGGCCTGCGCCCTCTCTCTGGTGATTTCAAAGATAAAAGCCATTATACTCACCAAACCTAATGAAACAAGGAACCTTAGCTTGAAATCCGGATCATAGACTGTTTCCATAAAGGGAAAATCAGGAAAGGATAAAAAGATCACCGTCATAAGAAAAAAGATCGACATCCAAACCATCCCTTCCCTTTTCCCAAACAAAAAGAGAGCCAATATGGGATATAGATAAGACCACAAGGCCCTGTAAGGCATCTCCGCTTGAATGGTAAGAAAGTAAAGGAAAAGAGAACCGATTGCGGCGATGAGAAATCTTGCTGTGATCAAGATGCCTCTGTTTTGTTTGAGAACAATATATCCAATGGTAACTGCTACCCCCATGGTAACGTCAAGTAACCCTTCAATGGCGCTCCCTTTAAGGATATGGTAGAAACCGAAAAAATATAAAAAAGGTCCCCCTGAGAGCATAAGCATCTTGAGAAGAGTCTCCCTATGACTTTTCTCAGTGGCTGAGTCTTCATTTTCGCGATTCGGGATATCCAACGAATCCTGATTTTCTGTTCCATGCCTACGATTTTTCAAGATTTTTCCCTGTTTCGCAATGCGAAATCAAGATTCAATCATCAATCCCAAACACCGCCCTGTCCCTTCCGTTTTCCTTGGCCCGGAAAAGCGCTTTGTCTGCTAACTTGACTAATTCCATTTTATCCTCGGACTGATCAGGATAAGACGCTCCCCCCATACTGACGGTAATTTTTGTTTGATGCCCATCGCACTTGAAAGTGTGACCCCTTACGGCGTCCATGAGCCTCTCTGCCGCTGAAATGGCCTCTTCCCGGGAGGTTTCAGGCATGATGATAATGAATTCTTCGCCTCCATAGCGAAAGAGGCGATCAGTCAATCGGACATTCTGACTCGATATTTCACTCAATTTTCTGAGGACATGATCGCCGAATAGACTGCCGTAACGGTCGTTAACCGCCCTAAAGCGGTCTATGTCCAGCATCAGGGTGCAGAAGGTATGGCCGTACCTTTTGGATCGGATTATCTCCTCATCAAGACAGATCTGCAGATACCGGAAATTATACATCCCCGTCAACGGATCTCTAATGGCCATATCCTCCATCTGCTTCATGAGCCGCCGGTTCTTTGTTTCAAGATCCTTTTTGTAGAGAGACCTCTCAATTGCAGCGAACAGGACATCTATATCTTCAAGAGGTTTAACAAGATAATCGTAGGCACCGTTTCTAAGGCAGTCGATCGCCGTGGCCTCATCACTGTGGCCCGTCAGGACGATGACGTCCACATCGGATCCCGAGTCCTTGATTTCCTTGAGAAATTGAAGGCCGTTTTTTCGGGGCATCTTCACGTCGGTAATAACCAGATCGGGTTTGGATTTCTCAAACAGCTCCATACCTTCCTGCCCGTCCAAGGCCGTAACCACTTCATAAGCCTCGCTCCCCAGGGCATCCGAGAGCAACTTCAAGATATCTTCTTCATCATCTACGAGTAATATTTTCTCATTCATCTCCGGTTCCTCGTTGCGGGTTTTTAGTTACGGGTCTCCTGTTTCATCCATCGATACCCAATCCCTCAGTTTCCCAATTCCTCAATTCAACCAACAATCGGAAACCTTACCCTGAAAGACGTCCCTTCAGGCCCTGTCTCCGCCACCTCGATATCTCCCCTATGGTCTTTAATGATCCCATAGCTGATGGAAAGCCCCAACCCCGTTCCCATGCCCACATCCTTGGTAGTAAAAAAAAGGTCGAAAATCCTGTCCATAGCCGCGTCGGAGATCCCGCCCCCGTTGTCCGTTATCAACATTTCGATGAAATGCCCTGACGTCCCCCTGCCGCAAGTGATGACCTCGATGGTTCCCTGCGAATCCGAATCCGGGTTATTGCGTATCCTCTCTTCTACCGCATCCCTGGCATTGGTGACCAGGTTCAAGAAGACCTGCTCTAATTGGTTGGCATCTCCACGGACCTTGGGAAGCGCCTTATCCAGGTCTTTCTTGAGTTCAATATTGCGAAGGCGAAGCTGTTCCCCCACCATCAAGAGGGAGTCCTCTATAATTGTATTGACATCCACCGGTTGAAAATCCGATTGAGACTGCCGGGAAAAGGTGCGCAGGTGTTTGATGATATTCATCATCCTTTTGGTGTTTCTTTCAATGGGTTCCAGGTGCTCTGTCAGTTCAGCAGTGCCTAACTCTCCCCTATTTTGCCTTCGTTTGATCATCTGGGCCGTGGTCCGAATCACCATCAGCGGCTGGTTCAGCTCATGGGCCACCCCAGAGGCCAGCTGACCGATGGAGGCAAGTTTGCCCGATTGAACGAGTTGCGCCTGCGTATTTTTGAGTTGCTCAAAGGCCCTTTTGAGTTCGGCGGCGGCCCTTCTCTGTTCCGTCAGGTCCTCATAGACAACAAACTGCTTCCCATCCTTCATGGACACGGGTTTGAACAAAATGGTTCGAATCGTACCGTCCTTGCATACAACCTGGAACTCTCGGCCCCGAAAGCCGTATATGTACCTGTTTTGCAGATCAGAGATCCAGGCTGTCACGACGTTTCGTCGATACGCGGGATCGGGATATGCCTTGCGAAACCAGTCCCGCCCATGTGAAATATCCTCGAGGGCGTATCCGAACACTTCGGAAAATTTCGGATTTAAATAAATATATCGACCCCCGGCATCGATGATGGAAATTGGAAATGGGGATAGATCCGCCATGAATCTGAAACGATCTTCGCTTTCCATCAGGGCCGCTACCGCTGCTTTGCGTTCTTTGATCTCGTCCCGAAGTCGCTCGTTTGCCTTTAACAGTTTGGTCGTGCGCTCCTCCACCCCTCTTTCCAAGCCATCCCGCGCCTGTGTGAGGGCTTCATTAGCCGTCTCGCGTTCTTTAAAGAGCTGGTCCATCTCGGATTTGATGAGCAAAATGGCATCGAACACGGCACTCAGGGGATGGGAGGAGCTGGGCTGCGAGGAAAACTCCGGGCCTTCCGAATCCCATCTTATGTTGGCGATATACCCAAGGAGTTCCTCCACATGCTGCTCTTTTGTAAGTACTTCCAGGGATTCCAAGCCCGCCGAACCATCTTCCGACCCGGTCTCATAATCCGCGGCCACCCCGTTTCCCAGAGCAACCATTTCGAGGGCGTTGTTCAGATCCCGGGCCGTTCGTACCTTGAACGGCATAAATGGCCTTGCCAGATTGGCGGCGGTGCGCATGAATCGGTTTGACCCGTAAAAAATGAACATCTTGAAGGGGTGGCGTTCATGCCATCGCTTCATGGAATTCATAAAAAGGATTCGCGCCTTGGGATTCACACCCGAGAATCCACCCACCGATGCTATGAAATAGTCGATTCGCCCGCCCGGCTGTATGGATTCGAACACCTCCTGTCTACATTTTTCGATCATGGAGATGTGCACCTCCTTCATGAAGCCTTTGGATACGGAATGGGGGATATTTCCATGAATCATCTCAATATCCAATGAATAGCCCTCTTCATCAAATCCCCAGCAATTCTTTTTTGTGGTCTCCCCGGTCTCTGCATCCGCGGGTTGGTCATGGATAGGATGTATGAAATCAACACCGCGGGTCTCCTCTGTTGGCGACAGGTTCCTTTCCAAGGTGTCAAGTGCGAGTCTGACCGCATCCGAATAGGTGTCAACCATGTCCGCCTCGAATGGGGCGACATTCAGTTTTTTGGCCAGCTTGAAACTTATTTTTAAGAGGGTTGAGGCGTTACAAAAGATCAGCCGCAAAAGGGGTTTCTGCTTTTTCACGTGGGAAATATAGCATCTGCGGGCCTCAATCGAGTTTCCTTTCAGATTGGAAACATCTTCTATCATAACATATTGATTTTTTACGCCCACGGCGCTGGAGATAAGTCTATCCATGAAAGCCACGGACTGTTTGAGACTGTTCAGCGTAACGAAACCGGAGGATCGGTTTACGATGATTCGATCGCCCAGCAGGCTGATGTTCGCCCTGTGGCTTTCACCAAAATCTATATCGGTCCACTCCGGCTTTTTCAATATCCTCAAGCCGGATATGGGACAGATTTCGGTTGAAACGGATATCGTCATCTGGCTGCCTTTCGTTTCTTTTTGGCGTCATGCATGGGCAGTGACCTGATTGCCCCTCGTGTTTCCCGTGAGCCCGGTAGTCGGGAACCATTCTCTCGATATCTTTGCCCAAGCCGTTGGATCAAAGGGCTGCTCCTCCAGTCCTATCTTTGCCCGGAAAGCCGTTTCGGTCATCTGACGGGAAAACAGACTCTAAACACAGGCCCCGCTGGGCCGGCCTTGGTCATATCAATGGTTCCACCGTGCTCTTTCACATTACCATGGCCGTTGGACAGCCCCGGCCCAGTGCCCTTTTCGACCTCCTTGGTGGTAAAGAAAGGCTCAAAAATTCTGTCAAGATCTTTGCCGGTGATCCACAGGGAAGACTCTTTTGGCGCAAATCAAGGCCACAAGCACCGCTGCTAACATCAACGTTCACCCGTGAGATCTTCTACCGAGCCAACAGGACCCCACGTCTACCCTTTCTGTCCTCCAGACCCCCTTGATTTCGAAACCGGCAATCTGATTCGAAAGGTCGTCCCCTCAGGTCCTGTTTCCGCCACCTCGATTTCCCCCTGATGGTCTTTGATAATCCCATAGCTGATGGAAAGACCGAGACCCGTTCCTTTTCCTATCTCCTTTGTGGTGAAAAAGGGATCAAAGACTTTTTCCAGGTTCTCAGGGGAAATGCCGATTCCAGAATCACCGATCTCAATTTCAATGAACTCCCGGCCGTCACGAACCGAGAGAGCCCTGATCCATATCTTGCCAAGTCCGGCCGCGATCCCATTCCCTGCGTCTGGTTTCCCTTCCCGTTTTTCAAAAATGGCATCACGTGCATTGGAGAGTAGGTTTAGAAATACCTGCTCCAACTGGTTGCCATCACCCAGAACCTTGGGTAAATCCGAAGGCACATCCATGACGACATCTATGTCGTGAATCCGGAGTTGATTCCCGATCATAAGAAAACACTCATTGAGGGGATTATGGATGTCCACAGTGTAAAACTGCGGCTGAGACTCACGGGAAAAGGTACGGAGATGCTGGATGATCCGCATCATACGGGTTGTGCTTCGGTCAATTTGATCTGTGGTTTCAAAGATATCTTCGGCCCTTAGAGTTCCTTTTCTTGAAGACCGATTCATCAGTTGAGCACTGGTTCGAATGACCATCAGCGGCTGGTTCAATTCATGGGCCACCCCCGCAACGAGCTCTCCGAGGGATGCAAGTTTTCCTGACTCGATCAATTGAGCCTGGGTGTCCTTTAGGGTCTCATAAGCCTCCCGGTAGCGGCTCTCTGAATGCATCAATTGCTGGTGTCGCTCTTGGAGCTGACGTTGGGTTTCATCACGGACCTTTTCAAAGTAATAAGCCATAGCCCCCAGAAAGGCCAGAGAGGACAGGAAACGCAGTTTAAACCCGGCGCTGTAACGGCCGAGGTCCAAAAAGGTAAAAGGCATCAACAGAGCGCCTAAGATGAGCACATAGAAGGCCAGCATCCATACGGTTCCCTCTCTTTTTCCAAACATGAAATAGGCAATGGGGGGATAGAGATAACACCAGAGGACCTTGGCTTCTTGTTGGTCTGTAAAAAGGGCAAAATAGATCCAAAATAGTCCCATAAGAAAGAGGATGAGGCGTACACAGAAAAGGAGAACGGCTTTGCTTCTCCTTCTCCTTATGACCAGCAGCGAAACAATGATGAAAAGGCTAACAAAGAAATTGGAAAAGGCTTCCAGGAGGCAGTTATGAAAAAGGTCGACAAATCCGAACCCCAAGAGGAGGAGTGCACCGACGCTCATGGTGAAAAAGGCTATGCGGTATCTCCTCAACTCCTCGATCGACAGTGTTTCGTTCAAAGGATTCTCCTTCCGGCACAGGGGCAGCAAAGGCGCTGGGATCAAGCATCGACTGCACCCGATCCCCACTTCCGTCACCATGGGATTAGGGTTGAGGGTTAGCCTATCTTTATCTGTGCAACAATTCCTCTTATTTCAACATAAATAATGCCTGAACGAAGACTGTCTTTTTCGCCTCCCGATGGGGGGACGTCAGACCCCCTTTATTCCGAAACCGGCAATCTAATTCGAAAAGTCGTCCCCTCAGGCCCCGTTTCCGCCACCTCGATCTCTCCCTGATGGTCTTTGATGATCCCGTAACTGATGGAAAGCCCCAGGCCGGTACCTTTACCCACCGCTTTAGTGGTAAAAAAAGGATCAAAGATGTTTTCAACCCTCTCAGCAGAAATACCGCCCCCGTTGTCCCTGATCAGAATCTCGATGAAATCCTTGGATTGTCGATTGTCGGTTGTTGATGTTTGATTGGATAAGACACCTTTCTTTGTTGCAAGTATAATTATTCCCCTATATTCATCTCGATCCTGAATCGAATCGTTCTTTGTCCCTTGTCCGTCATCCCTCATCTCAACCGCATCTCTGGCGTTGGTAATCAGGTTTAAAAAGACCTGCTCCAATTGGTTGGGATCTCCCTTGATCTTGGGAAGATCGGATGCGAACTGCGTATTCACCTGGATATTTCGAAGGCGCAACTGCTCGCCGATCATCAGGAAGGAGTCTTCTAAGATTTGATTAACATCCACCGGTGCAAAATCGGATGTTGATTGTCTGGAAAAAGTCCGCAAGTGGTTGATGATGTTCATCATTCGCTTGGTGTTCCTCACAATTGGATCAAGCTGCCCCATCAATTCTTCATTATTCAAGTTATTCTTTCGAAGGTTTCGCCGGAGCAACTGCGCGATTCCCCGAATGACCATCAAGGGCTGATTTAACTCATGGGCAACGCCGGAGGCCAGCTCTCCGATAGAGGCCAGTTTGGCGGATTGGATCAATTGCGACTGCGCTTCCTTGAGCTCCAGGAGTGCATCTCTCGCAGCCTGTTCCATCATTTTTCGTTTTTCAATCTCCTCACTCAACTGCTGATTGACGGCTTCCAGACTGGCCTGCCGCCATTTTTTGATCTCCTGATACTGGAATCGGACGAATTCAAAACAGTAGGAAATCAGGCTGACAACAAGAAGAGAGAAGAGATATTCCACCTTGAAACGCAATTCATGATCGCCCGGCAGCACGCCGAAACTCTGGGTCAACACAAGGGTCATTGCAATGAGATAATAGATAGCAGTGTAAAGGAGGCCCTCCTTTCTTCCCAGTAAATACAGGGATTCAAGGGGGAAGATAAAAGTCCAGAACATGCGGCCGGGATAAGTCTCGGCGGTTCCCAAGAGGTAGAGGAAAAGGAGCCCGATAGCTGCTATACCGAGTCTGTAAAAAATCGTTGCATCCGCTTTTTTTCTGGCGATCAGGATACATACCAGGATGATTACACCCGAGAAAAAAATCGCGCCTGCAAGCAGAAAACGAGAGGCAAAAAAGTGGAAAAAGGAGTAGCCAAAGAGCACCGGAATTGAGGCAATGACGACGAGTGCAGTCAAGGTCCTCCTGGATCTCTCTTCTGCAGCGAGATTGGGAGGAGAAAAAAAATCCGCCAGCCAGTCATAGGCATTTCGGGCGATCTTTTGCTTTCCGGTATGGTTCATCTATTTTTTCCTTCGTCAAACCCCTGGTCTCATTATAACCAGGGAAAAACAAAGTTGACGCTTTCATAAAAACCCCATCTACGGCGTTGTGCTGCATCTTTCGTCACTGCGGCGTACTATAAGTACACCTCATTCCTCAAGATTTGCACGCCTTGTATCTGGGGCTTTTCCAAAAGCGTCATGAAGTGAGGGTTTTTACAAAACCATCAAAGTCACCGCCCGCGAACTCAGGCCAGTGCCTTTCTCACAGCATCCTCCAGGGATGCCATCTGGAAAGGTTTGGCAAGGGAGGCGCGGAATCCGTATTCCTCGCAGTTTGACATGACCGGATCATCCGCATAGCCGCTGAATACGACCGCTTTTACGTCGGGATTCAGTTTCAACAGTTCCCGGATGGCCTCTCTTCCACCCGGCCCGCCCTTCACGGTCAGGTCGAGTATTACCAGATCAAAGGGCTCAGAGGCCTCCAGGGACTTCTTGTATGCCTCAACGGCCTCGTCGCCGTCACTGACCGTCTCAGCCTCATGCCCGAGCAGGTGAAGCATCTGCTTGGTAAGATCCCTGAGCATTGCTTCGTCATCCATCACCAGGACCTTCTGACCCTTTAAAGGTGCATCGCCCCCGAGGACAGGGGCCACTGGACCGGCCTCCGCTTCTTTTTCCTCCTGAAGGGCGGCCGGCAGATAGATGAATATTTTGGTTCCCGAGGCCACCTCCGACTCCAGGTGCATGAACCCACCATGCTTATTAACGATGGAAAGGGCCGTGGTCAATCCCAGGCCCATCCCTTTTTGAGCACCCCGGGCCTTGGTGGAAAAATAGGGGTCAAACACCCTGGGTTTATCTTCTTCCGAGATCCCGGCCCCCTCATCCTGAATCTCCAATTTGATATAAGCGCCTTCTGACATCCCCGGAACAGGAGGTTGCCCTTTTTCCGTTACCTCTACATTCTCTGCTCGGGCCTGCACGGTTCCACCTTCGGGCATGGCCGCTATGGCATTTTGAATCAGGTTCTGGATCACCTGTCCTATCTGTCTCTCATCCAATTCAGCAAGACACAGATCATCCGCAATGCTATATTCACAATTCACGTTGGAGCCGCTCAGGCACAGCCGCACCGTGTTCCTGAGAAGTGTATCGATGGGGGTGGTCCTCATTTGCGGGTCTCCACCCCTGGAAAAGGTGATAAACTGTCCGGTCAGTTCCTTGGCCGTATGGCATCCTCTCTCCGCATCTTTCAGGGCCCGGGCCGATGGCGTTTCAGGCGCCATGTCCCATTTGGCAAGTTCTATGCTCCCGAGGATAATGCTGAGCAGGTTGTTGAAATCATGCGCGATCCCGCCGGCCAGGGTGCCCAGGGATTCGAGTTTGGCCATCCGGGTCATTTCCTCCAGCCGTTGCTTCCGCTTGGTGATGTCCACCGCAAAGCCCCTCAGGCCTGAAAACCGGTTCTTCTCGAGGATCGGGTAAATGTTCACCAAAACAGGAAAGGTGGTTCCGTCTTTCCTCTTTGCCACGGATTCTATGGTCTCGTACGATTTTTCGGCGATCCCTTTCCGGAAATCCTTTTGGGCCTTGTCCCACTGGTTTGTATCCACCATATCCTTAATATGAAGACCTTTTGTCAGGTCTTCCTGGGTATATTGCAGTTTCTCAAGGGCAAAGGGATTCAGGAATGTCAGGGTTCCCTTAGCGTCCGCCTCAAACAGCTTCACGGGCAGGGAATCAGTTAGTTCCCGGTACTTCTTTTCGCTCTCCCTCAAGGCCCTCTCGGCCAGGGCCTTTTCCGTAATATCATCGGCGATTCTCAGCAGCCCCAAGACCCCCACAAGTCTGCCTGTGTCGTCACAGACCGGATGTGCCCGCACATCCATGATCCTTCCGTCCGGGTACGTCATGATGGCCCGCTCTTTTTTTCCGGATTTAAGCGCCTTGCTCAGTGGACATTCCTCGGGAGGGCCCAGCTCTATTCCCCAGACATCACAGCACTTTCGGCTCACCAACTCTTCCACGGAGAGATTGGTGGCCTTCTCGACTGCCCGATTGACCCACACGATTTTAAGTTCAGGGTTAACAAAACAGAGCGTGCTGCCAATCCCGTCCAGAATGGTCTGCTTCAGCAGCTCGCTCTCCCGAAGTGCCCGGTTTTGACGGACCAGTTCCGCCTCTTTGTCCTTGAGATTTTGGAGAAGCGCACGGTTCTCCAGGGTCAACCGCCGCTTTTCCAGGGCCTTTTCCACTGCCATAAAGATCTCATCGATGTTTTCGAGAGGTTTGGTCAGATAGTCAAAGGCGCCCACATTTCGAAGGGACAAAACGGCGTTTTCCAGGGTGGCGTAACCGGTGAGCACGATGGCCTCCACGTCCGGATCCAGCTCCTTGACCTGGCGAATCACCTCGATGCCGTCCATGCCGGGCATCCGCATATCCGTGATCACCAGTTCAAAGGGCTGCCGGCGGAATATTTCCAAGGCCGCTTCGCCCCCTGTGGCGGTGGTGATATGATACCCCTCCTGGCTGAGCGTCATTTCCAGGGTCTTCAGAATATCGGGTTCGTCATCGATAACCAGAATTTTCTCGTTCATATGCAGCGTCCTCCTTTCCGGACTGATCAGGCTGATGATAGTGGGACTTCCCTTTTCGCAGGCCAGGGTGTCTTTTGAAGATGACGAGGGCAAGCTCTCCGGTGATTGCAGGTCTTTCGCTCCAGAAGGGTTTGCATCGTGTTTCCCGAAAGGGATTACAGGAAAAAAGATAGGGTAGAGTAAAAGGCTTTGCAGGTGGCAAAAGATGAGGCGGACGCAGAAAGGAACAGAAGACGAGGTTCCCTGTTTCGTGGAGGGAGAAGCCTTCTCCCCAAGGAATGGATCTGTCAACGTGACGCCTATTCACAACATGCCTCCCTGTTGGACCCGAGCATGAAAGGGCCCGAATCCATAATAAAAGCTGTCCGGCCAAGATGGCCGGGTTCAATAAGGAAAGACAACTGTTTAGAAAAAATAGTAAAATATGGGCTGGTTGTCAATAGGGCATTTATAGTTTTAAAAAAATGATTTGGGGTAATTTGGTTCATGCGATTGACAATTCATTATAGAAACCAAAAAACCATAGGACTTCATTTTTATATCCTGGAAATGAAGAAGAGCCTCCTCTACTTTTCTCTTCAGTGAATCAACTACCACCCCTTCGAGGGGTGGTAGTTGACTTGACACACAAGATCAATTTCCTTATACTCTCCGCATAAAAAGGGACGTACTTATTATAAGTCAATCCCTTTCCATCGCGTGAAGGCATATTCCCTGGGCAATTTGGCGTTTGCGACTTCGAAGACCTCACTCCAGCGGAGAGAGTTGTAAACAGCAGGTTCGGGCAACTTGTACGATTGTTCGAAAAGCATTCTCTGAGGATGCACAGACTGTCACCGCCCTGTAAAAGGGCCTGGGCTCTCTGCCGAGATAGGGCTCGGTACAAGACGGAAACAAGGTGGAAACGGCCCAACCATTATGAGACCTTCGAAAAACGTTCAATTTCGTTCAAGATCAAGGCGCATGAGTCCCGCCACAGCGGGATTAACCACAGGAATATATTGAATATTTCGAGGATTAAAATCCGAATGCAACGTCCCGCCAAGGCGGGAGGCGAAAGGAGGCGTTTTGCAAAGATCTCACTATAGCGGTTATCAAATGCATATCATTCCTAACGGGTGGTTTAGAGAGAGATTTTTCCTTTTTTTATCCTGGACACGGCCGGAATCTTACTGGGATGTGGTTGTGGCTCACCTGCCTCTCGCCCTCATTACAGGAATAGCATTGTTGCTACCACACCTAATCTCATGCGATTCTCTACCCTTGCAGAAATGCACCTTTCTCAGCCTGACAGGTTATCCTTGCCCGTTCTGCGGTTTCACCCGTTCGTTCTGGGCAATTGCAGAAGGTGACTGGGGTTTTGCATTTTACAACGCTCCCCTGGCCTGTTTGACATATATAGCAACCGCCCTTCTGTTCGCATGGCACATGACAGCCCTGTTAATGGGTGTCAGGGTTGTGAGCGGCCTGCTACATTTACTGAAATCCTTCCATGCAGGCTGGCTAATCGTTGCGATGTTTATTCTCAACTGGGTTTACAGACTCGGCCTTGGTCTGAAATAGGCATTCTGTGAATTCCTCATTTACCGATTTTCTTCTCTCAACCCCTGGCCCAGACCGATCTGAACCGATGCTCTAAACTGAAAAGATCAGGGCTGGAATAGTTCATAGCCTAATCTAAATAGGTAAGAGTCGAACTCTCCGCGGCATAGGCTCGCCCTTACGAACCGGGGGCCAGGGCGGGCCCGAGAGGCGTAAGTGGAAATCGGGAAGGGGTCAACAATGAAAAATTGGAAACCGATCGAGTTCAAATCAGCAAACAGAAAGTACAATTTTTCAGAAACCCGACTGCTGAAGGCTGCAAAATGTAACCTTCTGTTTTTCTGGGGGAAGCGCCGATGCTAAGATAATATAGGGATTGTTCACTTTTGGATTAACAAACTGAAAAGGAGCCGACCACAAGATGTAGTGGTATTGAACATTTTGCAAAATGGCAAATTCAATTTTGTTCAGAAGAGATATTGAGCTCATATCACAACGTATTGAAATGATGTGATATATGGCAGATATCTGAAATCCATCGTTAGTTCATATAAGGAATCAATATCTCAGGTTTGCTCGATCAACCCGAATTGAAGATATCACAGGTTTTTGAACCTTATGATACGTTTGGTTTCTGTCAAGGTATCAAAGGTTTGGATTCAGGCAAAAACTGTGAACTATGGCCACCGTTTATTCCAACACATCTGAGAGTGCCTCGAACTTCAAACCTGAAAAGGCAACAGTTTGGAAGGTGGATTTTTGAGGAAGTCGGCAAGATTTGCTAACATTTCCAACTGGGTCGGCATGGCAGCTAGTACCTCGACCCATAAGTTCCGCAACGCCGATTGGTAATTTAGGATGCAAGATAGATGATTAATAAATCACCCAGAAAATGCTTGACAACCTCCTTAAAAACCCTTATAATCAGCCATTAACAGGATGTATGGCCGACAATAGTGGGTGATAAATAAGGGGGTATTAATCATGTTGAATTACCATCATCTCGAGTTTCATTCAGAGTTATCTGAAAAGCGTTTGGGTAAAGCCAATAAGATCCTCGGAGAAAAAGTTGTTAAACGCATTCTTGCCTTTGCCCTATTCTTGCTGGGATCTCATCGCCGGGCTACTGCAGAATTATTGAATATACCACAAGATACATTGAAATCTCTCATTAATAGAGTTCTGAGGGGTGGCATTACAGCCTTTGAAGATAGCCGGAGAAAAGTATCAGCATTTTTGCCTCCTGGGGTAGTGGTTCCAGGGAAACCTTCAGCTTTTCTGGAACATGATAAGGTTATTGCAGACTTTGGCATGCCAGACAGGACACTGACGGTTCCAGCTAAGAATAAGTTGCAGGTAAAAGCTATTGTATTTACTATGGTCAACAACGGACTCATCACAATCAAAAAAGCCGCAGAACTGCTCAGCTATTCAGCCATTCATACATCCAGAATGACTCAAGCTCTGGATGAAGGAGACGTCTATGCGCTTATTGACAAACGCAAAGGCCAAAAGACAGACTATCTTTTTTCATCCGAAATTAAGGCTGAATTGGTTCAACAGTTTGCTGCTAATGCAGTAACAAAGAGGCCGACCACAAGTCGTGTTATATCAGAACAGGTCAACGAAAGATGTGGTCTAAGTCTGCCTGATCGTTCCGTGCGATTACACATGAACAAATTGGGATTACCCACAATATCAAAATCCCTTCCTGCTCTCGTGGAGGATTTAAAAAAAACTCAAAACTATGATAATTGATACGGTAGATGAACTGCTTCCTGACAATCATGCTTCAAAGGCTAAATGCCAGTCTGCCGGAATTCGACAAATACAGGAACGAGCTGAAATGTTATCGCTTGTTCACAGGGAGGTCAATTTAGGAACCATTGCATGGTTCACTAACCGACACATCACTACCGTTCGTAAATGGATAATGCGATCAAAAACCGGTGCCGAGTTATGCGATCAAAAGAGAAGCGGACGTCCTCCAGTTTATAATGAGAAGACACAATTAAAGACCATTGCCTTTTATTGCCAGGTTTCTCCTCTGCCTGGGTGTAACTCTTGGTCATTGAGATGGGCGGAAAATTATCTGAAAGAACACAGCGAAATCATCGGCTGTTCTATGAGTCATTCAACTATTCAACGCATTTTGAAAAGCCATGGCCTACGACCTCATTTGCATAAATATTTTTTGGCTATTACCGACCCTGTCTTCTTTCCAAAAATGGAACATATTGTTAACCTCTGTCTCAACCCACCAGAGTACCTGTTTAACTTTGATGAATGCACGGCTCTTCAAGCCAAATCCACGCTGGCCCCGGAATTGCCCGCGGTACCCAACAAACCCAACTACGAAGAATTTGAATATAGGCGTAATGGGACCATAGATCTAATGGCCTTTCTAAATCCTAAAACAGGCAAAGTCTTCGGTAGATGCACCCCAAATCACAATACGCAAACATTAGCTCGAGTTTTCAAAGAACACGTTAATACGCTACCTTCAGATGCTCCGCTTCATTACATCATGGACAACCTAAACACCCATTTCAATGATGAGCTTTGTAAAACCGTTGCAGAATTAAGCAATGTATCCTATGATCCCCTCAGAACCGGTCGTGAACGTCGCCAGTGGCTCCAGAAGGAAAACAAACGGATTGTAATCCACTTCACTCCTTTTCATGGTTCCTGGCTGAATATGATTGAGATATGGTTTGGCATACTCAACAAAAAATGTCTGAAGCATCAATCATTTGAATCAGTACAGCTGTTGCAGGACACCATAGAAGAGTTTATTGAAACTTGGAACGTATACTTCTCTCACCCATTCACATGGACATATACAGGAGAAGGGTTACATGAAAAAGCCATTACCCGGTTCAATAAGCTGCTTCTCATCGAAAGTAAACAGATGGACATCAAATTTCTAACAAAACAACTGCTTCTAATGTCTAACATCGCCAAAACATACTACAAAAAAGTTCACACTAAGGTCTGGAAAAAGCTTCATGATTTGTTTGTTGATAAAAAGGATTATATCAACAGCATCATAAGTGCTTCCATTAAAGAGCGCCAGATAGCAAAAGCACACATGGCGTTAGATCAATTCAAGGCTTTCATAATCTGAATAACTCACGGCTAAATACCAGTACATGAATAACCCAAATTGCCAAAATCAACAACAGAATTTATGAGTCGAGGTACTAGGAGCAATGAGACTTCAGCTTTTGTGAATTTTCGGGTTGTATCATGTGCAGCGGCATTCCTTGCTATCCTTACAGCTTCACCAACGGTGTGTAGGGACCCTGGAATTATTTCCCACCATGGCCACCATGACTCGCCGTGACCAACTGGCCGGATATTCCTTTTGATGGCTTCCAATATCCGAATTGCAGGCTTCCATCTTCGTGTGAAATTTAAGGTTGCATTGCAACAATTGGCCCAATCTCCATGCAGAGGTGAGCCAGATCCAGGAGCTTGGCAATTCAATGGAATTGCATCTAAAAGCGCAATACAGGAATCTTCACTGGCAACGCCCATCACAACCATTCCGGCCCTATTACAACCAGATCTGATACATCGCTGTGCTTCAAGGAGCAGCTCAACCTGGCCGTCTTCGAAGGCAGGAATCCTTTTTTTCAGTTCCTGAAAGACCTCACCAAGATGTCCGGGATCATCGATGGATATAAACCCTTCAGAGAAATATCCTACTCCATCTGCTGTGAAATGAAAGGGGCCAATATGTGCATTCTGATCCAAGGCTTGGGTTAAGTTGCTTGGAAGTACTAAACCCATGCTAAGTGCGGAATAATAAACTTTGAGAACAATATGTTTGAAAGGCGGGTAATCAAATCTTTGGACATTAGGAGGGATAAGGCCAGCTTCACAACAGCGGTCAAAGGCAATGTGGGCCACAGAGTCCTGTCCGTCCAACCTGTACCATGTTGATGAATCCATTGCCTTTGGCTGTCTGGCAAGCTCAGCAAAAGTTGCCCAGACAACTCTTAAGGCTTCTGGGGTGCTGAATTCACCAAGGTCTTGTTTTAACCCTCTCATTAGTTCTTCAAGCTATTTGAATGAATTGATTTTAATAAATACCACTTCTTCGAGGAACAGAGTATCTGTATTGTCGTAATTGGAAAGCCCTTTCCCCTCCCTCAAGTTCGAGCAACTTATCGCACATGGAAATATCAGCGAAAGTACCGGATTGTTCGATTGTGCATTTTGATTGGGAAGCAACAGGATCATTCCGTATTTTTACCAGATACTCCGCATCTGCCAAAACAGGTATATTGGCATTGTGCGAAATGAATATTACCTGGCGCTCCCTTTTGGCTTCTAGAATCTTAGGGACTATCTTGTTTACGATATAGCCATAGCCAAGTTCATCCTCGGGCTGGTCTATGACCAAAGGCACACCCCTGGCCATGAGAGCCAAAGCCAAAATCGTTGAACTCTGTTCACCAGGAGACAATTCCGTCCGCAAATCAGCGAGTTTATCAGTTCCTTCTCGGCGAACAGTTATCTTTGGGACGGGTTCAGGCTCAAAAATCTGTAGCTTGTGCAAAGTGCGGGATTCACCTTTTATGGCGCATAAAACTTCCTGGGTGTTCTGTGTGATGTTACAGGCCGTAACCAATGTTGTAGTTCTGCCATCAGGCTTTTTGAGGATACCTTTGTTCAAAATCGCCTCAACAAGTTCAGACGGTTTGACCAATGTACCCACCAGGGTCAACTGTTCATCCCGCCTTTGGATTTTGCGATCCTTAGACGCAATTTCCGTGCAGACCTCTTTCAATAATTCAATGTATCCCTGCGGGTCCGGCTTTTCCAGGCTGATCGTGATATCAGGCCCAACGGTTTGGTTCAGTTCTACGATTTTTGAGTTGCGGGTCTGTACAATGATCTCAGATGCTGTTTTGAGCTGACCCAAAAGGGTATCTCTAACTTTTTTCAATGTGTTTATTTCACTAAATATCTCTTTAAGCCGAGGAACGTCCTCTCTCTCAATCTTGTCGATTTGCCCCCGTAAAGTTTCCACTTTATTAAGAA
>Ga0222665_1000537_pt1 | contig 22269 bp, 17 predicted proteins | sample AntAcemetagen653_FD_179853 | JGI IMG/M metagenome (GOLD analysis project Ga0222665, IMG submission 179853) | Saline water microbial communities from Ace Lake, Antarctica - #653 | ecosystem: Environmental > Aquatic > Non-marine Saline and Alkaline > Saline | place: Antarctica: Ace Lake...
ATAGATAGGGTTATTGATTTATATGAAGGAAGAAGATAATATATTATTCAATAAATTGAAGAATTCTAAATAAATAGATTTTTTCAAGTTACAATTTTAGTTATTGGAGTTTTAACGTGTTCTCAAGCCTATGAGAATTGGGGTATTAATAAGCTTGTTATTATTCAGATATCCCAATAAACATAATCATTCCTTATAAAAAAAGGCGAATTCCAAGCGGCAATTATTCATAGCGAAAACCGTTTAATCCCCACAACCCCCAACTCATATTAACTCCCCCATAAAATCCCTTCATCAAATCAATACAAAACCCTACCTTTTAATTGATTATTGATGATTGAAAACTCGAAACCTGAAACCCGAAACTCGTAACCCGTAACCATCGCCTGCCCCGATTGTTTCCGAATGATATTTTCTCTTTTTTTATTATTGATTTCATAATATGAATTATTTTTTGTTACTTTGTTCAATAATTACATTTTAAAATGCTTTTCGGCTTGGTTTTATTGAATTAAAAAATGAAAGTTTTAAAATAAATATATCGAAATAAGTAAAATAGTAAAAGAATAATGGCCACAGAAAAAATAAACATTATTGGCGCTCTATTGCATCCCAAATCGGGTGGATAATGCGTAAGGAACTTACTATTTCGGAGTTAGCATCATTTTTAAATTGACAAAAATGGCAATTAAAATACCACATAGATTTATAGAAAGAATATTACCAAACTCAGATACCGAATTTATAGACTTGGTAATTATTGGCACTTTTAATCCTGGACTTCCTGATTTATCTATTTTAAATGATATTGAGAAATCAGAATACTTAAAAATCAAATCAAGTGAGAAGTTTATGAAGTTTAATCAAGTTCTTAATTTTTATGACCGACCTCAAAATAGGTTCTGGAAAATTATGGATTATTTAAATCATCCTGATTTTTATAAAAACAATGACTTTTTATTAAGAAATAAAAATGGATTGAAATTTTATAAAGGAATGAACAGAGATCAAGTTTTTATTCGACAACTTGACTTCTGTAAGAAAAACAAAATACTAATAACAGATATTGTGCGAGAAATCCATCCTGATTCATTTCAAAATATTTATAACAATTTTCCTGACACAAGGATTGAACAAGCTGATTGTACTTTCAATACAAAAGGACTTATAAAAGCAATAAAGACCTTTAATCCTGACAGAATAATTATAAACTTTAATCCAAAAAATAATGCGATTCCTAAGATTTCTGGTGAAATAAATAAAATAATAAAAGAATATAATGGAGATTGCTTCATTGCAACTTCTACATCAGGAGCAGCGGGTTTTGAATATGAATACTTAATTGAAGTATGGAAAGAATATTTTAAGAAAAAGCCAGCTGCTAAAAGGGGCTTATAGTTCATTCCGCAATTAGTTGGTATTAAGACAAATAATTGTAAATTTAAAAATTGAGAAAATTAAAAAAAAATAGTATTAAAAATGCGGCACGCACCATAATCGCATACCGATACCTGCAAATATCAAAAAAAATTATAGAATTTTAAAACCATAAGCCATGCAAAGAAAAATAAACCTAAAAATTTTATCCTTAATCATTTTTACAAGCATTTCATTAGTATTGTTTTCCCAAAAGCCACCAGAAAAGTTTGGAAAGATATCGTCTGAAGATTTAAAAAACCAAATTTGCCCCATTGATTCAAATGCTCATGCCTATTTTATTTTTGATTATGGAAATTCATATTTTGAATATGCTGATACCAAAATTCGTTCAAAAGATGCAGGAGACCGAAAAGGATTTCAGTTACATTTTAAACGACATTTCAGAATAAAAATACTTGATAATCAGGGATTTTCCTGGGCAAATATTGGAATTCGTTTATATCGGGATGACGATGAAGAGAAAATCGTAAAACTAAGGGCATTTACTTATAATCTGGAGAATAATAAGGTTGTAAAAACAAAACTTGAAAAAAAAGATGTTTATAATGAAGAAACCAGTAAATACTGGATCACAAGGAAATTTGCAATGCCTAATGTGAAGCCGGGTTCTATCATTGAAGTAGAGTACATGGTTTTATCAGACTTTTATTTTAATTTGCGAGAATGGTACTTTCAGAAAACTATTCCCGTATTACAAAGTGAATATCATGTTTTTATACCTGAATACTTTAACTTTAGCCAAACACAAAAAGGCTATTTCCCAATAAAAAAGGAAAGAGACACTAAACAAAAAGAAATATCAATATCTTATGAACAAAAGACAAGGGTTAGTGTTGTACGTGAACAAAATTACACCACAAATACATATAAATATCAGGAAAACGTTTATCATTATTATGCAAAAAATATTCCTGCTTTCACTATTGAAGAATATTTAAGAACTGAAGAAAACTACCTTAGTAAGTATGAGTTTGAACTTTATTCCACGAAATTCCCTAATACAACAATGAAATACTTTACAACGAGCTGGGAGAAGATAAATAAAAACCTATTAAATAATTACAACTTTGGAAAAGAGTTAAACAAGTCATCACATATTAAAAGCGACGTAGAAACACTTAAAAAGCTGAATCTAAATGGCCTTCCACTTTTAAACAGTGCATTTAATTTTCTGAAAAACAAAATGGCCTGGAATAGCTATAGAAATAAATACGTAACTTCATCGTTGAGTAAAACTTATAAAGAAGCAAAGGGGAACTGTGCTGAAATTAACTTAAATCTGGTAATTTTACTCAGAGAATTAGGTTTTGATGCTTACCCTGTCATACTTAGTACACAAGACAATGGGATAATACATCCGGCTCATCCTTCAATTAGCAGTTTTAATTATGTTATAGCAATGGCAAAGATCGGTAGCGACACAGTGTTAATGGATGCCACAGACTCACATTCAGAAATAAACTTACTGCCAATCCGATGCCTAAACGACAAAGGCATGGTAGTAAACAATACAGGTGGTGGTTGGATTTATCTGATGGATTACAAACCTTATTCATTAGTGGAAAGCTACAAACTGGATGTAAACAAAGATCTTAGCATAAATGGTATCAACCAAATGAAGTTAAAAGATTATGCTGTATATCAATACAAAAAACGAATCGAAAAACACAACGATATTAGCGAATATAAAGCATCTTTAGAAAAAGGAATCAAAGATTGCAAAATACATAAACTTGAAGTGACTGATCCGGACACAATTCAAGAAGATATGAAGATAATATCTGAATTCACACAAAACAACTATATTGAGCAATCAAATGATATCGCATTCTTCAAACCTGCATACCATGCATTTGTTTCAAAAAATCCTTTTAAACTTGAAGAACGTGAGTACCCTGTTGAGTTTAATTATCCTTTTTTAGTTCAACAGATTTATACAATCTCAATCCCTGATAATTTTACCATTACCGAAATACCGGAATCGATTAAAGCTCGCACACCTGATGGAAAAATAAAATATATCTACAATATAAAACAACTTGGCAACAATATCACACTGACAATTATGTTTTCACTAACCAAAACACTTTTCTTACCCGAAGAATACCAAACATTGAAAAATGTTTATCAAATGATAATCAATAAACAAAATGAAATGATTGTACTTAAAAAAGTGGAATGAAAAAACCGATTCTTATTTTATTAGCAATAATTGTTGCGGTTTATGTTGCTGATGGACAACATAATTATAATGTTAACAATATTGCAGATTCATTACAAAAAAATGCAGATGCTGTTTTTCGGTTTTATAAAACATCCTACGAAAGGAATTCGGTTGATAAATATACAATAAATGTGCATTATGCCGTAAGCATTTTAAACCAAAATGGCAAACGTGTTGCTGAGTTGCTTGTCTTTTACGACAGAAATTCAACTATGTCGGACTTTAAGGGTTTTCTGTATAGCAAAAATGGTAATTTGCGGGCTAAGTTGAAGAAAAAAGAAATAAAAGACTATGCAATAAACAACAGCTATACATTATTTAGTGATAGCAGGGTGAAATATTTCATGCCTGTAGTTTCGGATTATCCTTATACAATTGAATATAAATACACCATTGAAAACAAAGGTGTTGTTGGGTTCCAAACATGGATGCCTCAAAAATGGTTTAATATCTCGGTAGAAGACGCAGAACTTTCTTTTAAAACATCCGCAGAATTCAATATAAAATTTAAGGAACTAAACCATGATTTTATCAAAGATATTGCATTTTCAGATGGAATGAATATTTACAAGTGGTCTACGGAAAACCTTAAAGCTATTGAATACGAACCTAATGCTCCAAACTACTTAGATTTTATGCCTGCAGTTTTGTTGTCGCCTAACGAAATAGTTTACGAAGGCACAAATGGGGATTTTTCATCATGGAAAAGTTATGGCAAATGGACTAGCAACCTTATTTCAGGTAGGGATGAACTGCCTGAGGAAACAATAGGATATATAAAAGATTTAACGGATACAATAGATGAAAAAAGAGATAAAGCCAAAGCCATATACAAATATATGCAGAACCGAACGAGATATGTAAATATTTCATTGGGCATTGGAGGATTTCAACCAATAAAGGCAATGGATGTGGACGAAAAAGGTTACGGCGATTGTAAAGCCTTGTCAAATTATACAAAATCCCTTCTGAAATGTGCCGGTATTGATTCATATTATTCTGAAATCGGGACAGGCAGGCATCAGGAAATAAAATTCACCGACTTTGCCAGTGCAAACCAAACCAACCACATTATCCTTTGTGTCCCCATGGAGGATGACACTGTATGGCTCGAATGCACTAACCAGAAAATACCGTTTGGATACATCAGCTCTGGCAGTCAGGGCCGTTATGCACTTTTGATTAAATCCGATGGAGGGGAATTAGCTAAAACACCATCGTTCAATGCAAACCAAAACACAAGGATATCAAACATTATATTGGATATCAAAGAGTCGGGAGACGCTAATTTTAAAATCAATACAGAATATAACAACAACCTTTACAGTGAAATATTTGCTTTGCTTAACTCTTCCGTAAAAGAACAAAAAGAAGAACTCCTCAAGAATTTGTCTTCATCAAAAATCGTAGAAATTGAAAGTTTCACGGTTAAAGATAAATCCGGCAGTTATGCCAAAGGAAATCTCATTATAAATGGAAAAATAAACAATTTAGCATCAAATGCAGGTGCGAGGATGTTTTTTGAACCTGAATTTTTCCACCGGAACCAATTTTCTGATTATATTTATGATGATAGAAAATTGGATATTTTTGTCCCCTTTAGTTACTCATATATTGATACGTTACGAATAAATTTACCCCAGAATTATTTTTCTGAATACCCTATAATAAAGAAACATCTCAATTCCGTATATGGTCATTATACTTTCGAAGTAAAGCAAACTGAAGAAACAATAATAATTACTCGAAAACTCTTGATAAATAATGGCCGGTATGGCCATGAATTCTTTGGTGAGATAAATGAGTTTCTACGAAGCGTTTCATCTTATGAAAATAAAAAGATAATCATAACGAATAAAAAACCCCCATCACCCCAAAATAAATTTTAACCTAATAAATAATAAATCATCAATTTCAAATATTACCTTTGCAAAAAATAACAACAATTTGTTCTATCGCTGCGGTTTAATATCGGAGAGGAAAGTCGGGACAACACAGAGCACCATACTTCCTAACGGGAAGGTGCCCCGGAAAGACGGGGTAACAGAAAGTGCCGCAGAAAATAACCGCTCCGATAGTTATCGGAGTAAGGGTGAAAATGTGAGGTAAGAGCTCACGTTCAGGCCGGGTAACCGGTTTGAAGGGTAAACCTTATGGGTTGAAAGGCCACATATACCGGATAAAAAGACTGCTCGTCAATTTCCGGGGGGTAGGCCGATTGACCTTGACAGCGATGTCAAGGCTAGATAAATGATAGAAATCCTGCTTTTGCAGGACACAGAATCCCGCTTATAGAGTTGTTGTTATTTTTTTTTTGAATCAGGAAAGCCCATGAATAAATTTGGCTGAAAAAACTCTTCTTTTTCTTAATTTTTTTCCTCGTTTTATCATTTTCTTTCCTCCTAAAATAGTCAACCTATTTCAGGGAAGGACAACTGATCACTGATCACCGATCACCTCCTTTAAATATTTCGCCGTATAACTCTTTGTATTTCCAATAATTTCTTCGGGAATTCCTTGAACAATTATCTTTCCGCCTTTTTCGCCTCCATCCGGGCCAAGGTCAATAATATAATCTGCTACTTTAATAACTTCCATATTATGTTCGATAATCAGAACCGTATTTCCTTTATCAACCAATTTATTTAAAACCTCAAGCAGAACTTTAACATCTTCAAAATGCAAGCCTGTTGTGGGTTCATCAAGAATATATAAGGTTTGTCCGGTGTCGCGTTTCGAAAGCTCAGAAGCTAATTTCACTCTTTGTGCTTCACCTCCCGAAAGTGTTGTCGATTGTTGCCCGAGTGTGATATAGCCAAGCCCGACATCTTTAAGAGTTTTAATTTTCTGAATAATTGCCGGAATATTTTCAAAGAAATCAACAGCCTGATTAATTGTCATATTCAGCACATCGTTAATTGATTTCCCCTTAAATCTTATCTCAAGAGTTTCACGATTATAGCGTTTTCCGTTGCAACTTTCACAGTGAACATGAACATCGGGCAGGAAATTCATTTCAATAACTCTAACTCCTGCTCCTTTGCAAGCTTCACATCTGCCGCCTTTTACGTTAAATGAAAAACGGCCAGGTTTATAGCCGCGAATTTTCGATTCGGGAAGCAGAACAAAAAGTTTTCTTATTTCATCAAAGACTTTTGTATAGGTTGCAGGATTTGATCGTGGAGTTCTGCCTATTGGCGATTGATTGATCTCAATAACTTTATCAATATTTTTCAGGCCGTCAATTGAATCATATTTAAGAGGTTTTTTAACCGAATTATAAAAATGTGAACTTAAAACCGGATATAGGGTTGCATTTATTAAAGACGATTTTCCACTACCTGAAACACCTGTTACACAAACCAATTTTCCGAGCGGAAGTTTCAATTTTATGTTTTTAAGGTTGTTTCCACTTGCCCCTTTAAGTGTTATATACTTCGAATTACCATTTCTTCTGACACTTGGAATTGTAATTGCTTTTTTCCCGCTCAAATAATCGCCCGTAATTGTATTGCTGTTTTTAATTTCTTCGGGTGGGCCCTGAGCAACAATTTCTCCTCCAAGCCTTCCTGCTCCCGGTCCTATATCCACAACATGATCGGCCGAAAGAATAGTTTCCTTATCGTGTTCCACAACAATAACCGAATTGCCGATATCTCGCAAATTTGATAATGCTTTTATCAAACGTAGGTTATCTCTTTGATGAAGGCCGATACTTGGCTCATCTAAAATATACAAAACTCCAAGCAATTGTGATCCGATTTGTGTTGCGAGCCTGATTCTTTGGGCTTCACCTCCTGAAAGAGTTTTTGAACTACGATTTAAAGTAAGATAATTTATTCCAACATCGAGCAAAAAACTTATTCTAGTCCTTATTTCACGAATTATTTCCTTGGAAATAATTTTTTGTTTTTCAGAAAAACTTTTTTCAGCTGAAGAAAACCATTTATCAAGATGTGAAATATCAAAATCTGCAAGTTCGCTTATATTTTTTCCGTTAAGTTTAAAAAACAAGGATTCTTTCTTTAGCCGGCTACCCTTACATTCGGGGCATTCAATTTTATTCATAAAACTATTGGCCCATCTTTTTATTCCGTTTGTGGAATTTTCATTATTTTGAGAGATAATAAAATTTACAACTCCTTCAAAATTTATTGAATAAGTCGAGGTTATTCCAAGATATTCTTTTTTAATGTGAAATGTTTCGTTTGAACCGTAAAGAATAGTTGTGATCGCTTCTTCGGGAATATTTTTAATTGGAGTATTCAGATCGAACTTATACTTTTGTCCGATGGCTTCCATTTGACCGAAAATCCAATTGTTTTTATATTCGCCTAAAGGGGCAATACCTCCTTTTTTAATTGATAATGAATCGTTAGGAATAATTTTGTTATAGTCAACTTCTGAAATTACTCCTAAACCCTTGCAATTCTGACAAGCTCCGTAAGGGGAATTGAACGAAAAAGTATTTGGTTCGGGTTCATCGTAAGAAATGCCGCTGACGGGGCACATTAACTTACGGCTGAAATGCCTTAACTCGCCTGTTTCATGATTAATTATCATTAAAGTATCTTTGCCCTGTTTCAGAGCTGTTTGAATCGATTTATTTAATCTCGTTAATGAGTCTTCAGATACTTTTATCCGGTCAATGACGACCTCAATATCATGTACTTTATACCTATCTAATTGAAGTCCGAATGAAATTTCCCTTATTTCTCCATCAATTCTCACCCTTAAAAATCCCTGTTTTCTGATTTGCTCAAAAAGTTCTCTGTAATGTCCTTTTCGTCCTTTCACAACCGGAGCCAGGATAATAATGTTTTGATCTATAAATTTCTCAATTATTAAATCGGTAATTTTCTTTTCGGTGTATCTGACCATTTTTTCACCGCTAACATAGGAATATGCTTCAGCAACACGGGCGAAAAGAAGACGAAGGAAATCATAAATTTCTGTAATTGTACCAACAGTCGAACGCGGATTTTTACTAATTGATTTTTGTTCAATAGAAATAACAGGGCTTAGGCCCGAGATTTTATCAACATCGGGGCGTTCGAGCTTATCGAGAAAATGACGGGCATAAGCAGAAAATGTTTCCATGTATCTTCGCTGTCCTTCGGCATAAATTGTATCGAAAGCAAGAGAAGATTTTCCGCTTCCGCTTAATCCTGTTATTACAACCAATTTATCTCTCGGAATAATCAGGTCGATATTTTTCAGGTTGTGAACCCTTGCTCCGAGTATCTCGAGGTTTTTATCATTTTCTTCCGAATCAATAGTTTTAATATTTTCTTTTTCTTTTGTCATTAAAATTCATTACCAAATATATTATTCTGTTACTTTTATCTCTTTTACAAAATTATATTCTTTTTCTATAATAGATTACTCAATTTTTGGAATTTTTATTTCGTAAGTTTTTTGTTTTCTATTCTTTAATTCTCCATTTCGTAACCATGGGTTAAATTCTTTTAAAATTCTATAATTTATTCCGTTTTCGATAGCAAAATCAGCGAGGTTTTTAATAGAGGAGTTTATTTCTATTGTTTTCGTAGGTATTGGTGAATATAGATCATTTTTATTAAGGTAAAAATTAAATTTTTCGGGGTTTTCAAAAATAGTTTTCAGGGCAAGTATCCTGAAAACATATCTTTCGGTTTCATCTGCAAGCAATAAAGAATAATAATTATTTATTTTTTGTTTTTCAATTTGCCTGTCGATTCCTTTATTTCCGGCATTAAAAGCCGCAGCAACCAAAGTCCAGTTTTTATATTTTTCATGGGCTTTATTGAAATATTCACAAGCTGCCTGAGTTGCTTTTTCAGCATTATATCTTTCATCAACTTCATTATTAACTTCAAGTCCGTAATCCTTTGCGGTCCCTTTCAAAAATTGCCAAAAGCCTTTAGCTCCGGCAGGTGATGTTACATTTTCCAGGCCACTTTCAATCAATGCAAGGTATTTGAAATCTTCCGGAATACCGTTTTCTTTCAGAATGGGTTCTATTACAGGAAACCATCTTTTTGCACGTTTTAATAAAAGCAAAGTTGAAGAATGCCAGTAAGTGTTGATGATAAGCTCTTTGTCGAGGCTTTCGCTAACATAAAATATATTCAAGGGTGTTACTTCTCCTGCAAAATCAATTTCTTGAGGTAATTCAATTGCTGAAATCTTATAAGCATTTTCTGAAATATTTGAGCTAAGTTCCGGTTTTTCGGTCGGAAATTGAAAGGTTATAATTAAGAATGAAATTATTGCAATAATTATAAAAATAAGAATAAGAAATATTTTTCGAGGCATGGAATAAACGAGTAATATTTTAAAAAAGGATTTATGTGTTAAAAAGTTACAATAAGCTATTTTACTAAAAATTGTTATCCATTCAACATTATTAAATTTCTGCCAATAGTGAATGCAGTCATAAATTTTTCTAAACGTGATTATTTAAAATTGACTTTGAAAATCTTTAAAAAATGGCGCTGTTTTATCTTTTTCGGAAAGAATAGGTTTCGATTTTCCCCAATCAATTGCTAGGTCGGGATCATTCCATCTAATGCTTCCTTCAGAGGATTTGTTATAAACATGTGTACATTTGTAGAAGAAAACAGTTTCATCTTCAAGAGTTAAGAATCCGTGAGCCAATCCCGGCGGAATCCAGTACATCATTTTATTCGATTCGCTAAGTTCAATTGAATCCCAAACTCCGTAGCTCGGAGAATCTTTTCTCAAATCAACGGCAACATCCAATACTGCACCTTTCATCACCCTGACCAATTTGCCTTGAGCGTAAGGCGGATTCTGAAAATGCAAACCCCTCAAAACATTCTTTTGTGATTTCGATTCGTTATCTTGTACAAAATCAAGTGATATTCCGGAATTTGAAAATTTTTCTTTATTATAAGATTCAAAAAAATATCCCCTTTCATCGATAAAGACATCAGGTTTTATAATTAATAAACCTTTGATTTTCGTTTCAATTATTTCCATCTATTTCAGTTTCTTTTTATCAGACTTATTTAATTTCGCAAAATTAGTAATTATTTCGCTGTGGAATGGAGAATATCTTAGATAGACTATTTATGATTTACAAATGAATAACTTCCCCGTAAGCAGCAGCTACAGCTTCCATAACGGCCTCCGACATCGTTGGATGAGGATGAACGGAATGAAGAATATCTTTTCCCGTTAAATTATTTTTAATTGCCACTACTGCTTCAGCTATCACCTCCGTTACATTTTCTCCAATCAAATGGCAGCCAATTAATTTATCAGTATTTTTATCAATAATTACTTTCACAAAACCATCTCTTGCACCTGCTGCACTTGCTTTCCCTGAAGCCGTGAAAGGGAATTTCCCTGTAAAAATTTCCAAACCATCCTTAATTGCTTCCTCTTCGCTTAGTCCTACTGAAGCTACTTCTGGATTGGTGTAGGTGCATGCAGGAATAATTCCGTAATCAAGTGGTTCAGGATTTTTGCCGGCAATTTTTTCAACGCAGATAATTCCTTCTTGGGAAGCAACATGTGCCAAAGCCGGGCCATGAACAATATCACCGATTGCATAATATCCCGGAATATTTGTTTGATAAAAATCATCAACTAATATTTTCCCTTTTTCAGTTTTTATTCCGGTTTCTTCCAATCCGATACCTTCAATATTTGTCGTAATTCCAACTGCTGATAAAATAATTTCGGCTTCAATAATTTCTTCACCTTTTTTTGTTTTAACAATTGCCTTGCACAATTCACCGCTTGTATCAACCGATTCAACTGTCGAATTTGTCATCACTTTCATCTTAGCCTTCTTGAAAGACCTGGCCAATTGTTTTGAAACATCTTTATCTTCTAAGGGAACAATCTCAGGCATAAATTCCACCAAAGTAACCTTAGTTCCAATTGTATTATAAAAATAAGCAAATTCCGAACCAATAGCACCAGAACCAACAACGATCATTGATTCAGGCTTTTTTTGCAAAGTGAGCGCTTCACGATACCCGATAACTTTTTTCCCGTCTTGTTTTAAATTTGGTAATTCTCGTGAATGTGCACCTGTAGCTATAATAATATTTTCAGCAGAATATTCGGTTTTAATTCCTTCTGAATTAAAAACTTCAACAGTTTTATCTGGTTTTAATTTTGCAGTTCCGACAATCAGATCAATTTTATTTTTTTTGAAAAGATATTGAACTCCTTTGCTCATGTTTTCTGCAATTCCGCGGCTGCGTTTTACGATTGCTTCAAAATCGGCAATTATTTTTCCTTCAATATTTATTCCATAATCAGATGCATGAGAAGCATATTTAAACACTTGTGCACTTTTCAATAAGGCTTTTGTTGGGATACATCCCCAATTCAAACAAATTCCGCCAATTTCGGCTTTTTCTATAACGGCAACTTTTAACCCTAATTGCGAAGCCCTTATGGCAGCAACATAACCTCCCGGACCGCTTCCGATAACTAAAAGATCGTAATTCATTTATTAAAAATTAAAATTTTGCCGCGAAATTATAAAAATTATTAAATAGGCAAATGTCTTATGAAACCCTCTTCAAGCGAAAGATAAGTTTCAGTAGTAGTTATTTCGTAAATTGATTGAATTTTGTTCGTAATTATTTGCTTAAGATGTTCATTATTTCTAGAATAAACTTTTATCAACAAAGAATATTTCCCTGTAATATGATGACATTCTACAATTTCGGGAATTCCCTTAATTTTATTAAAAACATCTTCATGTGAATTTGATGAATTCAGGTTAATTTGTAGTCCGATATAGGCACAAGTGAAATAACCCAAACTTTTTGGATCTAAGGAACAATAATATCCTTTAATAATTTTTTTTTCTTTCAGTTTCTGGATTCTTTGGTGAATTGCAGCACCTGATACATTGCATTTTCTTGCAATGTCAAGAAAAGAAATTCTTGCATTATCTAATAATAATGAAAGAATGTTTTTGTCAATTCTGTCAATTTGTAAGTTGGTTTTCATTTTTTCAAGCTTGATTGTTAATATTTATCAAAATTACAAATAATTTCTTACAAAATTCAATTATTTTTACAATTTGAGATGAAAAATGTTAGTTTTTTGTTTTTTATAAGATAAATAAGTAAATTTGTTGCTGATAATTTATTTTTTTATAAATCATGCAAGTAATTAATATTCTGAATCATATATTTTTGTTATGGAATTAAGGAAATATTTTTATTTATAAAACTTGTTGATAATTGTTAACTTTGATAAAAAAATGTAATAATATATAAATTTCGATAATTATGCCTTTTATAGAATTAAAAAACATCGACGAAAAAGAAATTGTTCCCGGTTATAAAGCCAGATTTGTGCACTCTGAGAACATGACGACTGCTTTTTGGAATATTAAGAAAGGATATTCATTACCCGAACATTCTCATATACATGAACAAATCTCCTGCCTAATAGAAGGTGATTTTGAACTTTGCCTTGAGGGAGAAACACAATTGATGAATTCGAAAAAAATGGCAGTAATTCCAGCCAATGCTGTCCACTCGGGTAAGGCTTTAAGCGATTGCAAAATAATTGATATTTTCAACCCTGTTAGGGAAGATTACAAAACATAAATTAAAACAATATTTTATTCACAAAAAACAAAACTATCATGAAATACAAACTTTTATCAAACACCGATCTTAAAGCAATTGATGCTTTAAAAGAATTTCACGGCGGTGCAAATGAAATTAACCAAACCATAAAGAAAATGCGGGATTTGGAAACCCGAAAAAAAATCCTCAATGAAAAAGGCTTTGGTGAAATGATTGCCGATGCCGAAAAATTGATTAAAAAATTTCCAAAAGTTGAAGATTTTGAAAAAGAGATCAAGCCTTCATATAATAAAAATTTTGGAATTGCTACAAGTCAGGTTTCAGGTTTTCAAGGAGCTTATGTTACTCATCAATTTATGAAAAAAGTTGCCGAAACTGCTAAAACCGACCCTGTTTTCATTCCTGCTGAAATGATCTCGGTTGTTGCCTTAACCGATTATTATGTCTATAGTGGTGACCTGATGGCAACACTCGCTATGACTGAAAATATTATGAAAACCACAAAATATTGCAGCACAAACTTAATTGGAATACCACATCCTGAGAGCAGATTTGTTAAACTGGAAGAAGTTACCGGAAAAACTTTTCATCGCGGCAATCTTGGCGAAAATATGTCTGCAATTATTTTAAAAAATCAAGGAACTCCCTTTGGTAATTTTGGAGGAATTGAAGTTGCCGATGATAATCATTTATTTTATCTTGATGGAGTTATCAGAACTGCCAAAGAAAACGGAGCCGATTTCTTTTTGAATCCAAGTTGGAGTTCAATTATTGCTGCCTGTTATTTTGGCCGCGATATTCCGAATTTGAATTTTAAAGTTTCTATGTTACTTGCAACTCAAAACACTATGCAATTCAGAATGTTGTTGAACATTATTAATGAATACATTAGAGATGACAAAACTACTCCCATTTATGAAATAAATATTGGAAACGCCGTAAGCCCTCATAATTTCATTCAATGTGCTAAAGAACTTGACGAAAGTGGTATCAAAGGTGTAAGCCTGGCTGCTCATATTCGAATTAATCCAGATCTTGGAATTGAGAATTTTAATTGGACGGAAAATGCTCATAAAGTTCTTGAAAGCGGAACAAATATGACTTATAAGTATGAAAGTGACGGAACAGCAAGAGAATTTGATACTATGGCAGCATATTTTATGTCTGACGACGAAAGAAAAGATAATGCTGAGAAAATCGGTGATGTTATTTACTATAAAGCGCTTCGAGCTACCAACGACGGAAAAGATATGATGAAAAAAGGCATCAGAGTCAGATTTGGAAATGGAACATATTAATAATTTATTAAGATGATTCAAAATTGGCAAGAAAGATTTTGTGAAAACATTAAGGATTACGAAGGTTATCCTATTGGTAAAACACTAAAATATTTAGCAAATCCGGAAATAATTTCATTGGCCGGAGGATTACCTTCACCTAATGTTTTTCAAAAATCTGAGATGAGAGAAATATCTGAAAGGATTTTAAAGGAAGACATTGAAAAAATAATGCAATATTCAGCCATCCCGGGGGAACAATTGCTTTTTGATTCCATTATTCATTTCTTGGAGAGAGATGATATTAATGTAAAAAAAGAAAATATTCTCATTACAACATCGGGGCAACACGGACTGGATTTGACGGGCAGGCTTTTTCTTAATCCCGGCGACACCGTAATTCTCGACCGCCCTACTTTTGCAGGAGCAATTGTTGCGTTTTCAATGGAGCGTCCAGAATTTTTTGGTGTTGATATTGAAACTGACGGTTCAAATGTTAAAGGCTTCAAGCAAAAAATTCTTGAATTAAAGAATCGAAGCAAATTACCTAAATTCATTTATGTTGTCCCTGATTTTCAAAACCCGACAGGGATTACTATGAGTTATGAGAAACGAATTCAATTGCTTGATTTGAGCTATGAATATAAAATTCCGATAATTGAAGATAGCCCATATCGCGACCTCAGGTATTATGGTGATTCCATTCCTTCAATATTTTCATTAGATCAGAAACTTCATGGTGGAGGTGGAAATGTGATTGGTTTATATACTTTCTCGAAAATATTTTGTCCGGGGCTTAGAGTTGGATTTAATATTGGCCCTGAGAGTGTAATAAAAAAAATGACAAATATTAAGGAAGGAAATATTCTTAATACTCCGAAATATAATCAGGATTTATGTGCTGCTTTTCTTTCGGAAATGGATTTAGTATCTCACTTTGATAATTGTAAAAAATATTATCGTGAAAAACTTGAGGTTTTCTTAGAAACTATGGAAAAATATTTCCCAAAAGAAACCGGTGTAAGCTGGACAACCTCAGAAGGTGGGCTTTTTCTATGGGTTTCTGTTCCTGAGCATATCGATACGAATGAATTGTTTTTTGAAGCAATAAAATATAAAGTAGCATTTGTTCCAGGCGAACAATTTTATGGAGAAAATCCTGCAAAAAATCACCTGAGGATAAACTTTTCATATGCTTCGAAAGAACAATTAGAGGAAGCAATAAAGCGGCTTTCGGAATGTTTAAAACCTTTTCTTTAACCTATTTGGGTGTACTTAAATTTAGAAAAAACAGAATAATGTTTAAGAATTTTAGATTTCAGGGAATTTCAAAAATTTCAAATCGAAATGGATTTAAAAATTAAAGATAAGGTAGCATTAGTAACTGCCTCAAGCAAAGGACTTGGAAAAGCAGTAGCCCTTCGTCTTTCCATGGAGGGTGCAAAAGTAATGATATGCTCCAGAAACTCCGAAAGTGTTTTAAAAGCCAAAACCGAAATTGAAAATATAACTTCAGGAATCGTAAGGGCTTTTGTTACTGATGTGACTAATAATAATCAAGTTAGCGAAATGATTAATACCATTGTCGCTGAGTTTGGAGGAATTGATATTTTAGTTTGCAACGCAGGAGGCCCACCCGCCGGAATGGCCGACGATTTTACTATCGACGACTACCGAAAGGCAATTGAACTGAATCTAACAAGTACCATTAATCTTTCGTATAAAGTAATTGACAATATGAAAAGCCAAAAATGGGGTAGGATTATAAATATTACTTCGGTGTCGGCTAAGCAACCTATTGATAACCTAATTCTTTCGAATACAGCAAGAGCCGGAGTTTTAGGTTTTGCCAAGTCTTTATCAAGCCAGCTTGCAGCATATGGAATTACAGTAAATTCGGTTTGTCCGGGATTTACAAAAACCGAAAGGGTTGAAAACATTGCCAAGGCTTTCGTCGAAAGTGGGCAAGGCACTCAAGAAGATTTTTATAAAAATCTGGAATCAACAGTCCCGATGAAAAGAATTGGTACAACTGATGAATTTGCCCAAACAGTTGGTTTTCTTGCCTCAGAAGGAGCTGCTTATATTACCGGAGTTGCTTTACAGATCGACGGAGGGTGGATAAAAGGATTGTTTTAAGATATTGACTATTTTTGAAAATGATAATTTGTTAAATTAAAAGAAATAGAGCAAACGAAGCGGAAAAATAAAACCTAAAATAAAAATAATTAAAAAAAATTAACTACATAAAGAAATAATCATATGAAACACACAATTGGATTAATTGGATTTGGAACAGTCGGAAAGGGAATTTGCGAAATACTTCTCGACAAGAAAGAATATTTAAAAGAAAAATATGGATTTGAATTTGTAATTACGGCAGTAGCTGATTTTGCTTTCGGAAATGTTTATAATCCTGACGGATTAGATATTCCATTAATGCTTAAACAAGCAAACGAAAAACAAAAGTTCACTAAAGATTTAACCGATTATGATAATATTAAATTGATCAAGAATAGTAATTGTGATATTATTTGTGAATTAACTTATACTGATTTGGTTAACGGAGGCCCTGCGATTGATCATGTCAGATCTGCACTTGGGTCGGGTAAACATGTTGTTACTAGTAATAAAGGCCCTGCCGCTTTGTTCTATCCCGAAATGAAAAAAATTGCCGATCAAAACAATGTAAAATTTTTGATTGAAGGAACCGTTTGTGCCGGAACACCTGTAATTAACTTAGCTGACGGGCCATTGGCAGGTTGCGATATTTCTAAAATCAGAGGAATTTTAAACGGAACTACAAATTATATGCTTTCGGAAATGGAAAAAGGAATGGCTTATGATGAAGTTTTAAAAATTGCTCAGGAACTTGGATATGCTGAGGCTGACCCGACCGGTGACGTCGAAGGCCATGATGCCAGAGGAAAAGTTACAATTTTGGCAAATATTGTAATGAACGCCGGAATAAAAATTAACGATGTTCCATGCCGCGGTATTACTAAAATAACACCTCAAGATATTGAAAATGCCAAATCGCAAAATAAACGTTGGAAATTAATTGGTTCGGTCGAGAAAAAGGACGGAAAAGTTTTAACTTCTGTGGCACCGGAAATGGTTGATTATTCTCACCCTCTTGCAGGAGTTATGGGAGCAACAAATGCCTTGACATTCACAACAGATTTGCTCGGAGATGTAACAATAGTAGGGCCTGGGGCAGGAAAAATTGAAACGGGTTTTTCTATCTTAACCGATATTTTAAGTATTAATCGAATAAACGGGAAATAAAATTTTTACCAAGAAACAACAAATTAAAACAACATGTCATACACAGGAAAATGCCTAAAAATTGATCTAACAAAAGGTTCATATAAGATTGAAGGTAGCGATCGCTCATTAATTGAAAAATATATTGGGGGCAAAGGTTTAGGATTTGCTTTGCTCAACGAATCATCGCCGGATTCAGAAGCATTAAGTCCCGAAAATCCGATAATTTTCGTTAATGGCCCTTTTACCGGAACAAAAGTTCAAACAAGTGCCCGCACTACTTTGGTAACAAAATCACCTTTAACCAACTCAGCTCTTGATTCGCATTGTGGTGGAAATTTCGGGCCTCGCCTGAAAGCTGCCGGATACGATTATTTAATAATTACGGGCAAATCGGAAAAACCTGTTTATATTTTTATTAATAATGATAAAATAGAAATAAATGCGGCAGGTGATTTATGGGGGCAAGGTATTTTTTATACTAATGATGAATTGATTAAACGTCATCAGGGAATAAATCCCCGAGTTGCTTCTATTGGCATTGCAGGCGAAAATCTTTCAAAAATTTCTTGTATTGGTGTTGATAAACATCGCCAATATGGGCGAGGAGGTGCCGGAGCCGTAATGGGTTCAAAAAATTTGAAAGCAATTGTGATTGACGGCGATAATCCGATAAAATATTTCGATGAAGAAAAATTCATGGAAATTAATAAACAATTTACCAAAGACATTTTAAATAATGATGGCGTAAAATTTCGCCGTATTAAGGGCACCATGAAATGCGTCAGAAGTGGGCAGGAAAATGAATTTTTACCAACAAAAAATTTTCAGCTTGTTCAGTTCGACGATTTTGAAAAAATAAGTTCGGAAGCAGCCCGCGAAGAATTAAATTGGGAAGACACAAGTTGTTATAATTGTTCAATCCGATGCTCGAAATGGGCAAGGTGGGACGATCATGAAATTGAAGGTCCTGAATATGAGACAACTGCTTTTCTTGGCTCAGGTAGCATGGTAAATAATATTAAAGATGTTTCGTGGGCAAACGAGCTTTGTAATGACCTTGGTTTAGATACTATAAGCGCTGGGGTTACCTGTTCATTTGCTATGGAATGCTACGAAAAAGGATTGCTCGACGATTGGCAAGGCCTGGAAATGGATTGGGGTAATGCCGAAAATCAGCGTGAATTCATAAAATTAATCGCAGAGCGAGAAAAAATTGGAAGAATTTTCGGCGATGGCACAAGAGATGCCGCCGCCAAAATTGGGAAAGGAAGCGAAAGTTTTGCAATTAATACCTTTGGAATGGAACATTCGGGAGTTAACCCAAAAGGTGCTTTTACTATGGCTGTGGTTATGGCGGTTGCCGATTTTGCAAGCCATACAAGATTGTGGTGCACGGAAGCCGAAATGGGCCCCGATTTTAAAATCGAAGATGTTCCTCAAACCGTTGCCGATGGCCTTGATGAAGTTAATGTTAGAAATTGTTTGGTTATCTGCGACTTTGTTCCACTTGGATTAGATAGGCTGGCTCCATTATTAAATGCAGCAAGCGGTTTAAATTTCTCAGCAAAATCTTTAGCACAGGTCGGGACAAATATTACAAACCTTGCCCGAAAATATAATTTAAGAAACGGCAGAAAAGCAAGCGACGATACTTTGCCCGGACGATTTTTCGATGAAGAATCACTTTCGGGTTTTATGAGGGGAAAGAAAATTGATCGCGAATTTTTCAAATCGGTCGTTAAAAAATATTATGACATTCGCGGTTGGAACGAAAATGGCGAACCGGTATAAACAAAACCATCATCACCGAGTAAACCGAATTAAGAAAGGAATGATACTTCCACTTGAAAATTTTTTACATCCAATCATGAAACGTCTTCTTAGAAGCTATAAGCAAGACCCGACTTGTGTAACTTGAGATATCGAATTTCACTTCTCATTTAATAGAATAGGAATTAATGATGGAGAAAATTATTTGCAGAATAACTAGAATTTGCATGCAAATTGCGTGCAATCAAAAAAAAGGTTGAAGTTAAAAGAACTACAACCTTTTGATTTTAAATGTGGGCGATACTGGATTCGAACCAGTGACCCTCCTGACTTATGAGTCGGGATGCTCTGAATCATTAGAAATTAAATTCTCTATTCGTTGACGACTCTTCCATTTCTTTACTTGTCTCTCTCTTGCAAAAGCCGCTTTCTTTGTTGTATAACTCTCCGTGTAAACTATTTTCCAATCATTATTCTTTCCTGTAAATCCTGAGTGTTTTGAATTATGCTTGCTTAATCTACCAACTAAATTTTTTGTATAACCAATATAATATTTATCGGCTTGCTTAGAGTAGAGTATGTAAAAGAAAAACAGCATTAAATAAAACAGGGAAAGCTTTTGACTTTCCCTGTTTGTGGGCGATACTGGATTCGAACCAGTGACCCCCTGCTTGTAAGGCAGGTGCTCTGAACCAACTGAGCTAATCGCCCGAAAATTTTAAAGAACTTTTTCTTTTAAAAAGGTGTGCAAAGATATTATAATTAATCTTTATAATTAAAGATTTTTTTTGTTTTTTTTATTTAAAATCTATTTGCTTGATTAATAATAATTAAACCCTTAATATAATAAAATTTCTCAACCTGAGATCAATTTTTAAAAATGTTTTGTGTTTCAAAGTTTCTATTAAAGCTATCAACAACACACAAAATCAAAAAAACTTAACAGGAAATATAAATGATTGATTTAAATTGCCTTAGTCGGGCAAACAACTTGACAATCTGTACAAAGAATACATTCTGAATGATTTATTCTTTTTTTATTTTTTACATATTCCATTACATTTATATCCATCGGGCAAGCTCTATTACAATTTCCACATTCAATACATTCATTTCCGGTAGGTTTAATTTTTATTAAACTCAATTTAGCCGATGGTATCATCACCAATGAAACCGGACACAAAATTTTGCAGAAAGCTCTTTTGTCATGCAGTATAAAAGCCAGAGGGATTCCAAATGCATAATACACCAAATTGCCCGCAAACATCCAAAGCATTTCATTTTTACTAATATAGTTTCCCCATACATCATAATTCATAACAAAAACAAGGTAAACCGGAATTATGATTGAAATTAGTAGAGTCACAAACCTAATATGCTTCAATTGGGGGTCAATTGTTTTCTTCTTGCCATTAATCGGCAGCCAATCCAATATTGCCGCTGTCCAGCATGCCCACCCACAAAAACCTCTACCCCAAATCAATGGCCCAAATATCTTTGCAATTGCATAATGTATAAATCCTTTGCTGAAAAAACCAACCAATACAATTAACAATACTCCTTCCAATTGAAAATTCTCATTATTTACGATAGGAATGAAAATCATTAAACAAGGCATTATCATTAAAATAGAGATTTTTCTACCTATTAATTTTTTCTTTCCTTTAAGGTTTGACCTAAAAAACATCCCGGTTGAAATTGAAAACCCGATCCATGGAAAAATCACCCAAAATCCCCACCATCCAATCAAAATATATAATACGGTTGCTACTGACAATCCGATTAATAAAGGTATTATATTTCGTAAATTTTGTTTCATTTTGATTTTACTGATACATTATCTTGAAACTTCGGTAATAGAATAAAACATTATACTTCATCAGCCAGATTTACTAATATTTTCCAGTTTTGACTGATCTAAAATATGGAAATCATTACCTTTAAAATCAAATATCTTCTCGTCTTTAAATTCTTTTAATATTCTAATAGCACTCTCTTTTGATAATGCAGCATGGTCAGCAATATCCTGCCTACTGAGGCTTGTATGAAAAGAATCACTTTCATAAATTTCTCTTGACAGATACAGCAATGTATCTGCAATCCTCCCATGCATATTTTTTTGAGTAAGGTTAGTAAGTTGGTCAATATGCCTGCTGAAACAAGTATTCAGATATGTGATAAACTCCATACATAAAGTTATGTTCTCATGTAGTAACTTATCAAAAACTTCAACATCTATAAAACAAGCAGTTGAATCCTCTAATGCCGCTACGGAATAATGATGACGGTTATTAACACGAAATTGGTTTATACCGATAAGATGAGAGTCTTTGAGAATTTCCAGGATAATATTTTTATGATATAGGCCCTCAATATAAACCTTGACTTTGCCACTTGTTAAACATGCAATATGAGTAAGCGGTGCTCCCTGCTTGAAAATTATTTCACCTTTCAGGAAATGAGTTTCAAACCGTGTCTGGTTAACAAATTCCAAATGTTCGTTTGTAAGGAAACGAAAAATGTTCATTTTCTTATTACAAGCATTGCAATGCGTACTTTTTGAAAATATTACCATGACAAAATATTTTTCTTTGTATAAAAGTATAATAAATGGGGTATCCGATCATCTCCCGTGAAAAAATAACTTTGCAGGATGAATTATCCGGCAAATCAAATGGAATTTGAAGACATGTTTAATACAGAGCAAGATTGTATT
>Ga0222665_1000539_pt1 | contig 22223 bp, 29 predicted proteins | sample AntAcemetagen653_FD_179853 | JGI IMG/M metagenome (GOLD analysis project Ga0222665, IMG submission 179853) | Saline water microbial communities from Ace Lake, Antarctica - #653 | ecosystem: Environmental > Aquatic > Non-marine Saline and Alkaline > Saline | place: Antarctica: Ace Lake...
CTGCTGGAACCCATCGGAAACATTCCGCCAGTTGAAGCCGAACAACGCTACTACGCCATGCTGGACGAACCAGCCATGGCAGCATAACTTAAACCAAATAGCCTCCGACAATTCCGGGGCGGTTCATCTTTGCCATTCGTTCTCTCCTTCATAGCAAATATTACTCCGAAGAGACCGGTACTAAACCGTGACAAGACCATTTTAGCATGCTGTCCAAATTCGCCGGACCACTTCAAGCTGTCGTTGCCAGTCTCCAGAATGTAGCGGTGCGTGAGCCGGTCGAGCAAGGCGGTGGTCATCTTTGCGTCACCGAAGAGCGTTGCCCATTCACTGAAGCTCAGGTTGGTGGTGATGATCACGCTGGTCCGCTCGTAGAGTTTGCTGAGAAGGTGGAACAGTAGCGCGCCGCCTGATGTGCTGAACGGCAGGTATCCCAACTCGTCCAGGACCACGAGGTCCGTCTTTACCAGTGCCTCAGCGATTTTCCCGGCCTTGCCTATGGCCTTTCGCCGCGCCGCGCATGAACTGGTGCAATGCGGACCTTTCTGCCGTTCGCTTCAACGGCGAGAGCCGACATTCAAACAATTATGAATCCAAAGTTCTTTCTGCAGTGCGTACCGCTAAGAGCCTGATTTAAAAGTCAGGTAATGTTTTCAATGCGATAAGGTTGAGGCAGCAGCGGAAAAGGAAAGCTGTGGGTTCTTGAAGCCTTGCAGCGCTACAATCCCGCAAAATGCCGCTACGTTGCCGCCATTTTAACTCGTTGTTTTCGTTGCGGTACTTTTGAATCAGTCTCTCAGACCGTTTTATCTCGCGCCTTTACGGCATTGATTGGTGCATTGGGGAAATTTTGTGTGCAGTAAATCTGCTAGGAGAACTGGAAGTAGCATATGGCACCTTGCTCAAGGTCGGATGGTTTGGATGTTCAGCGATCATCTATTGTTGGCGACCGCATCGTAAGGTCGGCGGGGCGCAACAGCGGAAGCATAGAGATCACTTTGCCAGTCAAGTTGCTAGTGCTTCAGGGGGTAATGTGTCGGGTTGAATTGAGAGATGGTATTGCTGCTGAGGTGGTTCTCCATCCTGATTTTGCTCCCCTTTTGCCCCTCTTCGATAAGGTCTGGAGTTTGCTGAGACAATCTCTCAAGACAATTGATGATATAGGGGGGTTCTGGGAGGGCGACTACGTCATAGGCCTCTTTCCTGAAATGTCGCAAAGCGGACGCCCCATCCTCGCCTATGCGGATGCATTGGCGATTCAGGACTCTTTTCCCGACGTTGGTAAAGTGAAATCTTTAGGGATCAAGCAGGTTCTGGAGCCATTAGCTAGAATCATCGAGAGTCTGGCGGCGGTGGCGGCCATCCGCCTAGGCCTGTCGGCTCAAACGGCTGCAATGTTTGGCACCCAACTCGCCTATGCCGCGAGCGGAGTGGCAACGGGAACTATAGATGCCTTTGCGCGCGGCTCGCTTCTGGACGCCACTGGGGAGATTGGATGGTGTCGAGACCGCCCTTGGGCCGATGAGACTTGGATTGCGGCTCAGCCAAGGATCGAAAGCATTCTTGATCAATGCTTAGCTTGGGATAAAGAGCCGGGACTGTTAGCCCGGCAACGGCAACTTTGGTATCAGGCCCGGCGATTTGAAACACGCGCTCATACAGAGCGTTCTTAATAGAAAATGCAAGGCCATGCTTTGTTAAGGAGATGCAGATGAACAGTACTTCAAGAGCCGCCAGTTTTGGTGGGCATGACACTTTAACGACACTGATGCCGGAGGCCCGGAAGGACTTTGTGCAGACTGATAGTGTGAAATCCGTTTCACGGCGCGCATTGGGCTACATCAATGCCGGATATTCAGTTCACTTCCGCGGACCTGCTGGCACTGGCAAGACCACGATGGCAATGCACACGGCAGCGCTTCTTGGCCGCCCTGTGGTAATGATCACCGGCGACGAAGAGATGGTAACTGCGAACCTTGTTGGGGCTGAAAGCGGTTACAATTATCGGAAGGTTACCGATAATTACATCCATACGGTCAGCAAGGTTGAAGAAAGTTCAGACCGGTCATGGAATGATCACCGGCTTACGACAGCCTGCCGCGAAGGCTATACACTGATCTATGATGAATTTACGAGGTCGCGGGCCGAAGCAAACAATGTCCTTCTGAGCGTGCTAGAAGAAGGCATCTTAGTCTTGCCAGCCCAGAACCGAGGCGAGCCCTTCATTAAGGTGCATCCTGATTTTAGGGTGATATTTACTAGCAATCCTCAAGAGTATGCTGGCGTGCACGACGCGCAGGACGCACTCAGCGACCGGATCGTGACCATCGACATTGGAACGGCTGACCGTGAACTAGAGGTTTCCATTGCCTCGGCCCGGTCCAGTTTGGAATTGGCCAAGACGGAGCCAATTGTTGATATGGTACGAGCATTCCGCGATACTGGCGAATATGATCAGACGCCGACGCTTCGTGCTTGTATCGTGATCTGCCGCATGGTGGCTAATGAGAAGCTTAATCCAACGATTGATGATCCATATTTCGTACAAATCTGCCTTGATGTTCTCGGCTCCAAGTCGACCTTTGGCGGCAAGGAGCATGACAAGCGGACTCGACAAGAAAAATTGATTCTTGACAACTTGAGGCATCATTGCCCATCCAAAATTTCCACGAAGCCATCGGCAAAAAATGGCGAATCTAAATCCAGGTCAATACAGCCAACCTCGAGAGGTCCGTCATGAAAACCACTGCAAAGCAGGGCATTAAAGGACTGCGGGATATTGGAACTGTTCGAACGGTTGTCCAGAGGCAGCAGAAACATGAACGCTCTCATATGGTTGGACACTTCGCACGCTTTGACGCCGAGCGAACCCGATTGGAACGCGAGATAGCCATGTGGTCAACCCGGAAAACAGCAGCTGAAGTGAAATTAGCTGCGGTTATCAAGAAAATAGATGTAATACGGCCAATGCTGCTTGACCACCCCCTACGTGCAAAATCGCGCCCCAGTGGACAAGGTAAAGCTCCGTCCAAAGTTATCGGTTCGAATACGATTCAGCACCATTCGGTGTCACTCAATTACTAGAGCCGAGCCACTACCTACTCAATTTCGATGAGGCGTAGCTCAGCCACAAAGAGGTGAACCATGAAGAAGAAAACTACGGAAAAGCCAGAGTCTGCAGATGATGCACCGGAAATCGAGCTTGGCGGACTATTTCGTGGCCTGGGTGATCTCGTCAATTTGCTTGGGAAACTTGCTGAAACTGGCGAGAAGCTCAAGGAACGCGAGGGCGAATTCCGGGTCAAAGGACTTGGTGACAATGCCCGTGGCGTCTACGGGTTTAGCGTCCGTAGCGGTATTGGTGGTGGAGGACCACGGGTCCAGCCGTTTGGTAATGTACGTGCCAGCGAAGCGGGGCTTGTGGTTGACGAAGTGAGAGAGCCAATGGTCGACGTTTTTGATGAAGGCAGAGAAATCGTGATTACAGCGGAACTTCCTGGCGTTTTAGAAAATGAGATTGTGACCAGCGTCGATGATGACGTGTTGATAATTAATACAAGTGGCAAACAGCAGTATGCCACAGAAATTCTACTGTCAGAAGCTGTGTTGGCGAAGAGCCTAAGGCAGTCCTACAATAATGGGGTGCTGGAAATACGGGTTAAGAAGGTAACGCTTGAAACTGGAGGTGGCGAGAATGACGGCTGAAAAAACGATCAATAGCAAGTATCTTTACGCCATCATAAAATGCCGAGAGCCACGGGAGTTTAAAGCACGTGGGATTGGTGAGCGTGGCGATGTAGTCCATACGATAGCCCACAAAGGGTTGGCCGCGGTGGTTAGTGACTCACCGGTAATGGAATACGATCAAAGCCGTCGGAACATGATGGCACATACCGCCGTTCTCGAAGAGTTGATGGAGGAGTTCACTCTGCTTCCAGTACGCTTCAACACGGTTGCGCCCGAGGCTGGCGCGATCGAAGAACGCTTATTGGTGCTCCGCTATGACGAATTCATGCAATTACTTGGGCAAATTGAGAGACGTATCGAGCTGGGCATCAAGGCATTTTGGCACGATGGGATGATTTTTGGAGAAGTATTGCGTGATAACGATTCCATTCGAAAAATGCGAGATGCTTTAGAAGGCCGGTCGGTTGAAGGAAGCTATTACGAGCGAATTCAGTTGGGTGAAAAAATTGAGAAGGCCATGACAAAAAAGCGGTTGGAAGATGAAGAAATAATACTTTCGCGGATCAGGCCGCACGTCCACAAATCGAGAAGTAATAAGACCATAGGAGACCGTATGGTTTTAAATGGGGCATTTCTTGTGGATGCCGCCAAGGAATCTGATTTTGATGAAGCAGTGCAATCACTTGACCAGGATTTCGGTGATCGCCTGATGTTCAAATATGTAGGCCCAGTCCCACCCTATAATTTTGTCAATATCGTCGTGAATTGGGGTGGGGTGTAAACAGTATGAGTATTATTTTGAACACGCTCATGGGTCCGTTGATTGGCCCCATTAAAGGTCTTCTCTGGGTTGCAGAGCAAATAAAAGATCAGGCGGATGCCAAAATCTATGACGACAGCAAGATCCTTGTAGAACTTTCCGAACTTGAGCTTCGCCTTGACCTTGAGCAGATAGAACTTAAGGATTTTGAGGCCCAAGAAGATGTTTTACTGCAACGACTGCAAGAAATACGAAAGGCAAAGAAAAATGGCGCCGTCTAAACCAACATCCAGCCATACCACAGGCCCTGAGAAACTGTTGCCACCCTCGACGTCTCAGTCTGAAAAAATAGTTACCCCCCCGAGAAGACCGCGCCTTATCGATATCATCGAAGGAGCAAAGCTCCAGTTTGGTCGTATTGTGAGCTCTCCGATCGATGGTGTCACAGGAGTTAAAAAGGTAGAAGATGGTTGGGAACTCTTAATTACTTTGATTGAGCTTACCCGAATTCCTTCCAGCTCCGACGTGCTTGCTGAATATGCAGTAAGCCTCGATGGGACAGGAGAAATTGTTAGTTACAAGCAAGTCCAACGTTTTTTTCGCAATCAGGTCGGCACGGACGATGACGAGTGATTTTTAAAAATTTAGTAATAAAAGTAGGATAAGTTTGATGAACGATGGAAAAATGGAGCATTCGCTGAACGCTACAAATCTTGCGGATATCCTAGAACGGGTCCTGGACAAGGGTATTGTCATCGCCGGAGATGTAACAATTTCCTTGGTCGGCGTGGAACTGCTGAATATTAAGCTGCGTCTGCTGATAGCGTCGGTCGACAAGGCTATGGAAATGGGTATCAACTGGTGGGCCCATGATCCTTACCTCACGGCTGGAGCGCATACACCGGCAGGAGCCGACCCAGCCATGCTGGAGAGGATGGATCGCCTTGAGGCCGCTCTCGCAACAGCTTTGGCAGCGAAACAGACTGCGCCCGCCAAGGGACACAGTTCGTGAGGGCACCACATATGACAGCAGCGGCAGAAGAGAGCATCACTGGGAACGTAGGGCTTTACGTCTGTGCAATTGTGGCGGAGCGGGAGTCTTGCAGCGCGTTGATAAAATGCGCGAATGAAGCGCAAGGTGAAATCCAGCTGATTGGACGGGGGGGGGTTACTGCTGTTGTCATGGTACCGACAGAGGACCAACCTGTCAGCCGGGACCGCCAGAAACTGGTGCGACAACTGCTGGTTTATCAACAGCTTGTCGAAAGGTTTATGGAGATTGCGCCCGTACTGCCGGTTAAGTTCGGAACGCTCGCGCCAAATCGCGAAAGTGTTGAGCTTGGTCTTGAAAGAGGGCATGAGAAGTTTGTTGCCGCCTTTAATGGCTTGTCTGGCAAAACGCAGTTCGAGATTATCGTAACCTGGGATGTTGCTGAGGTTTTTGCGGAAATTGCCAAAGTGCCTGCCGTTGTGAAGCTGAAAGTGGACCTGGCGGCACCACCGGAAAGTGATAGGCCAGTAAATTGGGAACCGCTGGGAAAACTCGTTAAAGAAACTCTTGATCATCGGCGGGCAGAAACCAGCAAAGTTCTATTGGACGCGCTGTTGCCGGTTGGCGTTGATAGTATTGTCAACCCGATATTAGACGATAGCATAGTCCTGAATCTGGCTTTGCTGGTTGATACGGATAAAGCCGATACGCTTGACCACTGCCTCGATGAACTGGACAGCACCTATCATGGTGCTTTGGCCTTTCGCTGCGTTGGTCCGTTGCCACCGCACAGTTTTGCGACGGTCGAGATCAAATACCTCGAACCCGCCAAGATCAGTCACGCTTGCTATATTCTAGAACTCGACGCCGCCCGTAGTTCTGAGGAGGTTCGTTCAGCCTATCATCGTCTTGCTAAACAGGCCCATCAGGACGTCGCACCCGCTGTCGTTGCAGGCGAGGCCGCCAGCGTGAGTATCGCAGTGCTTAACGACGCCTACAAGACACTGTTGTCTTTTGTTGATGCGGGTGGGCCGGTAGTCATTTCGGTGCAGCGGCAGGAAGCTGCCTATGCGACTGGTATGGCTTCAAGTGCTGGATAGAAGGTGTCTTAAATGAGTTCTGCAACATCAATTGTCTATGTCTACGGCGTTCTAACTAACTGCACAAATCTTGCTTTGGACATGCCTCCGGGTGATCTCGCAGGACTTGTCGAGAGTGGCCCCCTAAGGATGCTGCCGTTCGGTAATATTGCTGCGCTCGTGTGCGATTTTGTATTGCCAGATGGCAGTGATCTTGAAACTATTCTAGAGGACAGCCGGTCGGCCGAGCGGCTAATTCTTAATCACCACCAGGTGCTGGTGGATATGGTTGGCCGACATACGATATTGCCGCTCAGGTTTGGGGCCGTGTTTACTGAGGATGCGGGCGTCATCGCGGCACTTGGTGACCGTTTCAGCGTATTGCAGAACGCGCTTGGTCGTATTGATGGGGCGCTCGAATGGGGCGTGAAAACATTTTGTGATAGGAAATTGTTGAGGCAGCACGTCGCTGGGGCGGTTTCTGAGATCAGCAGTCTTGAAAGCGAAATTGCGGATCAGGGCGAGGGAAAGGCTTTTTTTTTGCGTCGCCGGATAGAACGCCTGATACTTGAGGAGGTTGAGAAGACTCTCGAACAGTGTGTTGCTGGGACGCAAGAACAGTTGAAGCCGAGTGTTATTGAGGAAACTTTGGTCAAGCTTCAACCTCCCACATTACATGGGCACGAGCATGACATGATCAGCAACAGATCCTATCTGATTGCTCGGGGCACTGAAGACGCGTTTATGCAATCGCTTGAAAACTTGCGCGTCGCCTATGCGCCACTTGGTCTAGATTACCAAATGAATGGTCCTTGGCCAGCCTACAGTTTTTCGGACCAACAGTTGGGAGGCGGCGTGAATGACCAATAAGGTACAAGGTGGACAGGATTTAGCACTTGCCGATTTGTTGGATCGAGCGCTCAGCACCGGTGTTGTTATTTGGGGCGAAGCGACCATCTCCTTGGCTGGTGTAGATCTCGTTTACGTTGGGCTGAAAGTTCTGGTTGCTTCGGTGGATGCCGCGCAGCGGATGAAGGATGCCAGTCTAGTTGACCGGCCAACAGATGGGGGTCAACGAATATGACAAAACTTTATGTCTATGGAATCGTTGGGGCGATCAGCTTTGATGATCCGCTGCCCAATGGGCATGATGAAGCCTCTGTGTTTGCTCTTGTCAGCGGTGATCTTGCGGTCGCGGTGAGTTTCTTAGAACGATCGGCTGTCGAAGCATCGGCTGTGAACGTCTGGCTACATGATAATGTCTTAAGCGCGTTGATGACACGACACGCGGTACTTCCGATGCGCTTCGGGACAATTGCCGTTGGAGCCGCGCAGCTTCTTGAGGGCATCGTGAAGCGGCGGGGACAATTGATGAAAGACTTGGCGAGGCTCGATGGAAAAGTTGAAATTGCACTACACATATCGGGAAAAGATCGGGAAAAAGTTGAGCAACGGGTTGCCGGACAAAATGCCGATCAGGGCATCACCCAAGGCGCAGCCTATTTGCAGGGAAGGCGGAAAAACCTCTATGGCTCGGATAAAACGCAGTTGTCGGTGCAAAATGTTAGGCGTGCTATCCGATCTGGGATTAACCCACTTATGGAAGAGGCTATTTGGCCAATTAATGCGCCGCAGGCGTTGCCGTTCAAGGCATCCTGCCTAGTCAATAGGAACGACGTGGCACGTTTTGTGCAAATTGTGGATGACATCGCAGCGCACAGTTTGGATACCCGCGTGACCTGTACCGGTCCATGGGCGCCCTACTCATTTGTTGGGCAATCTGGAGTGGAAGGCGAGACATGAAAACGGCAAACGGCAGTCAATTCAATTCGCTGAAAAAGATTTTGACCGACTCAGGGGCGGAGGATTCTGATCCGAACGACCCTCCCGATCTGTCGCCACATTCATCACTGCCTCCAAGTATTTCGACTAGCCCCGAGACGGCAGCTGACGACCTTGTAAAGCTCGTATTGGCTGTTATTGACACGGTTCGACAAGTGATGGAGAGGCAAGCCATCCGCCGAGTTGAAAGCGGTGCTCTGGCTGACGTAGAAATTGAACGGCTTGGCTTAACATTGATGCGTCTTGAAACGCGAATGGAAGAACTTAAATCCCATTTTGGCCTTTCCAACCAAGACCTGAATCTTCATTTTGGAACGGTTCAGGATCTCAAAGACATCCTGAACGATGAAAAATAGAAGTGGCATATTATTGGTCGTGGTTTTTCACCTACCGCCAAAGTAAATCTAGGGGTTATCTATTATGAGTGACGAACAAACCCGGAATAAGAAAAAACCGGAAGTCAAAGTGGACGGCACCGTCGAATTGCGTGTCACAGAGGCCCTTCAGAAAGACGTTGGCCGAGGGATTGCGCGTATAGATCCGGATGATATGGTCAAAATGGGCATTAAGCCTGGTGACATTATCCGGATAATGGGCAAGAGGGAAAGTGTTGCCAAGGTCATGCCGACCTTTCCTGAAGATCGCGGTAAGAATAGCGTGCAGATTGATGGTTTGGTCCGGGACAACGCTGGCGCAGGGCTGGGCGAAAAGCTGTCTCTTCATCAGACAGGATGGAAATATGCCACAAAACTGGAGTTGCTTCCAATAGGGATGCCGCGGGCAGGCGCAAGTGAGGTTCAGAATCACCGTGTTGGTCGCGTGCTTGAGGGGTTGGCTCTTGTTGAAGGTGACCGCATCCGCACGACATCGATTGGTTCCCGCAGCAGAGATTTTATTGTATCGCGAGCCGTTCCGAAAGGCGCAGTGGTGATACAATCTTCGACTGCAATTGAAATTAGCTGCAAAGCAAGTGATGCAACCTCAGGCCAGCGTATCGCCTATGAGGATATTGGGGGGCTAAAACGTGAACTTGGATCCATTCGCGAAATGATAGAACTACCCCTGCGGTATCCGGAACTTTTTGAACAGCTTGGTATTGATGCGCCAAAGGGCGTGCTAATGTTTGGCCCGCCGGGCTGCGGCAAGACGCTTATTGCGCGGGCGGTGGCTAACGAGACGGATGCTAATTTTTTCAGCCTCAGCGGGCCCGAGATCATGCATAAATACTACGGTGAGAGCGAGGCTCACTTGCGAAAGGTATTTGAAGAGGCTGCGCGGTCACCTAGCATCATTTTTTTCGATGAAATCGATGCAATAGCCCCAAAGCGGGCCGGCTTGGGCGGAGAGCAGCAGGTCGAACGGCGCGTGGTATCGCAATTATTGACCCTGATGGACGGACTGGATTCCAGAGGCCAAGTCATTGTAATAGGGGCGACAAATATACCGGATTCCATTGATCCGGCCCTGCGACGTCCAGGAAGGTTTGACCGTGAAATCGTAATTGGCGTTCCGGATCGACCGGGGAGGCATGAAATCCTTAACATTCACACACGCGGCATGCCGTTAGCTGATGACGTCGATCTGGACCGCCTGGCACAGATAACCCACGGATTTGTAGGAGCCGACCTTCAGTCGCTTGCGCGGGAGGCGGCTATGGCGCGGCTGCGGCAGGTCTTCTTTAACGCCAATTTTGATTTTGACCAAGTTCCTGAGAGTGTTCTGGAAGAACTAACTATCAACATGGATGATTTCAAGCAGGCACTTACCATAGTTGAGCCATCGGCGATACGCGAGTTATTTACCGAGATTCCAGATGTTAAGTGGAGCGACGTTGGTGGATTAAACGATGTGAAGCAACTGCTTGATGAGACCATTCAATGGCCTTTGCGGCATCAGGACCTATTCAAGAAGGCGGGTATATCTCCGCCCAAGGGCATTATGCTTTGTGGCCCGCCAGGCGTTGGAAAAACGATGCTTGCAAAGGCATTGGCGACTGAAAGTGGGATCAACTTCATCTCGGTCAAAGGCCCCGCACTGATGAGTAAATGGGTCGGCGAGACTGAACGCGCGGTGCGAGATATTTTTCACAAGGCGAAACTGGCGTCGCCCTGTATCATATTTTTAGACGAAATTGACAGCATCGCGCCCTGTCGGGGCGGCGGCGAAGCATCCGCCGTTACCGACCGAGTGATCGCGCAACTGCTGACTGAAATGGACGGTATCGAAGAGCTTAATGGGGTCATTGTTTTAGCAGCCACCAATCGCAAGGATCTTGTCGATCCCGCTTTACTCCGGGCCGGCCGTTTTGACTTTGTTGTCGAGCTGCCGCTTCCAGATGCTGACGCCAGAAAGCAGATATTTGACGTTCACACGAAGGACAAACCACTCGCCAAGGATGTTCTGATCGACAGCCTCGCACGCGAGGCGAGTAGTGGCTGGAATGGTGCCGATATCGAGTTTGTGTGTCGCAGGGCTGGAACATTGGCTATTAGGGACTATCTTGCCCTTGCCCCATCGCCACCAACCAACCTGGACATGTTTAGGATCAGGCAGAAAAATTTTGATGAAGCCGTTCAGGCGGTACGCCAGAAGGAATAACTATCTGGCTACGGGGCTTTGTGTAAGCGCCCATATGGCTACTCACCAGCAAGATAATTCCAAGGCAACAACTCGTCAATTCGGTTGATTTTGTGATCTGCGATACGGCTCAAAACATCTGTCAACCAGGCTTGCGGATCGACGCCGTTGAGCTTGGCCGTCTCAATCAGGGTGAAGGCGATTGCCATGGCTTTACCACCGCGCTCAGACCCTGCAAACATCCAATTTTTCTGCCCAGGGCCACTGGCTTCACTGCTCGGTAATCCCCCGGTTTTTAAACAATTTTGAAAGTAGAATTTTTTCAGAGTCTGATTCAAAAGTACCGCAACGAAAACAACGAGTTAAAATGAGTTATTGTCAAATCTGGTGTTTGAGGGTTATCGGTCATGCGGCGATCTGGCTGGGTTTGATGATTTCAATACCGTCTTTGAACGTGACGCCGGTGATGACTTTGGCCAGGTATTCAAAGCCGCGTAGCTTCCTCCAGTTTTGTTTGGCGCATTGCCCCAGCTTGAACATCATGTGCAGCATACCATCTCGTGAGAGAGGGGTCGCTTCCGGTAGGGGGCAGGATAGTACGCTAAGCTGGTTTGATCATCGTTTTGGCCACCTGTATTCGCCTGTGAGCAGGATATGATATGAGCCCAGCCAAGCGGCGAGATATGCGCCAGAAGCTCTGGTGGACAGTCGTGACCGGCTTGAGTTCGCTCAGTGACGGCACGGCCAAGGCGATCAGTATTCCAATAGATGATGATGGCCGTGAGCAGATTTAGGCCAGCCATTCGGTAATGTTGACCCTCTGCAGTGCGGTCTCGGATTTCGCCCTGGCGGCCAATGCGTAGCGCGTTCTTTAGAGCGTGATGTGCCTCGCCTTTATTCAGCCCTATCTGGGTTCTTCGCTGCATGTCGGCATCGAGCAACCAATCAATAATGAACAGAGTGCGCTCAATGCGTCCGATTTCCCGCAGGGCAACCGCCAGTTCGTGTTGGCGCGGATAAGATGCAAATTTCTTCAGAAGTTGGCTGGGTGGCATGACCCCGGCTGCCATTGTGGCGACGGCCCGCAGAATATCCGGCCAGTTCTGGATGATCAGGCTTTCCCTGATCTTTCCACCGACCAGTCCCCGTAATTCTTGGGGTGCCGCCGCCGGATCGAACACATAGAGCCGCTTTGATGGCAAATCCCGGATGCGGGGAATGAACCGATAGGCCAGAAGAGCGGTGACTGCGAAGACGTGATCGGTAAATCCGCCTGTATCAGCATACTGCTCTTTGATCTTCTTGCCTGTCTCATTCATCAACAGGCCGTCGAGGATGTAGGGCGCTTCGCTCACTGTGGCCGGAATATTCTGGGTGGCGAAGGGGCCGAACTGGTCAGAGACATGGGTATAGGCTTTGAGACCAGGTTCTTTACCATATTTGGCGTTGATCAAATTCATCGCCTCGCCCTGACGCGCCGCCGGGAAGAATTGGCCATCACTAGACGCCGTGACACCTGCGCCCCAGAACCGCGCCATGGGTAATTGGGATTGCGCTTTGATCACCATGGCAAGCGCCCGATTGATAGCTTCGCTTTCAATATGCCAACGGGACAGACGCGAGAGCTGGAAATAATCATGGGTGTTGGTGGCTTCAGCCATTTTGCTCAAACCAAGATTGAGGCCTTCGGCGAGCAGGACATTCAACAACCCGATCTTGTCTTTGCAAGGCGCACCGGTCCGCAGATGCGTGAAGGCATCGACAAATCCCGTGGCATCCTCCACTTCTAACAAGATATCGGTGATCCTCACGTCGGGGAGGCGACGGTACAGATCAAGAACGAGCCCGTCTGCTTCAGCAGGAACAGCTGCGGTCAGACGTTCGATTTTCAGGGTACCATTTTCGATTGAACCACCCGGAATTGCACCCTGTCGAGCCGCACATGCCAGTCGTTCCAGACCGTTAGCCATGCGAGCCTTACGGTCGGCAAGCCATTCTTCCGGATCAAATGGTACGGTCAGTCTGGGTGTTGTTTGTACTGCTGCAATCGGGACAAGGGCCTGTTTAAGATCAGCATAACGTTTGGAATGTGTCAGCCAGACATCACCTGATCGGAAGGCATCGCGCAGGTGGAATAGCACAGCCACTTCCCATAACCGTTGGTCATCCGTGGTTTGGACATTGAGATGCCGATGCCATTTTGAATTTCGGCGCAGAAATCCCGTAGGCCTTATCTCATTGTCCTTCCCATCGTGAATGATTTTCGTTGCAGCAATCAAAGGCACAGCGACCGGGGCGGCCTTGATATCCAATGCGTTCAGCATGCGTGGTACATAGCGCCGGAACCGGCGGTACCCCTGCACGACATGAGTAAGCGGATCGGCAGACATTGTGTTCGTCAGTTGGGCGGATTTGGCAACCAACTCTTCCAGGCCCAACCATCCGGGGGTGTCAGAAACAGCTAACTCAAGAGAAGAGCCATCATCGTGAGCTTCGAGCAATGCTGTTCCCATTTCGGTGAAAGACCGCAATGTCTGCTGAACAGCGGTCTTTGCGTCATCGATACGGGTTTCACACAGCCTTTTGGCATCACGCCAGTTTTTGCCGACGATCCGATCATGGGTTTCGACCACAGCGTCCGCTATAGCAGCCTGCCATTCCACGGCGCAAACGGCGAGAATGGCCAAGCGCCTGTCACTGGATATGTCTCGTAACCCGTCGGCAAAGTAGCGTTCCCCCTGTCGGCGCAGACGAGTGACACGGTGGGGCGGGACATCATCTAAAACATTGGCAGGGAGTTCGAACGTTTGCAATAATTCCAGCCGATCCAGTAGGCGACATGCCCCCGCCGAGTTTCGCCCTACTTCGAACTGGCGCAACCAGATAAACTGGCTGATCCGCTCATCGATAAACTTGGTAAGCAAAGCATCCAATTGTTCTTTTAAATTGTCCGTGAGACGATCAACGATACGAGTTTCTATACGGCGTTCTGCCGCCACAAGTGCATCGGCACATAACCGTTCAATAACCGACACTCCCGGTAGGATCGTCTGCGTCCTGCGGCATTCCTCATTGAACCTTCGTGCCAAATCCATATTGGAACGAGCCGTTTCTGCTTCATGCTCAAGCCATTCCTTCAGACCGCGGGCACCGCGGCCTGAGAACATCTTGTAACCGTAAATGGTCCGGAGATCGGTAAGATGTTCCCGCCGTGTTTCCAGCCGATGTGCATAATCCACAAGATCGTCTGGCTTCAATCCAAGCTGTGCAGCAAGATATTCGGTGATCTTAGCAGGAATGACCTCACCAGTAGACAACAGACGCCCCGGATACCGGAATGCACACAGCTGCAAGGCAAATCCAAACCGGTTATGTGACCGGCGGCGAGATCGGATGTACTCAATATCGTCATCGGCCAACGTATAATGCCGGAGCAACGTTTCTTCATCTGTGGGCAAGTCGAAGAGTACCGCACGTTGGCGGTCGCTCAAAATCTGGCGTCTCGGCATTTTGAGTTTTCCTTTTGAACGACTGTGACTGCGTCCGTAAGAGGAACGCTGAACGGACAGTTTTCAAGCAATTCGGGTCCCCAGCAATACTGGCTTTGGATATGTCTCATATAGATGGTACGATATTATTTGCAAAAGAGGGGCCTTATTCGTACAGTTTTTCCATGAAACCAACTCTCATCGGATATGCCCGCTGCTCCACCGACAAACAGGACCTGTCAGCGCAACGACAGGCGCTCATTGATCTTGGTGTGGCGGAAGACCGCATCTATACAGATCACGGACTTACCGGCACCAATCGTGATCGTCCCGGATTGGATCAGGCCATCGCTGCCGTACGAGAGGGAGATACGTTGATCGTGCCCAAGCTCGACCGGCTGGCTCGATCCGTTCCAGATGCACGCGCCATCGCCGGTCAGCTTGAAGTCAAGGGGGTGAAGCTGGCTCTCGGCGCGTCGGTCTATGATCCAACCGACCCGATGGGAAAAATGTTCTTCAACATCCTTGCCACCTTTGCCGAATTTGAGTCTGATTTGATCAGCATGCGCACCCGGGAAGGCATGGCAATCGCTCGCGCCAAAGGCAAGCTCCGAGGCAAACGGCCCAAACTTTCAGACAAACAGCATAAGGAGCTTTGCCGCATGCATGCGGCTGGCGAACATTCGATTAGTGATCTCGCCGAGTTATTCTCCGTTTCAAGGCCAACTATCTATCGAACCCTGAGTCGATAGGTTGGATATCAACTAAACCATCTCGAACCGGAACCCTTATGCTAACATCGCACCGCCCAAAGAATGCAAAAATGAGACTGGTTGTCGATCAACTTTGGTGTGCTTCTGACATGGGCGCGGATGGCTATGAAACGGTTATGCCGTCGGGTAGGGCGCAAATCATCTTTAGCCTTTCGAAAATCCCGTTTGCCGTTCATGACTCTGACAGCGGTCTGAAGGGGAAGAATATCTACCAGATATTCCAGGGCCCTTCATCCCGACCACGCCGCATTTCGCGCAAGCCGTATGTTGCCCTTTGCGGGGTCAGTTTTTACCCCGGCGGCGCGGGCGCATTGTTCGACAGAATTGATGACACCGTAAACTGTGTTGTTCCCCTCAGTCGGTTCTGGGGTGCCGACGCGTCGCGACTGGGTGCACAACTTCGAACACTCGACAACCACCACGCGAGGCTTAATCTTCTCGAAAAAGAAATCGGCAAGCGAATATCGGTCTCTTCAGAAATAATGGCGTTGAATCAAGGGTTGAAGCTTCTAAGAGAGGGAATAGCCATTAACCAAGTCTGCAACGAGCTGGGCTGCTCACCTTACGTTTTCAGAGAGTTGTTTCGCAGAAATGTCGGGTTTACACCAAAACACTATCTCAGGATTGAAAGGTTCCGATCGGTAACTCGTAAGCTCACACCCGCAGCATCCCTGGCGGACGTAGCATTTGATACTCAGTTCTCTGATCAGTCCCATATGACACGGGACAAGACCATTTTGCATCGATGACACCAGGTACTTTGCGATCTAGCATTCGCCCATATCCGGGTCATGTTTCGGAAAAGTGAACTTAAATTTCCTTCAAGACACGTTCTGCATTGGACCAATATATTGGGGTGCAAACAGCCTTACAGGAGAGAAAGATGCTAGAGTTCCAAATACCAAAAGACGGCTATCCCCGACTTGTCGTCCGCGACGCTGACGCCGCCATCACGTTTATTCAGGATGCGCTCGGCGGCAAACTCATCGAACGATATGCCAACCCAGACGGCCTGGTAGTTCATTCCAAGCTTTCGCTCGGAGGCCTTTCCATTTCGCTGATGGAAGAAGTGCCGGACTGGGGATGGCTTTCCCCAATAACACTAGGTGGGTCGCCGGTACTTATCCATCTTGAGTTTGAAAGTTGTGATGAGGTTGCCAAGAGGATGATTGAGCTTAAGGCTAAAGTTGTGGTGCCTATCGAAGACCGTCCCTATGGCAAACGGGAGGGGCGGATTCGCGATCCATTCGGACACCTCGGGGTCCTAAGCCAGGAATTATCAAAATGACCGTCTTGCGAATTGTGGCAAATATCGCGGCTGACGGGGTTCAGGACGTTCAGGAATTCTATTCTGACCTTTTTGGCCTCAATGTTGTTATGGATCATGGCTGGATCGTAACGCTGACCTCGGGTGAAATGGCCCCGGCCCAGATTAGCATTGCCAAAGAAGGCGGATCAGGAACCCCAGTTCCTAACCTTTCGATAGAGGTTGACGATGTTGATGCAGTTTATCAACGGGCCAAAAGTCTCGGCCATGGCATCGAATATGAGCTGACCGACGAACCTTGGGGAGTGCGTCGCTTCTATCTATCAGACCCAACAGGGAAGCTAATCAATATCCTATCTCATTCTAGCAGTTGAGTGCATTCTTGGGATCGGACCAGGCGCTTCTCTACGTCCTGAACGAATGGCCAATTCCATTAACGTACTATCCTGCCCCTTACCGGAACAGACCCCACTGTGGACGCCGTCAGCCCAGATATAGGCGATTGGCTCGTCATCCAACGAAGCCTCTCTCCAGCCGTCGTACTCTTTTGCCCAATCACGCTTGAGCCGCGACACAGTATTCGCCGACAAGCCAGTAGCATCAGGCCCCAGAAGAACCTTGAGGGCCGCGCCCATTTCGCCGCTGGAAATCCCTTTGAGGTAAAGCCATGGCAAAGCCGCTTCCAACGTCCTGGTTCTGCGCACATAGGGTGGCACCAGGGCAGAGCGAAACGTCACCGCTGTGCCATCCTTGGATCGAACCTTTGGTATCCGCACGCTCACAGGGCCAATACCCGTCTGTACTGGCCGGGCCGGATGATGCCCATTGCGCACCACAGCCGCGTTACCTGCCTGTGTGCGCAAGCCGGTAAATTGGGCCAGATAGCTTTCAAGTTCGGCCTCAACGGCTGTCGCGATCAATTGCTGCGCTCCCGTTCTCAACAAATCTGTCAGCGCGTCCGTCATCCCGTCTCGACGTGCAAAATCAAAAATGTTAGTCGTTTCCATGGTGGTGTATCTCCTTCAGTTGGGTTGCTGTCTCGCAACAACAATTCAACCAGATACGCCGCCAACCTTCAAACCATCAAAACACCAGATTCAGTCATAGCTCGGCCAATTGGCGGCAACGTAGCGGCATTTTGCGGGATTGTAGCGCTGCAAGGCTTCAAGAACCCACAGCTTTCCTTTTCCGCTGCTGCCTCAACCTTATCGCATTGAAAACATTACCTGACTTTTAAATCAGACTCTTAGAAAATTCCTCTAATAACATGACTTTAATAGTGGCGGGAAGCTTGGTGGCGGCATTGTGCAACACTCCCAGAAACAGAATCCCAACCTCTCCAGACTGCAATGTAGTGTCTATGCGGGAGGCGATGAAACAATCCCGCTCATCCAGCAGCTTGCTCTTTACCAGCGGGGACGCCAAATTTGTGGAGCACTCCGAATCGGCATTACCACTTTTTAGCATTTCACGTTCCTTTAGTAGAAATTCAAGATTTTCGGTCCCTTCCAACCTGGCACCCAGATCCATCAATTTAGCCAGGATCTGGTAATTTTTCCCGCTTGTTGGACCTTCTGCCAGGTCCCGGACAATTTTAGCTTCAAAACCGCAGACGGGAAGTCCATCCTGATAAATGCGCATTCGGTGAAAATTGACGTCAAGGGCCGAAACAGATGCGTCTATGTCAGCCCAAAACTTTTTAATTATTAAGCGGCTTTTCTCCCAAGCTTCAAACCCCCTTTGGCGAATGTAGGTCTGCCGTAGGTCATCAGATAAAGAGCCCATATCTTCTTCACTGTGAACAATGGGAATGTGGATTAGTGTTCTCTGTTGCATCAATTTTTCTGCGCCCATGTCACCCTCAATCACTTCGCTTTGAAAATCGCTCATGTATGGAAAATCCTGACGTTATACCAACCGGCGCTAATCACCACTCATTCATCCAATCGCGCATTCCGATTGTCATGATCCGCCATGGTTGTTGGATCAGTTTGTTCCACGCCTCGCAGGACATGGCAACGATGTTGTCATAGGATTTGAAGACCCTGTTGGAGAGCCAGTTGTCCCGCATGTACTGCCAGACATTTTCCACCGGGTTGAGCTCGGGTGATTTCGGCGGCAGGAACATGAGCGTGATGTTGTCCGGCACGATCAGCTTTGGTGTCGAATGCCAGCCCGCCTGATCGATGATCAGCACGGCATGAGCGCCAGGATCGACCTCGCTACTGATTTCACGCAGGTGCTCGTTCATCGCCTTTGTATCGCACCAGGGCATGACCAAGCCTGCGCCCTTGCCCTTCCTGGGGCAAATGGCACCGAAGATATAGGCTGACACTGTGCGCTGATCATGGGGTGCGCAGGGCCGCGTGCCCCGTTTGGCCCATCGCCTGGTGATCTTGTTCTTTTGTCCGATCCTGGCTTCGTCTTGGAACCATATTTCTATTTCGGTGCCGGGTGTGAGTGTTTCCCGGATGGTTATGATCTCATCGGCAAATTTTTTTTGAAATCCTCGGCCAGAAGCTCATTCTGGGCGTGATGGCGCGGTCGTGCGGACAGTTTGGAATAGCCCATCTTCTTGAGCATTTTGCCCAATGTGCTCTCATCAATGGATGATGTGCGCATTCCGGAGTATCCGGCCGGTCATTCCGGCCACCCTTTCTAAGCGGCTGCGAGGCCTGAGTTTTGGTTATCTGTTTTAGGCGCTTTCGTCACCTGTTTTGAGTTTGGTCTTTCGCATGCTCTGGCCGTCAAGTTCGACGTGATAGGCGTTGTGAACGAGGCGGTCGAGAATGGCGTCAGCGAAGGTGGGTTCGCCGATCACATCATGCCAGGCGGTGATGGGCAACTGGCTGGTGATCAAAGTTGATCCGGCCTCGTATCTGTCTTCGACAATTTCCATCATGTCACGTCGCTGGCTTGCATTGAGACGATCAGGTCCCCAATCGTCCAGGATCAGAAGTTGGGTTTTTGTGAGAGTTTTGAACAGACGTGGGAAGCGCCCGTCACCATGGGCCAGTTCCAATTCATCAAACAAACGCGGCATTCGTTTGTAGAGCACGGTGACGCCATCGCGGCAGGCGGCTTGCGCAAGTGCGCAGGCCAGCCAAGTTTTCCCAACACCGCACGGGCCGGTGATTATTAGATTGCGTTTATCCTTGATCCAGCGCCCCGTCAGCATCTGCTGGAATAGGGCTTTATCTAGGCCGCGTCGGGATTTGTAATCAATGTCCTCTGGCACGGCCCCACGGTGGCGTAGTTTTGCTGTCCGTATACGGCTGTCAAACCGCTTGGTCTCCCGGCTACTGCTTTCTCTGTCGATCAGCAGCCCCAGCCATTCAGCATGGGTCAAATTGGCAGTTCCGTCTTGGGTTTGCATCTCTGCAAAGGCCTCCGCCATGCCGTCGAGCCTGAGTGTTTTGAGTTGATCCAGTGTTGGATGGTCAAGCATATTTTGTCCTTTTCAATGGAAGTAATCCGCGCCACGGATGTTGGGGTGTGTGATCGCGGGCGCGTCCGTGACGCGGGTGCGAGCATTGCGATCCAGACCATTCTTGAGAATGGAATGCAGTGGTGTAGGAGTGAGCGTTGATCTCAAGTGCCCGTGCACAGGCGGCATCTAGGCGGTCACGCCCGAAGGTTTTACCCAGCCTGATCACGCCAAGGCAGCTGCGGTATCCTTGCTCTGGATGGCGGCGCTGGCGCATGATCACGTCGACGAAGACTTCGACATTTGGCCCGATCCGTGCGGCTTGCTGCCGGATGCGTTCCGGTGTCCAGTCTTCACGGAAGCGGTGATGTGGGGGCATATGATCGCGGATTGTAGAGTGTTGGTGATTGCCTGAGGTTCGAGCGTGAGATGCGACGCGCTGCCCCTTAAAATATACCTCTACAGTGCGTGCGGTGATCCTTGCCCACAGCTTTTTCTTCAACAATTGATATGGCACCGAGTAATAATGGCGGCCAATATCAACATGGTAATCAAGGCCCGCGCGGCACTGCTTCCATTCGGCATAAACATATGGGGTGACGGGCAGAGGCTTTAGCGCCGGGCGATCCAAACGATCAAACAGATCGCGGCGGCTTGCCCCGAGATGGCGACTGGATTTGCCATTGAGTTGATCCAAAAGTGGTCGGATCGCTGCGTTCACATCATCAAGGCCAAAAAAATGCTGATTGCGCAGGCGGGCCAATATCCAACGTTCCGCCAGCAAAACAGCGCCCTCAACCTTTGCTTTGTCCTTGGGTTTTCTCGGCCGCGCCGGAACGATGGCCGTGTCGTAATGTGCCGCCATATCCCCATAGGTGCGATTGATCGCAGGATCGTAAAAACAAGCCTTGGTAACACCAGCCTTGAGATTGTCCGGAACCAGCTGTGCAGGCACGCCGTTGAAGAACGCAAAGGCGCGCACATGACTGGATATCCAGTCTGGTAGTTTCTGCGTCCAGCTAGCCTCCCCTCCACATAGGTGTAACTGGACGCCCCCAGCGTCGCGACAAAGATCTGCGCTGTGCGCACCTCGCCGGTCTTGGGGCAGACAACGTCAACCGTCGGACCCGCATAATCGACAAACAGCCGCTCGCCAGCAGGGTGACGTTGCCGCATCACTGGCGACAGCTTGCCTTCCCATCGCGTGTAAAGTTCACAGTATCGGCTATAGCCATATCCTGCGGGGTGAACCCCGCGATACTCTTCCCACAGCAACGACAGCGTTACGCCCTTGCGCCGCAACTCGGCATGCACATACGCCCAATCAGGCTGGGGCACGTCGTGACGCACCTCACCGGGAGCATAAGAAAACAAGCGGCGCTCAAGGTCTGAATCCGACAAGTCCGCCGGCAGAGGCCAGCTTAAGCCTTCAACCCCCGCACGTCGGAAATACTCCGATATCGTCGCGCGACCAACGCCAAGGCTTTGCGCCACCTGACGACCTGAAAATCCATCTGATCGAAGCCGCAGGGCTTCTCGTATCTTCCGCATGGGCAATCTCTTCATTGGGCTCTCTTCCGTTCAAAATGAACGTCAGAGTAGCCCTGCTACAGATCGCCTCGCAGCACACTAAATCAGGTCAAATGGGGGTGGCCGGATGCCCCGGAATCCCCGGCCGGATCAAATCGGTATGGGTGGCCGGATCACCCCGGAATACGCACCACACGCCGATGTCCAACGTTTACTCCAAATTCTTGCAGTTCTTCAGTCATGCGTGGCCGCCCATAGCTTTGCAGACTTAAGCGGTGTTGTTCACGGATATGAGCTAAGATCACCATATCATCTCGCTGGCGTTGGCACATTGGTCGCATTCTCCAAGCGCGGAACCCACGAGATGTGACCCGCATAACGCGGCACAGAAGCTCGATTGGCCATTCTTCCTTCCAGGCGTCAATGAACGCAAACCTCATCGATTTTGGCCTGCAAAGAAGATGGTGGCCTTTTTTAGTATTTCCCTCTCCTCGCGAAGCAGGCGGTTTTCCTTGCGAAGACGCGTATTTTCTTTTTCCACATCTTCATGAGGCCCAGACATCAGGTCTTTGTGTTGATGTTGCTGAACCCACTTGTTCAGCGTCGAAACCCCAACACCCAGGTCTGAAGCCAGCTGGGGCCTTGTAAGCCCACTGGTCAACGCCATGCTAACCGCGTCGCGGCGGAACTCTTCGGTCTTCTTTGAACCGCCCCGGGATTGTCGGAGGCTCCAACTCCTGAGTAGGATGGAGCTATGACAAACAAGACAACGAACAAATATTCAGCTGAAGTGCGCGAACGT
>Ga0222665_1000545_pt1 | contig 22121 bp, 17 predicted proteins | sample AntAcemetagen653_FD_179853 | JGI IMG/M metagenome (GOLD analysis project Ga0222665, IMG submission 179853) | Saline water microbial communities from Ace Lake, Antarctica - #653 | ecosystem: Environmental > Aquatic > Non-marine Saline and Alkaline > Saline | place: Antarctica: Ace Lake...
GATGCTAATTTTTGCATTTTCGGTAACTGCAAGTAAATCGGTAACGGGACAAAGCAAAAATTCAAAGCAGAAAGAAGTTAAACAAGAAATAAAGAAAAAACCTCACCTTGTTAAAGTTTCTGAAAAAGAAAAAGATAAGAACCAAGAGGAAGTATTTATGGTTGTTGAAAATCCACCCAAATACCCCGGAGGAGAACCTGCGAGGCAAGAATTCTTTGCCGAGAACATGAAATATCCTAAGAAAGCAAAAGAACAAGGTATTCAGGGAAAAGTATATATTACTTTTGTTGTTGAACCTAACGGCTCAGTTACCAATATTCAAGTATTACGTGGAATAGGTGGTGGTTGCGACGAAGAAGCTATCAGGGTTATCAGACTCATGCCGAATTGGGAACCGGGAACACAAAGAGGCCAAGCTGTCAGGGTGCAAGTAAATATGCCGATTAAATTTTCGCTTCCAAAAAAGAAAGAACAAACAATAGAAAAATAAAACCGTATAGAATTTTCTTCATTTGAGGAAATTATAAGGTATTTTTTTGATCCGTATAACTAAGGATTTAGTTGTGCGGATTTTTTTTATTTTGGGAAATCAACACAAAGTTGGCCTTTGTAATTTGGAAATTTTGTACTGCTTTTCAATAAAAAATCACAAATTCAAAAACTTTAACTATTTTTGTACACTAAATATTAAATCTTTAAAAAATATTGCTATGATAAAAAAAGTAGGTTCGTCAATTATTGTTTTGGCGATTATTGTGTTATTTTCAGGCTGTAGCACAACAGAAGAACAACGAGAAGAAAAAAGAACAGGAATTATCCCCCAGGGTATGCCATTATCCGCTGTTTCTGAAGCAACCGTAAAAGCAAGGTTGGAAATCTATGCTCCATTTGCATTAAATGCCGATATTAGCCATCTTTCGGAAAAAGAAAAACAAATGTTGCCATTGTTATTTGAGGTAGCTGAAATAATGAACGATATTTTCTGGCAACAGGCAATTGGAAATGAACAGAACTTTTTGAAACGCATTTCCGATAAAACTACTAAAGAATTTGCAATTATAAACTATGGCCCATGGGACAGGTTAAATAATAATAAACCATTTATTTCAGGAATTGGTGTGAAGCCTCCGGGTGCAAATTTTTATCCCGTCGATATGACAAAAGAGGAGTTTGAAGCTTTTGATAATCCTGATAAAACAAGCCTATATACTTTGATAAGGCGAAAAGATAATGATTCACTAAAAGTTGTTTGGTATCACGAAGCCTACGCTACGGAAGTACAGCGAGCTGCTGAGATAATGAAAGAAGCTGCTCTTTTGGCCGAAGACGAAGGATTGAAAAACTATTTGAATTTACGTGCTGAAGCTTTGCTAAGCGATAAATATCAGGAAAGCGATTTTGCATGGATGGATATGAGAACCTCAAATATTGATTTTGTTGTCGGGCCAATTGAAAACTATGAGGATGCACTTTTTGGTTATAAGGCAGCAAACGAATCATTTATTCTTCTTAAAGATATTGAATGGAGTAAAAAACTTGAAAAATTTTCTGCACTTCTCCCCGATTTACAAGCAGGATTACCTATTGAAGATGATTATAAAAAAGAAGTTCCCGGCTCAAAGGCTGATATGAATGCCTATGATGTAATATATTACGCAGGCGATTGCAATGCAGGCAGTAAAACAATTGCTATTAATTTGCCGAACGACGAAGAAGTGCATCTGAAAATAGGTTCGCGAAAATTGCAATTAAAAAATGCCATGAAAGCAAAATTCGATAAAATACTTACACCAATTTCGGACATACTAATTGATACTTCACAAAGAAAATATATCACTTTTAATGCATTTTTTGAAAATACTATGTTTCATGAAGTTGGCCATGCCATGGGTATTAAAAACACACTCGACGGAAAAGGAACTGTTCGTGGAGCCCTTAAAGAACAATATTCGGCTATCGAAGAAGGAAAAGCTGACATAATGGGTCTATATTTAGTTACTAAATTATATGAAGCAGGTGAATTAACTCAAGGCGAAGTTATGGATAACTTTGTTACTTTCTTTGCAGGGATTTTCCGTTCAAGCCGTTTTGGAGCAGCCAGTTCACATGGCAAAGCGAATATGATGCGTTTCAATTATTTTGAAGAAAAAGAAGCTTTCAAAAGAAATGAAAACGGAACTTACACCGTCAATTTCGATAAAATGAAAGATGCTATGAATAGCTTAATGCAAAAAATTCTTTATATTCAAGGCGATGGCGATTATAAGACAGCTTATAATTGGGTGAAAAAAGATGGTGTTATTATGTCTCAATTACAATCTGACCTCGACAGATTAAAAGCAGCAAATATACCGGTTGATATTGTTTTCAAACAAGGGCTGAAAGAAATCGGATTGAAGAAAAATATTTAAATCTAAAACTTTTGTTCGGGGTATTCAATTTCCAAACATAAAAGTATTTCTAATTCATAGAAAAACACCAAATAGGAAAATATTTATAAAGATAAAACCCTTGCCATTTCAAGTAAGGGTTTGTTAATTTCCTGATGAAGTTTGATGGCTTTTTCGAAAGGAGTAAAAACTACTTTATTATTTAATCTTCCGGCCATAACTCCGTGTTGTCCTTTTAGTAAAGCTTTTACTGCATGATAACCAAGTGTGCTTGCCAATACTCTGTCAAGACACGAAGGGGAGCCCCCACGTTGAATATGTCCGAGAATAGTTATTCTGGTTTTAAATTCCGGGCATTTTTCGTTTATTACTTTAGCAACCTCAATAGCCCCTCCCGAATCATCACCCTCGGCAACAATTATAATTCCCGAAGTTTTATTCTTCCTCCAATCATGTCGAAGTTTGCTTAAAAGGCTGTTAATATAAGTTTTCGATTCGGGGATTAAAATATCTTCAGCCCCGATAGCAACCCCGCTTTGAAGAGCAATAAAACCTGCATCACGGCCCATTACTTCGATAATAAACAATCGGTTGTGCGAATAAGCTGTGTCTCGAATTTTATCAGCAGCTTCGACAACAGTATTAAGAGCCGTATCAAAACCAATAGTATAATCACTTCCATATAAATCATTATCAATAGTTCCGGGAAGGCCGATTATCGGGAAATTAAACTCTTTGTTAAAAATTTCGGCACCTGTGAAAGTACCGTCACCTCCAATAGCTACAAGTGCATCAATTCCTTCATTTTTCAGATTCTGATGAGCCTGAAATCTGCCTTCTTTGGTGTGAAACTTTTTACTTCTTGCAGTTTTTAAAATAGTACCACCACGCTGAATAATATTTGAAACAGAAGAAGTTTCCATTTTGACAAAATCGCCTTTAATCAATCCCCTATAACCTTGCATAATTCCCACAACTTCAATATCGTTATTGATTCCTGTACGCACAACGGCTCGGATAGCTGCATTCATTCCGGGTGCGTCGCCACCTGAAGTAAGAACACCTATTTTTTTTATATTTATCATATTGTGGTTTTTCTTTAATAAAGTCTAATCAGAGTCTATTCATTATTGTTTAAAATTTAATTTATTAATATTCTTACTATTGGAGTTTGTAAGGAATAATAATTCTAAATTCACAAATCAAAAATATTCATACTTTAATTCTTATTATATTTCTGTTTCTTACTTCCTTCATAAATATCAAAACGCAAATATTTGCATTCAAGTTGTCCGTTAAACAGGGCTATCTTTCTTGATGGCCTTAAACCGATATTTTTTAAAGCATTAAAATCAGAACTAATTAACCATGCTGAATATCCGGCATAATTCTTTTTCAAACTATCACCAATTTTTTTATAAAGTTCGATTTGATCATTTACCTCCATACGCTCACCATAAGGAGGGTTTGTAATCATTATTCCCTTTGCTTTTGGCGGGCTTTGTTTTTCAATTGAATTATGAAAAAGTGTAATATGATTTTGAAGATTTGCTTCTTTCAAATTCTGCCTCGCTATTTCAACTGCTTTGTACGAACGATCGGAGCCAACAATTTCAAAATTAAAATCGCATTGTTTTGAAGATTCATCCTCAACGATTTTTTCCCATAATTTCTTATCAAAATCATTCCATTTTTCAAAACCAAAACTACGAAAAACTCCGGGAGGAATATTGTTGGCATACATTGCTGCTTCAATCAATATTGTTCCTGAGCCACACATGGGGTCAATAAAATTACAATCTTTTTCCCATCCGCTCAGAAGTATCATTCCGGCTGCAAGTATTTCATTTATTGGAGCTTTATCGGTAAGAACCCTATAACCGCGTTTGTATAAAGGATCACCCGAACTATCAATTGAAACTGTGCAATCCTCTTTATAAATATGAATATTGATTCTTAGGTCGGGATTTCTGACATCAACCGAGGGACGCTTCCCGAATTTCATGCGAAATCTATCGGCAATTGCATCTTTAGCTTTCAGGGCAACGAATTTGGTGTGAGAAAACACCGAACTACCGACAGTTTCATCAATAGCGAAAGTTCCGTTTAGATCAAGATATTGAGGCCAGTTGATCCTTTTTACATTATTATAAAGCTCCTCTGCACTATTTACCGAAAACTTCGCAATTGGTTTTAATATTCTGAGTGCTGTTCGGCAACAATAATTGGAACGATACATAATTTCTTTGTCGCCCGTAAAACTTACGGCCCGTTTTAATATTTCAATATCTTCGGCACCTATTGCCTTTAGCTCGTCTGCAAGAACCTGCTCAAGCCCAAAAAGCGTTTTCGCAAGTAATTGGTTATGTTTTATATTTTCTTCCAAAACTTTTTTTTTGCAAAAATAGGAATTATTCGTGTCAATGGAATATAGTGGGAATCAATTTTACAACTAATTAACAGATTAGAATATTCTATTTTTCGAATTGGATAATTCTTTCTGAGATAAAAAAAGGAATATTTAATTTGCGATTCGATGATAATACTTATTTTTGTGGCAAATTTTAAAAAAAATGAAAAAGACATTAATAATATCATCTCTGCTTATTTTGTTATTCGGTATATATTCTTGCGAAACTGATGTTAACATTGTTGCAGATTACGAGGAAATTACAATAGTTTACGGTTTGCTAAGCGTTGACGATCCAACAACATATTTACGAATAAATAAAGCATTCTTAGGAGACGGGAATGCACTATTGATGGCAAAAGTCCCTGATTCAAGTAATTTTTTACATCAATTGGATGTTTCAATTGAAGAAATGGATGGCAATATTGTTAAAGAGTTATATCCTTTCACGATAGATACAATATATAATAAAGATACCGGGATTTTTTATAATGAATATCAAATATTATATAAAGCGGATATTGCAATTAATGATGATTATAAATATAAACTTAAGATAGAAAATAATGATAGTATTATTTCTGCTGAAACAGAAATAGTTCATGATTTTTCAATAAAAAAACCAAGTTCCGGTTCCCATTATGTTAAATTTGCTCCCGACTTCAACAGCTCATTACAATGGGTAACTTCAAAAAATGGAAAGCGTTATGAAGGGGAAATAATATTTAACTTTAAAGAAAAAGATTATAATTCTCCAGATACTATTTCAAGGTCAATTATGTGGAGTTTAGGTTCAGTAAAATCCACCAACACTTTAGGGGGATCTGAAATGGAATTTACTCTATCAAACAATTATTTTTATGAATTGTTAAAGTATAATGTTCCTTATGCTGATGTACAAAAAGAAAACAATGTTGAGTTTCGTATAGCTGATTCTGTTGATTTCATTGTAACTGCCGGAGGTGATGAACTTAACACATATTTAGAAGTTAACGAACCTTCATATAGTATTGTACAGGATAAGCCCGAATACACAAACATTACTAATGGTATTGGAATATTTTCATCAAGAAAAAATGAAATACGCAGAAAATTATTACATCCGGAAACTAAAATGGAAATATTAAATTTAAATATTAAATTTAAAAATTAAATTCATAAATTCTCCTCCGACAAAATAATATTGTAGGATATAAACAACCTATTCGTTTAAATTTACTGTCGTTTTGTCATAAAGATTGACAAGCAATAAATAGTAAAATTTTCTTTAATTTTTTTATTATCTAATTTTTTATTCAGGAAATCTGAACTTTACATAATTAATATTAAAAATCCGAGTTCAGAACCATCATTAATAATGACAATTTCTTTATATAAAAATAATGATGGCATAATCATTGATTAAGGCAGTATTACAAAAATAAAATCGAATTTAATAATTTAAAAAATAAAATAAATATGGGAAAAATAATTGGAATTGATCTTGGAACGACAAATTCATGTGTTGCTGTAATGGAAGGTGCCGAACCTGTTGTTATCCCTAATAGCGAAGGCAGAAGAACAACTCCATCAATAGTTGCATTTACCGATAATGATGAGAGAAAGGTTGGTGATCCTGCAAAACGCCAAGCAATTACTAATCCTGAACGAACAATATTCTCGATAAAACGGTTCATGGGTGAAACCTATGATCAGGTTACAAAAGAAATAAATAGAGTTCCTTATAAAGTTATAAAAGGTGATAATAATACACCAAGAGTTTTAATTGGTGACAGAAAATATACTCCTCAGGAAATTTCTGCAATGATACTTCAAAAAATGAAAAAAACGGCAGAAGATTATATTGGACAAACAGTTACAGAGGCAGTTATTACTGTTCCTGCTTATTTCAGCGATTCACAACGACAGGCCACCAAAGAAGCCGGCGAAATTGCAGGGCTTACTGTAAAAAGAATTATTAATGAGCCTACTGCTGCTGCTTTGGCTTACGGCTTAGATAAAAAACAATCGGACGTAAAAATTGCTGTTTTTGATTTAGGCGGTGGAACTTTTGATATTTCCATTCTTGAATTAGGCGACGGAGTTTTTGAAGTTAAATCAACAAATGGAAATACACATTTGGGTGGTGATGATTTTGATCACGAAATTATTGACTGGCTTGCCGACGAGTTTCTGAAAGATGAAAACATTGACCTCAGAAAAGATCCGATGGCTTTACAAAGACTGAAAGAAGCTGCCGAGAAAGCAAAAATTGAACTCTCAAGTTCTTCAGAAACAGAAATAAACTTACCTTATATAATGCCTGTTGACGGTATTCCAAAACACCTTGTTAGAAAATTGACACGAGCAAAATTCGATCAATTAACCGATCATCTTGTTCAAAACACTATCGAACCGTGTAAAACTGCATTAAAAGATGCAGGTTTAACCACAGGCGATATTGATGATGTTTTATTAGTTGGTGGTTCGACAAGAATGCCTGCAATTCAAAATGTTGTCAAAAACTTCTTTGGAAAAGAACCTTCAAAAGGTGTAAATGCTGACGAAGTTGTAGCTATTGGAGCCGCAATTCAGGGAGGTGTTCTTACAGGCGAAGTTAAAGATGTTTTACTCCTTGACGTAACTCCTCTTTCACTTGGTATTGAGACATTAGGTGGAGTAATGACTAAACTTATTGAAGCAAACACAACTATTCCTACAAAGAAATCGGAAGTGTTTTCAACAGCAGCCGATAGCCAAACATCAGTTGAAATTCATGTTTTGCAAGGCGAACGCCCGATGGCAAACCAAAATAAAAGCATAGGCCGTTTCCATCTTGATGGAATTCCACCTTCGCCAAGAGGCATTCCTCAAATTGAGGTTAGTTTTGACATCGACTCGAACGGAATTTTAAATGTTGCTGCAAAAGATAAAGCAACTGGCAAATCTCAAACTATTCGTATTGAAGCATCATCAGGATTATCTGATAGCGACATTCAAAAAATGAAAGATGAAGCCGTAGCAAACGAGGAAGCCGACAAAAAAGCAAAAGAAGAAATCGACAAACTTAATAGTGCTGATGCTTTGGTTTTCCAAACCGAAAAACAGCTTAAAGAATACGGTGATAAAATACCTGCCGACAAAAAAGCTCCAATCGAAAAAGCAGTTGCTGATTTGAAAGAAGCTCAGAAAAGTAAAAATATTCCAGGTATTGATGCCGCAATGAATACTTTGAATACTGTTTGGCAAGCTGCCAGCGAAGAAATGTACAAAAATACTCAGGCTGATCCTAATGCTGCTCAGGGCCAACAACAAGGTCCAACAGGACAAGGTCAAGCTCAAGAACCTGATAAGCCTTCATCAAGTGACGATGAAGTAACCGATGTTGACTTTGAAGAAGTAAAATAAATATTTCTGAAAATAATATCTAATCTGAGGGACTAATTAAGGGAAATAATTTCCTTTTCTTTGCCCCTCTTTTTTTTATAAATTTATTTGGTCAAATTTTCATATCCCTTAGAAACGTTATATGTTGCTTTGTCAAAAAACAACATCATTCTTCTTTCGAGTTCAAGAGACATATAAACATCTATTGCTTTAGTCCACATTCTTCGCGAGAGTGCATATTCCCAAATATGCTTTCGGATAAGGCTCAAAGAACTAATAAGTTCGCTTAAAGCAAAACCCTCTTTTTGACGTTCATGCCCAAGTTGGAAATAAAAATCTCTAATGTCATTCTTATCGTAATTTCCGCTGAGCCATCTACAAAATTGTGAAACAACTATTTGATTTCTATCCAATAATTTTTGTTTATTAAAATAATGATAATGTGGTGTAGATCTGTTTTCTCTAACATCTTTTAACCACAATTCTGCTATTGACTTTGAATTTTTTTCAATTAATTCAATTAATTTATTAGAAAGCAAATTCTTATCTTTATTTTTTTTATCGTTTTTACCTAACGAAAGAGAAAATGAATCAACGATTGCCCAATATTCTTTTTTGGTTTTTATATAAGCGTTTATTGCTTTAGTGTTTGAAAAAAAAGCAAGCTTTGGTATTTTCTCAATCGGAAAATATTTTGCTGAAACTGCATCATCCCCGGCTTCTAATGTTCCTCCGGTTTGCTCTACTTCGAAAGAAAGAAAAATCAAGTCGCCATACAAATAATTTGAACAAGAATCAGCGTCAATAAAACTTGTGATTTTTGCTTTTACACCCGTTTCTTCTTCAAGTTCTCTTAGGGCAGCAATTTCGATAGTTTCACCTGTTTCGGCAAAACCGGAAGGCAAACACCACATTCCTTTGTACGGTTTATTCCCTCTTTTTACGAGCAATATATTTCTATCCTTTTCAAGAATTGTTGATACTACAGGCAAAGGATTATCATAGAAAAAAATATTGCATGATTGACAGTATTCTCTGAAAATTTCATTTTCCATTTTTTTAGATATTTTTTCACTGCAATAGGGACAAAAATTCCTTTTTTTCTTTTTCATACTCAAATTAATTATTCAATTTTAAAATATATTTTTTAACTATTAGAGCAAATAAATATTACATCATCTTTATTGGTTTCGAAACTTTTCATGGTTTTAATATCTTTTTCTAAGCAATTAATTATTTTATCATGCAAGCCTTTATTATTCTGGATAAAAAAGGGGCTTTTGTGTCGGAAATATCTAATAAAATCAGGAAACTCTTTCTGATTAAAAACCAAAGAATTTTTATAATAAATCATTTCAATTTTTTTAAACCACGGCGACAAAAGTTGATAGCCATTATTATCGGAAAATTTTATTAACAATTTTTCGTATGGCAAATCCTTTTCCATAACATTGCTGTTTTCTTTGAGTATTCTTTTTACCAACATGGTTAATTCATTGAGATGTTGTTTTGTATGAGTTATTGCAATAAATATTCCATTGTTTTTTAACATCCTCGAAATTTGAGGTATGATTTCAGGAAAAAAATATAAAGCGTAGCTACAAAGAATTAAATCAAATTTTTCATTAATAATTGAGTTTAATTCAGGCAGGTTGGAATTAATAAACCTACCTTTATAACAGGTTGTTTTGCAATTTTTAAGAAAATCAATTTTATTATCAACACAATAGTCAATGCCGGTTAGATGGGCATCGGGATGAACTCTTCCTTTTAAAGCTTTTGTAAAAAAACCGGTTCCACATCCAAGGTCAAGAATTGTGTTGACCGATTGAATATTAACAAAATTTAGAATAATATCTCTAATATCCTGTTTGTTTTTAGAATGGATATTAATTATATCGGCAACGGTATTATTAATAACAACATCAGCAAAGGCATCAACAAGATTACTCATTGTCATCTGTATTATGCATAATCATATTTTTTACTAATTTAACAAAAATTTCTGAAATTAAAATATTGGTAGGTTAGAGTTCAATACGGAATATTGGGCTTTGTTAGATTTTCCCTTGATTCTCAGATTACATGCAGTTTAATTCTTACTATCTTATAATCTGTGGATTTCTTAATTCATTACAAGTTTAAATCATTTTGAACCAAGTTTAAAAAAGTAGGCTTAAAGTGAAAAACCAAAGTACTTCTTGCCAGATCAAATATTTTAACATTAGATTTATCAATAATTACTGAGTCGGAAGTGGCAACAATACCTTCTCGAATATTTTTCAAATGATAATCAGGAGAGTGAACCGTTTGAGCCAAGCCAGAAATATTGTTCTTTACAAGACTTTCATTCAGATAATTAGATAATTCGCCACTATAACTTACAGGGCTATCCAAATAAAATATGGTTTCTTTAGGATTAATAATTTTTAGAAAATCAATAATTAACTCAATAGATCTATTAAAAAATTTATCACGGAAATTTTTACCGTGAATCTCAGCAGCATCGCGTAAGAAATTATCATTTGAAACAAAAACAACACTTCCAAACAAATAACTGCTAATTGTTATCAAAATATTATAGGCATCTACATGAAGAATATTGTTTTTTGAATTTTCTATCGAGGTAATTTTTTTTTGCCTGCTTTTTGCAATTTCTTGAGATGCAATCCCCCTAAACAAAATTGTACGTTCAACAGATGATAAAGAATACCTGTCGCATATAATTTTTATTATTGCTTTTTGAGGATAACTTTTATCAAGAAAATATTGATACTCATTTATAGAATTAAGAAAATTTTCAGATAAAGTCATTGACATTAAAATTTAGATTTTCAGGATAAAGTTATAAAAAACATTAATTTTACACCAAAAAAACTTAAATTGAAATTAATAATAATTAACGGGCCAAATTTGAATTTGCTTGGTAAAAGAGAACCAACGATTTATGGCTCACTTTCATTTGATGAATATTTGAGAAAAATTGAAAAGCAATTTCCGGAGATTGAAATTGAATATTTTCAAAGCAATATTGAAGGTGAGATAATTGATGCTTTACATAAAACCAGTTTTCTATTCGATGGAATTATTCTAAACGCCGGTGCATATACTCATACATCTATTGCTATTGCCGATGCCGTAAAAGCTATTGCTGTTCCCGTTGTCGAAGTTCATGTTTCGAATGTATTTTCAAGGGAAGATTTCAGGCATACTTCCTATCTTGCACCAAATTGCAAAGGCTCAATTATAGGGTTTGGATTGGATTCATATAGATTGGCAATTGAAAGTTTTTTGAATCCGATTTTGTAATTTCTGAATTATAATTTATTAGGTTTTCTGCTTTTTCTTTTTTGCTGCAGGGAAAAGAACATTATTTAAAATCAATCGATAACCTGTTGAATTTGGATGTAAATTTAAATCTGTTGGGGGATCACCAATAAAATGATGATAATCCTCAGGATCATGCCCGCCATAAAAAGTCCATGTTCCTTTACCAAATTCTCCATGAATATATCTCACTTCATTTGCTGCTTTGTTTTCACCCATAATCAAAACATCCGGTTTTAAATTATCAGCATTAAAAGCCGTTGTTTGCCCCATAAAAGCTTTTATAATTGATTCATGATTTTGGCATAACATGGTGGGAACAGGATCCCATTTGGCTGAAAAATCGAAAAGTGTAAAAAAATCATTAGCTTGCTTAAAGCTTTTTGGCCGGGTTTGTGTAACATCAACAGAGGAAATCTCATATTCATAAGGATTTTTACTAATTGTAAAATTGTTAAACGCAAAACATTTACTGAAATCCAATTTTTCTTGTGCATTCGGATCAACTCCATCACCATCAAACATTACATCACAAATATCAATACCTTCGGCTGCCAATGCAACATCGAAACTATCGCCTGCCGAGCACATAGCAAATAAATACCCTCCACCGGCAACAAAGTCTTTAATTTTTTTTGCTACAGCTAATTTGCATTGCGATACTTTATTATACCCCAATTTATTAGCAATTTCTTCTGATGCTTTAACATCTTCAATATACCATTGATTATTTTTATATCTTGACCAAAATTTTCCATATTGCCCTGTAAAATCCTCGTGATGAAGATGTAACCAGTCATATAATGGAAGCACACCGCTTAAAATTTCTTCATCATACAATACTTCATAAGGAATTTCAGCATAAGTGAGAACCATAGTAACTGCGTCATCCCAAGGTTGTTTATTTTTCGGCGAATAGATTGCAATTTTTGGTGCTTTATGCAATTTCACCTCATCCATATTTATTTCGGGAGAGGAAATTTCCTGCAAAATTGCAGTTGATTGAATATCGGCAATTACCTGATATGTAACACCTCGAATAATACATTCATCTTCAAAAACTTGATTATACTTGAACATATAGCTTCCTCCTCTATAGTTCAATAACCAACTAATTTCAACATCATGTTGCAAGACCCAATAGGCAACCCCATAGGCTTTTAGGTGGTCTTTCTGTGTTTCATCCATTGGAATAAGCAAATACGCTCCCTGACTTAAAGTGATTGAAAATAAAAATATTGACAGTAAAAATATTCGTTTCATTTATGCTATTTGTTATTTTGTAGTTTTATTTTTTTAAATCAAGTTTTTCAAAAACAGAGTTCCGGCTAATATATTCAGGAACTATTTCCTTCATTTTTTTTACAATTTCAAATTCATCATGCGACCCGTTCATTTCAATCAAATTATTTATTTGTCCCACAATTTCCTTAGGATCATATTCTTTAACTTTACCAATTAGAATTTGCGGATGATGGGTTGGAATAGTATTTTCCTGATTATTCAATAATTCCTCATATAATTTTTCACCCGGGCGTAATCCCGTAAATTTAATTTTAATATCCTTTTCAAGGGTTAAACCCGATAATCTAATCATTTTTTTTGCCAGATCAACAATCCTAACAGATTTGCCCATGTCAAAGACAAAAATTTCGCCACCGTTTCCCATCGTACATGCCTCAAGCACTAATTGGCAAGCCTCAGGAATTGTCATAAAGAAACGAGTAATATCCGGATGAGTTATTGTAATTGGCCCACCTTTTTCAATTTGTTTTCTAAACAACGGTATTACAGAACCATTTGATCCGAGGACATTCCCGAAGCGAGTAGTAATAAAGCTTGTTTTTGCATTATTTTGCAATGATTGTATATAAATCTCAGCAATGCGCTTAGTAGCACCCATTACATTTGTCGGATTGACAGCCTTGTCAGTCGAAATTAAAATAAATTTTTTCACATTATATTTAATCGAAAAATCAGATAGAATTTTCGATCCGGAAATATTTGTTTGAAGAGCTTCTAAGATGTTGTTTTCCATTACAGGTACATGTTTATAGGCAGCAGCATGGAACACAATATCGGGAGAAAATTTTTGGAAAATGTTTTCAATACGAGATTTATTACAAATATCAGCAACTATGAATTCATAATTAATATGTGGAAATTTCTCGGAACATTCCAGTTCGAGATGAAATAAAGGGCTTTCGGCCTGATCGATTAGAATTATCTGGCTACACGAAAAACGAGAAACCTGTCTTGCTAACTCACCACCGATTGAACCTGAAGCTCCGGTTATTAAAACAACTTTTCCGGCCAAATCCTTGCTAATTTTCTTTTCATCAAGTTTTATTACATTGCGACCAAGCAAATCCTCAATTTTTATCTTCTTAATTTGATTATAACTTAATTCACCGTTTATCCAAGAAATTACCGGAGGAACGCTTAGCACAATTACATTTTTTTGAATGCACAATTCAATGATTTCCTTTTTTCTGGCAACATCTAAATTTTGAACAGATATTATAAGTTGATCAATTTCTTTTTCTTCTAACAAACTCTTTAACTTATTGTATCCGGAAATTTTTATCCCTTCAAGTTTTTTACCTAACTTCTTTTGATCATCATCAATAAAAGCAAAAACCTTGTATTTTGAACCTGCATCTCTATCTAAAACACGTTTTGTTATAATTCCCGCTTCACCTGCACCAAAAATAATAATATTTAATTTTGTTTTTGCTGAATTTGAAAATTCCAAATATGAAAGTTTCACAATAATCCTAAACAAAGTCAAAATCAAAGAACTTGATATAAAATCAATTATAATAATTGAATATGGTATAAAAATAATCCCGTTAATAAAATAAAATGTAACTATATCTATTAAAACGAAAAATACACTACCGGAGAAAATTACAAGAAAAATTCTCATAACATCCTGACTATTCGTATGCCGAACTATACAGGCATAAGTTTTTGAAATAACAAAACCGATAATTCTAACTATTAGAACAATAAGTAAAACTTTAGGGAAATCCTGCATTTCATTTTCCGGTATTGAAAAATTAAAACGCAATAAATAAGCAAGAGTAACAGAAAAGATTATAATACAGGCATCTATCAGAAATATAAGCCAGCGGGGTGTATTATTTTTAAGTAAAATCATTTTTTCTAATAAACAAATATGATACTATTTTTTTGTTTTTGTTAAAATTTGTAAAAAATTACAAAACCAATATTTCATTTTCATAATTTTTCACTAATTAATAATGTTTTAATATACTTTTTAGTATTGAAAAATAAAAAAAAATCATCTTTCCATATCTTTATCACAAAAATCAAATCATTTAGACAGATTAACTCCTCAAATGTATAAAAAATATTTATTGATAAGATTTGTGTTTGTTCCATTCAAATTAATAATTTTGTCGCACATAAATTAATTTTATACATATAAAATAATCAAAACATGAAAAATACAGCATTTATTGATTTTCATAAATCCTTGGGTGCAAAAATCGTCGCTTTTGCAGGATATAATATGCCTATACAGTTTGAGGGCATTAACATTGAACACGAAACAGTTAGGAAGAAAGTTGGGGTTTTTGATGTTTCACATATGGGCGAATTTTGGGTTAAAGGCTCAAAAGCCTTTGAATTAGTGCAAAAAATTACATCAAATGATGTAGCAAAATTAACAGAAGGTAAAATTCAATATACATGCTTTCCGAATGATAAAGGAGGAATTGTTGATGATTTATTAGTTTATTGCATCGACAATGAAACTTATTTATTAGTCGTTAACGCATCAAACATTGAAAAAGATTGGGAGTGGGTTAATAGTAAAAATGATGTTGGGGCAGAATTATTCAATGCTTCTGATGAAACTTCCCAGTTAGCAGTTCAAGGCCCGAAAGCTTTGGAGGTTATGCAAAAACTTACAGATACCGATCTTTCTTCTATTTCATATTATACTTTTAAATATATTGACATTGCAGGAATTAAAAATGTATTAATCTCAGCAACAGGATACACAGGTGCCGGTGGATTTGAAATTTATATGGAAAATAAAGATGCAAAAAAAATAGGGGAAGCTGTTTTTGAAGCCGGTAAAGAGTTTGGTGTAAAACCAATTGGATTAGCTGCTCGCGATACTCTTCGTTTGGAAATGGGATTTTGTCTTTATGGAAACGATATCAACGAAACAACATCTCCTATCGAAGCAGGCCTGGGTTGGATTACAAAATTTGTTGATGGCAATAATTTTACTAATCGTGAGATAATACAAAAACAAAAAGAAGAAGGCGTTAGCAAGCGATTAAAGGCTTTCGAAATGATTGATAAAGGGATTCCAAGGCAACATTATGAAATTTGTGATTCAGAAGGCAATATAATTGGCGAAGTTACTTCGGGAACAATGTCTCCTTCAATGAAAAAAGCAATTGGAATGGGATATATTAAAACCGGTTTCACAAAGCTTGATACCCTTATATATATTAAAATCAGAAACAAATTGCGAAAAGCAAAAATTGTAAAACTTCCTTTTTATAAAGAATAGAGGAAATTTTTTATAAGATTCTCGGTTTAGGAAATGCTATTAGAAAGTTGAGTGGCTATATTGTTTTTTTGCTGAAAACATTGCAATATAGGCGTTTGCTATGAAGTTTTTTTGTGATCAAAAATCACAATACTTTAATATTCAATTTTTCTAATATTTTCTGAATATATTTGATTGATTTAGGATCATCTTCCGAAGGTGCCCAGTTGGCAAAATGTTTATCAATTTCTGCATCGTAAGGGCCGTCTTTAACTTCGTAAGCAACGCTGTTTTTCTCAAGGCTAATGATTGAATGCCACGTTCGGGGAGGAATTTCTGCACCATAATTTCCTTGTTTCGGGTCAAGGATAATGTGATCAATAATATTTCCTTCATCGTCAAACTCAACTACGAGAATTTTTCCCCTAAGCACAAAAAATGCTTCAACCTTGTCAGGATTTTCGTGTTTATGAGGTTGTATGTAAGTGCTGGGTTCGATAGCATTTAGCATTCGCTGAAAAGTAGCCGAAGGATTTTTATGGAAATTATAATTCATCCTGCGACGTTTGGAGGTCTTAGCCTTTGCTGAAGTTATTTCAATAAATTCTTCGTTAATTTTTATCATTAAATATGTTTTATGCTTATTGATTTATTTCTGTTTTTATGTTCATTCCCCTTATTTCCCGATCATTAAGTTTTCAAGCTTGGCTGTAGCACTTTCCCAATTATAATTATTAATTATATATTTATAGCCATTTTCGGCTAATTTTTCAGCTTTTTCACGATTGTTTAATAAATCAATTATGTGTGCAGCATATTCATCGGGTGATAAACCGATTAAAATTTCTTTTCCCGATTTTGCTCCCAAAGAATCATTTGCAAGTTTCGAAGTTATTGAAGGTATTCGCATTGCCATTGCTTCAAGTAATTTATTTTGCAATCCGGTTCCAATTTGCATGGGAGCAATAAAAATTTTTGCTTTTGCATAACTCTCACGCATATCATTGACCCATCCGGCAACCTTTACTTTCTCCGAATCAAGATTTAAAACGCTTTTATCAGGCTTAGCACCAGCTAAAAGCAAGTTGACATCAGGCATTGTTTTATGAATAATCGGAAGTATTTTTTTTACGATGTAAACAGCGGCTTTTGCATTTGGGGGATAAGCCATATTTCCTGTAAAAACAAGGTCAAATTCTTTTTCCATTTCGATAGGATGAAAATAATCTGTGTTAACTCCATTAATAATTATTTGGATTCTATTTTTTTCGGGATGTGAAATTAACTCACGATCAGGAATTGAAATAATTGTTTTATTATCAAAAAGATCAAAAACCTTTCTTTCGTAAGCCAAAACACGATTATATTCAAGTTTAAAAAATGGTTTTAAATAAAAAGGGGCTGATTGAATTCGCCTTTCGATTCCTTTCGAAAAAACATCCTGATAATCTATGGTTTTTGAAATGTTCTGATCTTTCACATATTCAGCCGTCCTAATCAATTGACAATAAATGTGATCAGGTTTGTGCTTTTTAATTAATTCGTTTATAGATTTGCTCGCTTTTGAATTATAAAAATATCCTACTTGGAAAGGTTTTCCAAGCAAAAAAGCTTTCAAAACATTAATTATTATAGAAACTATAGAAATTGAAAAGAAATTTATTGATTTACAATATTTTTGTAAAGTTTTTCTGGCATCTTTATGAATTTTCGAGTCATTAATTGCACAAAGAATTATTTCATTGTTTTTTGATAAACATCTGATTTGATGAAAAGCGCGCAACTTATCACCTTTTTCTAAAGGGAATGGAATTCTTGGAAGTAGCACAAATATTTTCATATCGTGAAATATTGATTGTTTAACAAATGTTTAAAAATTTAATAACAGCTTTAAGAAGCGGAAATAATTTTTTCATAAAAATCAACTAACTTTCCTATTATTTTTTTATTATCATATTCTTCTTCAATTAGTTTTCTGGCATTAACTCCAATGGTTTCACACAACTCTTTTGACTTTATACACCTTTCTATTTGATCAACATATTCTTCAGGTGAATTTACGATCAATATATTTTTATTATCTTCATAATGAATTCCTTCTGCACCTAATTTGGTCGATATTATTGTCTTGGCAAGCGCCATTCCTTCAATTATTTTAATTCGTATTCCGCTACCTGAAAATAAAGGTACTATCATAATAGCTTTTGAATTAATAAAATCCTGAGCATTTTCCACTTCGCCAACAACTTCAACATTGGTTTTTTTGTTGTTTAACAGCCAATCGGGCATTTCCCTTCCTGCAAGATAAAACTTCAAATCGGGCATTTTTTCATTTACCAAATCCCACACCTTTTTTAGAAACCAATCAATTCCTTCTTCGTTTGGCATCCAATTCATTGAGCCAATATGAAAGAGAGAAGGAAATTCATATTCAGCATCCGACAATTGAAATTTATTCAGATTAATTCCAAAAGGAATATCGACAATGGGAGTTTTTGTTCCTGTTTTTTTAAAAAACTCGGCATCGGTTTTCGTAATTGTTGCTATCCCATCAAACTTATCTAAAGACTCAAGTTCATATTTTTTAAGAGTTTTGCTTAGGTGTGATAAATAAAATTTTTTAATAGGATTTTTTGTGGTTTTAGTAATTCTGTCCCAAATTAAATGCTCAATATTATGTGCACGTAAAATGACTTTTGCGTTTGAATGCTTACGAATTGTTTCAATATAAGGAGCAATATAAAGCGTTTCCAATTGAATTATATCGTATTTATTTTTACTTAGAATTTCAATAACTTTGTCTTCGAATTCTTTAGAAATAAATCTCTGAACGTGATAGGATTTGCTTGTGAAAAGATTTAAAAATGCATCTAAAGGTTTAATTCTCAAATCAAGAAAAATTCCTTCTATTTGTGTTTTTTCCTTATAATCGTCAGGAATAGAATTAATATCGACTGAATATTTAAAAGAATTAACTGCAAGAATTTTTGTTTTATGGCCGGAATCAACCAATCCTTCAACAATTGTATTCATTGCAATCGGGCCTCCTTCTTTAGGAGGATAAGGTGATTTATTACAAATCAATAGAATATTCATAAAATTACGGTTTATGTCTTTCTGAAGATTTTAAAAAACACTTTTCTCCATGCATCAGAATCTAATAAAGGAGAGTCGGTGGTTGCTTTATAAGTGAGAAAAATACCAATTGGAAGCAAAACCGCTGAGGCTAACCACATACCAAGATATGGCTCCCAAATACCTGATTCGGAATATTTTTTTCCAATAATTGAGACGATATGAAAAATCACAAAAAAGAAAACTGAAATTACAACAGGAAGCCCTAAACCGCCTTTTCGGATAATTGCCCCAAGTGGTGCTCCAATAAAAAACAAAATAAAACAAGCTATCGAAAGTGTAAATTTCTCGTTCCATGCTACTTTATGTTTTGTAACATATTCCTCTTTTGCTTTGATATCTTTTATTTGATAAGAAATACTTGTTTTTATTCTGTCAACCGATGAAATTGCAGTTTCAAGGATAGACTCCTGATCTTCAGGTTCAAAATTCTTAATTAAATTAGTACTAAACTTTTTTGTTGTATCAACAAAGTTTAAGTTATTTGTATCAAATTTTGAATAAAAATGATAATTACGGTTAAAATTAGTGTTAAAAGTTTCCTTTTTACGACGACTTAATCCCTGTAAAGAATCAATTCCGTAATCAAGTTGTTTTAGGTTTAACATCATATAATGTTCCTTAAACAAACTTTCATCCGAACGTGCCATGTTAAATTCTGATAAATCAAAACTTCTCGTTTCTTCGTCAAAACTTGTTCGTTGGAAAGGCCTTGTAACTCTATGTCCTTTTTTATCAATTTTTTCGGAATAATTACATCCGTCATAAAGTGTGAAAATAAGAAATTTACTGTCCGGAGTCGATTCCATTTTTCCGGTTTTAGCGGCAGTTACGTTAATATTCCCTCTTCTGTCAGTATGGTCGTAAATCAAAACATCGTATAATGTTGAGCCGTCTTTATCCTTTTTACCAACTCTAATTACATAACCATCAAGCCCATTATAAAAAACTCCTTCCTTAATATTAAAGGCTAATTTATGTTTTCGGATATCATATAATAATGTACGAAACTTCAAATTTGCTTTTGGCAATACATTATTTGAAAAATATAAAGCCATAATGCTAATTAAAAATGATAGAATTATCAAAGGCATCATAATTTTTTTCAATGAAATTCCGGCTGCTTTCATTGCAATTAATTCGTAATGCTCACCTAAATTCCCAAAGGTCATTAATGATGAAAGCAAAATAGCCAATGGTAAGGCGAGTGGAACAAAGGTTGAAGCAGCATAAAACATTAATTCAGTAATGGTGTACCACTCAAGTCCTTTTCCGACTAAATCATCAATATATTTCCATAAGAATTGCATTACTAAAATGAACAATGCAATAAAAAAAGTCATTATTAAAGGACCCAAATATGACTTAATAACTAAAATATATATTTTTTTCACAATATAAAATCAATTACAACTTACGTTTATGTAATTTTTCGATGCAAATATACAAAGACTGCCTGATTACTTTTTGTTGATGCCAATAAAGTGGTATTTATTTTTATTTTGACAAGAATGTAATGCCGTTAATAATAATTTGTTTCATGTATTTCAGAAAAACATTTAAAATTTCTTTTTATATCGAAATTTTTAGTAATATTGAAACACAAAATAAATAGCTTTTTAAATTATAAAAAAAACAAAAACATGAAAAAAATTTTAATTTTAACAATGCTGATGAGCTTTGGATTATTTTCCATATCTCAACAAAATTTTCAGGTAAAAAACAATCTGAAAGAAGCCAAATCAATTACAATTCAATCTGCTGATAAGGTATCGGACCAATCTTCTTCCGTACCTTATTTAAAACCTTTTAACCATTCTAATAGTGGAACTGATGCTATTACGGTGATTAATATTGGTGCCGCAGCTAATGCTTATGGTTTATATGATGGTGGACGAACTTGTGTGTGGGTAGAAAACGATATCAATAGTATATCATTTACGCATAGGATGCTAAATGCCCCTGGTGGGCCGGGATCAGGCTTTATTGCTTATGATCTTTCAACTGACGGTGGGGATACATGGTTAAATAATAATCAGGTATATGAAGCACCTACTGCTCTTGACAACGCACGTTATCCTCAAGGATTAATATATAATCCTGAAGGAAACACCGACCCTTCACAAGCATTTTTTACTTATTTCCTTGCAGTACTTGACCAAACAAATGGTGATACTTGGGGTGGATATGCTTGGGGTGGAAATTATCTCACTACCATTCCTCCTGTTCCGACACAAACAAATCAACCATCTCGTACTGGTGATGGCTTTTATCAAAATATACCGGATGCGTTTCATATAATTCCGGGAGGAAATACTTTTGTTATAGAACCATCTGTAATTGATGCACTCTATGTTAATTATACTGGTGAGATGATTATTACAAAAGGTGTATTTAATTCAGGAATCAATGATTACGAATATACTCAAGAGTTGTTTGCAATACCCATCACCTCCGATCCTGTCGATTGCACGGTTCCGAGTCAAAAAATTGCTTTTTCACCTGACGGGCAAATCGGTTATTATGCAATATTATCTAATAATGATGAAAACACCGAAGAATCTTATGGTTGTTATTATCCAATTCTTTTTAAATCAACTGATGGTGGTGAATCATGGGACGAAGAAGCAATTAGCATTCAATTAGGCGGACCTGACGGTTTGGAAGCTATTCTAAATTATATGAGTGATGAAACACTTGGTCAAATTTATGAACCTCCAATTCCACCTCGCGATGAAATTCCTTTTACTACCGCTTTTGATATGGACTTTGTTGTTGATGCCTATGGTAATCCTCATATTCTTACTACAATTGGTATTGGTAGCCAGGAATGGTCAATTTACACTTCTGCAACCGGTGAACCTTGTAATGGTTGGATTACGATGGTTCATATTTATTCTACCGATGATGAAACTTGGATGTGTGATACTCTTGGAACTCCTCATACTTTTAGAGGTGA
>Ga0222665_1000547_pt1 | contig 22012 bp, 15 predicted proteins | sample AntAcemetagen653_FD_179853 | JGI IMG/M metagenome (GOLD analysis project Ga0222665, IMG submission 179853) | Saline water microbial communities from Ace Lake, Antarctica - #653 | ecosystem: Environmental > Aquatic > Non-marine Saline and Alkaline > Saline | place: Antarctica: Ace Lake...
AATGAAACAATACGAAAAGTTCCAATTCTTCCATATAAAAATGTATTTTTGCAAAATTGAAAATATATTATATTAATATATAATGCCGGAGAAGCAGAAAAACATATTATCAAAAATTGAAACACCCTCTGATTTAAGAAAACTTCAAGCTGTTGAATTACCTCAACTTTGTGATGAGCTAAGGCAATTTATTATCGATATTGTTTCTACGCATCCCGGCCATTTAGGTTCAAGCCTTGGTGTTGTTGAACTTACGGTTGCTCTTCATTATATTTTCGATACGCCTAACGACAGATTAATTTGGGATGTCGGCCATCAGGCTTATGCTCACAAAATCATAACCGGAAGAAAAGACATATTTTATACGAACAGAACCTATAAGGGAATTAGCGGTTTTCCAAAAATAAGCGAAAGCGAATACGATCCTTTTGGAACAGGCCATTCTTCAACATCTATTTCTGCTGCTCTCGGAATGGCAATTGCTTCAAATATTAAAGATGATTATGGCCGTCAGCATATTGCAGTCATCGGCGATGGTGCAATGACAGGCGGAATGGCTGTCGAAGCTTTGAATAATGCAGGAGTTTCCAAGAGTAATTTGCTTGTTATTTTAAACGACAATGGTATTTCAATAGATAAGAATGTAGGTGCAATAAAGGAATATCTTGCTGAAATTACTACATCAAGGACTTACAACCGGATAAAAAATAAAATCTGGAATATTTTAGGCCGAGCAAGTAAATACGGGCCAAACTCACAAAAGCTTGTTCAACAAGTTGAAAACGCCATCAAAGCAACCTTATTAAAAAAAAGCAATCTATTTGAAGCATTTAATTTTAGATATTTCGGGCCTATTGACGGACATGATGTTGTTAAACTTACAAAGATTTTAAAAGACCTGAAACGAATTCCAGGCCCCAAACTTCTTCATATCATAACAGTAAAAGGAAAAGGTTATAAACAAGCCGAAGAAAATCAAACTTATTTTCATGCACCGGCAGCTTTTGATAAAAATACTGGTAAAGTAATTCATTCGCACAACACCAAAAAGTTTCCATTAAAATATCAAGTTGTTTTTGGCGAAACTATCGTTGAACTGGCCGAGCAAAACTCTAAAATTCTTGGAATTACACCGGCTATGCCAACAGGTTGTTCATTAAATATTATGATGAAAAAAATGCCTGACCGGGCTTTCGATGTCGGAATTTCGGAGCAGCATGCAGTAACTTTTTCAGCCGGCCTGGCAACTCAGGGAATGATCCCTTTCTGTAATATTTATTCAACATTTATGCAACGAGCTTATGACCAGATAATTCATGATGTTGCATTGCAAAATTTAAATGTGGTTTTCTGCCTTGATCGGGGTGGATTAGTTGGCGAGGATGGTGCAACGCATCATGGAGCTTTCGACCTTGCATACCTTAGAGCAATACCGAATATTATAGTTTCTTCACCAATTAACGAAGAATATCTTCGTAACCTGATGTTTACGGCACAATTAGATAATGCCGGCACATTCTCAATCCGATACCCAAAGGGAGTTGGAGTGCTGAAAAATTGCCGAAAACCGTTTAAGGAACTTGAGGTAGGTAAAGGACAATTAATTAGAGATGGAAAAGATGCTGTTATAATTTCAATTGGCCACATTGGAAATCATGCCATCGAAGCCATAAAGTTATTAAACAATGAAAATATCAGTATTGCTCATTACGATATGATTTTCCTTAAACCCATAGACGAACAATTGCTTCACGAAGTTTTCACGAAATTCGATAAAATTATTACTCTCGAAGATGGTACAATAATCGGTGGCCTTGGAAGTGCGGTATTGGAATTTATGGCAGACAATAATTATTCGGCTAAAGTAAAACGCCTCGGAATCCCCGATCGCTTTATTGAACAAGGTAAGCAGATCGAACTTTATTCGGAATGCGGTTTTGATATTGACGGAATTATTAAAACTGTAAAAGAAATGCTCGGAAAATGATAAAAAAAATAAAGAAAATCACTTCGGCGGAATTGCTTAAAATTCTAACAGAATACGACCAAAGGGTTGTTTTTGACCAAACAAATGTTATTCCTGATGAGAATGAACTATTAGAGAAATTAAACAAATATATTGATAACCAAAACATAAACGATAAGTCGGTTCTCGGAATTGATATTTATAAATATAGTTTGTATGGTGAATTTGAACAATCGTTGATACCTTTTGTTTTTAAGATTTTTCTAAAAATGACAATAAAACTTTGTCTCAAAAACCATAGATATATTTTTCAAAAATACTCAAGCGAAAACATTGAAGATTATTTTATTGATGCCGGCGATGGAGGTTATTTCATTTTCGATACGCCTTTGCATTCATTACTTTTTGCAAGTAATTTTGCCGTGGTATTACGAACATATAATTCCTTTCATTTGTTTCCGAAACTTAGCAAAATAATTGGCGGATTAAGCACAAGATACGCAATAACTTATGATAAGATATATAATTTTGATAATAATTTTTTTGGGAGAGCGATCATTAATAATGCCAGAATTCTTATCAAAGACAATCTAAACCGGTGTTTGATAGACCAGAATGCACACTCATGGTTTACAATAAATATGGAAGGATTTGAAAATCTTCAAATAATAACAATTGCTGATATTGTAAATATATATGAGTTCAATAAATATTATGATATTACCGTTTTGAACGACTATCCCGATGAAATTTTCAGCCGCGATCCATCAAGAATCTATGGTATTATTAATTCAGATATTTTGAAAATCGGAAAAATAACTTCCAAAGAATCAGAATTGAATATTTACAATCTTCACCTTCAGGCTTGCATTAAACTGGTTAGCGATGATGACGAATCTCGACAAAAACTTATTACTATCAGTCTCGGAAATTTAAATACTACGGGGATTTAATAAGGGAATGATTGAGTGAGTGAATGAGTGAATGATTAATTATCAGAATTTAAGGGCTTAAGGATGTTTCAAGAATTTGCAATTATTATTAATCATCACAGGCTTTTCGGCTATGTATTTTTCCCGTATTTACTTGAAAAGGATGAGAAAAAGTTTTATCTGATAAAAACAAAAATTACTGAAAATAATCTTAATCATTATTCCAAAATTTTAACTGATAATCAAATACAAATCGTAAACATAATTGAAGAATATAATGAAAGAAATCTAAAACCGATTTTCACAAATAAAAATATCAGCGTAAGGGAATTTATTCAAAGCCTTAAATCCGAATTTATAAGTAATCATATCCGGCCTTTTATAGAAAGGAAAATAGTAAATTGTATCGATTTGCTTCAAGGCTCTCATACCAAGCTTTATCTCAGCGAAGGAAGCAATGCAATTTATCCTGAAAACGAAATTAAAACGCAAAAACAAATTGCCGAAACAGTTTTTAATTTTATAAAATCTGATGACGAAAGCAAATATTTTCTTACCCTGAATCCTTTAAAAACTACAAAGACAAATAAAAATCTTGAACTAACAAATAAGGGAGCAATAATTCTTTCGGATTCACCTTGCATTTTATTGTTGGATCATAGTTTATACTGCTTTAAAGAAAATATTGAAGGGAAAAAGTTTCAAGTTTTTTTTACGAAAAAATTTATAACTGTTCCGAAATCGTTAGAAGAAAAATTTTATAAAACTTTTGCTTTGAAATGTATTACAAATTTTCGGGTTGAAGCAAAAGGCATACAAATTATTGAAAAATCTCCTGATAAAAAGGCAATCCTATCATTAGAGAAAGATTTTAGTAACAATAGTGCCTATGTTCTGCATTTTCAATATGGTGAAAAAAAGTTTCCTGAGAATAAAAAACAATTGATATTTGTTGATTTTGAAAAAATAAATGGAAATTTTGTTTTTTATAAAATTATTCGATCAAAAAAATGGGAACAGGAATGCATTGATAAATTGCTAAAAATAGGACTAATACAAAAAAACGATATTTACTTCTATTTATCAGGAATAAATAATTTATCACCCCAGGAGCAGACAAACGAATTTGTTTACTGGACAAATAATAATGCTTCATATTTTGAAAAGGAAGGATTTGAAATCGATCAATCTTATCAAAATGAAAACTATTTTACAGAAGAAATAAATCTTGATTTCAAGGTATCAGACAAGAACGATTGGTTTGATATTATGGCAGTCGTACGGTTTGGAGATAAATTCAAGATACCATTCCTTAAGCTCCGAAAAAATATTTTAACTGAAAACCGACATTATGTTTTACCTGATGGAACAATTGCCATACTCCCCGATGTTTGGTTTTCAAAATACAAAGACCTTTTACTATTCGGAGAAAATGATAATAAAATTATAAGGCTGAAGAGGCATCATTTCAATATTTTGAGTAATTCGCAAGTAAAAATAAACCGGCAATCTCTTAAGAAATTATTAAAGTTTAATCAAAACAGTTTGAAAAATATTGAACCTCCAAAGAATCTAAAAGCAAAATTGCGTCCTTATCAGCTTTTGGGTTTCAGGTGGCTGTATCTTTTGCAGGAAAATAATTTTGGTGGATGCCTTGCCGATGATATGGGCTTGGGGAAAACCTTGCAAACATTAGCACTTTTGTTAAAATCAATAGAAGAAGAAGAAAATAATAAACTTGCTGTTAATAAAAAACACTCGGAAACAACACATTTAGATTTATTTTCCATACCTGAAAAAGAAAACAAAAAAACTCTGAAAGTTCCTTCCCTGATAATTATGCCGGTTTCATTAATTCACAATTGGGAAAATGAAATCAGAAAATTTGCACCCTCTATTAAAACCTATAAATTCATTGGCGGGAAACGAACGAAATTTTTCAAAGAATTTAATAATTACGACATAGTTTTTTCAACCTATGGAATTATCAGAAATGAATTTGAAAATATTAAAAACTTTAAATTTCATTATCTTGTACTTGACGAAAGCCAGGTGATTAAAAATCCCGAGTCAAAAATTGCTGTTGCCGTTAATGAATTACAAAGCCGATATAAATTAGTCCTTACGGGTACTCCGGTTGAAAATTCATTAAACGATCTTTGGTCGCAAATGAATTTTTTGAATAAAGGATTGCTGGGTGAATTGAAATTTTTCAAAAAAAACATCGCCAAACCTATTGAAAAAAACAATGATAAGATTATATCTGAGAAATTATTGAAGATAATCAGTCCTTTTATTTTGCGAAGAAATAAAACCGAAGTAGCAAAAGATTTGCCTCCTTTAACCGAAGAAATTCTTTATTGTGAAATGACGGAAGAACAAAGAACGATTTATGAATCCGAAAAATCGAAAATAAGAAATCGAATCTTTAAAATAGTTGAAGAACATGGAATCAAAAAATCAACTCTGATGGTTTTGCAAGGATTGCTCAAACTGCGACAAATTGCAAATCATCCGGTGCTCAGCAATTCCGACTATCAATTCGATTCGGGAAAATTTGAGGAAATTTCAAGAAATCTTAATAACATTATCAGCGAAGGGCATAAAGTCTTGATGTTTTCTTCTTTTGTCAAGCACCTTGAGTTATTTGTTGATTATTTCAAAAAAAATAAATTAAAATATTCTATTCTCACAGGTAAATCAAAAGACCGTGAAAAAATTATCAACGAATTTACAAATGATCCCGATAATCAAATTTTTCTTATTTCGATAAAAGCCGGAGGAGTAGGGCTTAATCTCACGGCTGCCGATTATGTGTTTTTGCTCGACCCGTGGTGGAACCCGGCAGTCGAAGATCAGGCAATTAGCCGTGCCCACAGGATAGGCCAAAATAAAAAAGTTTTTGCTTATAAATATATTTCTAAAAACACTATTGAAGAAAAAATATTAAACCTCCAAAACAGAAAAACCAATCTCGCCAAAACATTTATAAATACCGATCAAAGTTTAAAAAACCTGAATGTTAAGGATATTGAGGAGCTTTTTGAATAAATGATTCCACGATTAAATAGTATAAAAATACCTTTTATAACATCAACAATTAAATAATTTAATTATCTGATTCCCAATCAGTCTAATTCTCTAATCCTTAATCATTTTTACTTTTTTTCAAAACAATCCTAAAAGTCGTCCCTTTATCTATTGCAGATGATTTTACGAATATTTTGCCTGAATGATAATCGTTTATAATTCGCTTTGCAAGCGACAAGCCAAGCCCCCAACCTCTTTTTTTACTTGTATATCCGGGATTGAAAACCGCTTTAAAACTTGACTTTGGAATACCTTTTCCGGTGTCAGAAAAGTCAATCGTAATACTATCTTCATCCTCCGAAATATCCACGTTTAATTCGCCTTTTCCACTCATTGCATCAACGGCATTTTTGCAAATATTTTCAATAACCCATTCAAATAAATGCAAATTAACGGGAACAATAATTGCTCGGTTTTTAGCAATATTAATGTGATATTTAATATTTTTTGATGTTCTTGATTTTATGTACTCAACCGAATCGTAAATTATTTTAACTATGTTTTCTTCAATTAAATTTGTTCCCGATCCGATTTTTGAAAATCTTTCGCTAATCGTTTTCAGGCGATTTATATCTTTTTCCATTTCTGAAATGGCTTCTTCATCGGCATCTTTTAATCGTAAGAGTTCAAGCCAGGCCATTAATGATGAAAGTGGTGTCCCAAGTTGGTGAGCGGTTTCTTTCGACATTCCAACCCAAACCTGATTTTGTTCCGATTTTCGAGCCGTACTGAATAATAAATAAGCAATAAATAAAAACAGCCCGATAATACCAAACTGAACATAAGGATAAAAACGCAATTGAGTTAAAAGATAGGAATCTTTATAGAAAATATACGTTTTGCCTTGTCCGCTCAAATCAATTTCGATAGGTGTATTTTCCGAAGCCATTTGCTTAATAGTCTTTTGTAAATAGCTTGAATCCGAGGCTTTTCTGTTTTCAATATTTCCGGTTATAATAATAGTTGTTTTTGTACTATCTGTAATAATTACAGGAACAGAAGCCGAATTAACAACAACTTCCGAGAAAAAAGATTCAATCAAATCGTTTAGAACCAGACGCAATTCAGTAAAAATTCTCGATTCTTTATAATATAAAATTTGAGTAATATTGTTGGAAATTTTCACTATAATAGGAGAATAAACCGAAAATTCTTTCTTCAAATCCTCATCAAGTATTTTAACATCTTCTTGCTTAAAGTTTACATTGGTCGAAAAAAGTATCTCATCTTCCTCACTCGTCATTATCACCGGAATAGTTTTATTATTGCTTATTATATTTGTATAAAAAGTTAAATCATCGGATGGTGAATCAACTGCTATTCGTCTATATGTCTCAGCTAAAAGCTCTGCCCTGTTTTGTTCAACCTCTTTTATCTCCTGAAAGAAATTTTCGGTATAATTTACAAGTTTTGCACGTCGTTGTATAGCGTCAGCCCAAATTTTTACATTTTTTCTTTCATCGCGAGCAACCCCGTTAACTAAAAGATTTGTGTACCAAAGCGACACAGTAACAATTGTAACAGCTATTGCTATTAAAAAAATTTTCCACCGTTTTTTCTTAGTATAAATATCCAAAACTGTAATATTTCAATCAAAAAATGCAAAATAATTAAAAATCATTATTATAAACGAAATAAAAAACCTAAATTGTGTAAATTATTATAAAATAATCAAAAAGCCATCTTACTGACAAGATATTTTACTAAAATTTTTGTGTTTTATAATATTCCTTATCTTTGAAAATTGTTCGTTATCGGTCAATTTTGTTGCGTTTGCGAACATAATAAAATATAATTAAAACTTGAAATATCGAAACATAGAACAGATTATCAGCATAATATATAGTTTGGTACAAAATTAGTTATGCTTAAGGAACTAACAAGAGAAAAAATTATAAATTAAAAATTAAACAAATGACACGTAAAATTTCTGCTCTAATAACAATGGTTATGGTAGCGACATTATTTTTTGGGGGAATTAAAATTTCTTTATCTCAGAACGAAGTACCCTTAGAAGATTTTTTTAAAAATCCGGAGAAAGCAGCTTATCAAATTTCTCCTGATGGGAAATACTTTTCGTATTTATCTCCCTATGAAAGTAGAATGAATATTTATATTCAAAAGATCGGTAGCAAAAAAGCTACAAGGCTAACGAGTGAAAAGGACCGTGATATTGCGGGATACTTTTGGGCAAACAACAAAAGAATACTATTTTTGAAAGATGACGGAGGTGATGAAAACTATGCCTTGTACGGAGTTGATAATAATGGAAAAAATCTTAAATGTTTGACCTGCTTCGATGAAGTAAGAACTCAAATTATTGATGCTCTTGAAGATATTCCTAACGAAGTAATAATTGGATTAAATAAAAGAAACCCACAGGTTTTTGATCCTTATCGCTTGAATATCAAAACTGGCGAAATGACCATGCTTGCCGAAAATCCAGGTAACATCCAGGGTTGGATGACAGACCACGATGGTAAATTGCGTGTAGCTTTTGCAATAGTTGATGGTGTTAATACTCAAATATTGTATCGTGAAACTGAAGACGATGAATTTAAAGCTGTTTTAACTACAAGCTTCAAGGAATCGGTTAGTCCTGATTTTTTTACTTTTGATAATAAAAATGTTTATGCTACTTCTAACTTAGGACGCGATAAAAGTGCTGCCGTGATCTTCGACATTGCTAATGGAAAAGAAATCGAAGTTCTTTACGAAAATCCTGATTATGACGTTTCAAGAATGTCATATTCGAGAAAAAACAAAAAACTTTGGGCAGCATATTTTACTTCATGGAAATCAGAAAGACATTTCTTTAATGATGAATTTAAAGAATTACTTGAAAGACTTAGAAAAGACCTTGGCCAATATGAAATCGGAATTTCAGCTTACACCAAAAACGAAGATAAATTTATTATTCGCACAACAAGTGACCGAACATTAGGAACATATTATTTGTATGATAAAAATACCGATAAACTTGAAAAAATTCATGAAATCAGTCCCTGGTTAGATGAAAACCAAATGGCGAGAGTCAAGCCTATTCAATATACAGCACGTGATGGCCAGATAATTCACGGTTATCTAACGCTTCCGAATGGAGTTGTACCAAAAAATTTGCCTGTTGTAATTAACCCTCATGGCGGTCCTTGGGCAAGAGATAATTGGGGTTTTAATCCGGAAATTCAATTTCTCGCCAATCGCGGCTATGCTGTTTTGCAGATGAATTTTAGAGGATCGACAGGTTACGGAAAAGAATTCTGGCAGATTTCATTCAAACAATGGGGACTTACAATGCAAAACGATATTACGGATGGTGTTAACTGGCTTATCGAACAAGGAATAGCCGATAAAGACGGTATTGCTATTTATGGAGGAAGTTATGGTGGTTATGCAACACTTCAAGCTCTTGTTGTAAATCCGACACTCTATGCGGCCGGTGTTGATTATGTTGGGGTTTCAAATTTATTCACTTTTATGCAAACTATTCCTCCTTATTGGGAACCTTTGCTTGATATGATGTACGAGATGGTTGGAAATCCTGAAACAGATAGTATTCAATTTGTTGCAACTTCTCCTGCATTAAATGCCAATAAAATTATGGCTCCATTATTTGTAGCCCAAGGTGCTAATGACCCAAGAGTCAATATTGATGAATCCGATCAAATTGTCGAAGCTCTCAGAAAAAGAGGCATTGAAGTCGAATACATGGTTAAAGATAATGAAGGACACGGATTCCGTAATGAAGAAAATCGCTTTGATTTTTACAGAGCTATGGAAAAATTTCTTTCAAAGCATATAAAGTAGATATTATATTTATTTAATTTCAGAACTTACACAATCAAAGTTCAAATAAGATTCTAAAAGTTTCTGAAATTTGTTTAATAAATCCTTCCGGTACCGCAGATATTTCAGGTATTGGAAGGATTTTTTTATTGTCAAATTCAAGTTAAAAGCCCTGCAATTTTGTTGCTTTACTTTAGTTTATATAAAAAAAAAGATTTAGAAACTTTTAAGCCTATTGAAGTGTAAAACAATTAGGCATATAAATTGAAATGGACAAAAAATAAATATCTTGAAAAGTTTTAAAATCAAAAAAAAATTCAAATTTTATCAAATATTATTTTTTTTTAAAAAATTTAATACTTTTGTCATGTTTTATATAGACAAATATAGATGAATAAATTATATCCCTTAAAGTTTAAGCCCATTTTTAAGGATAAAATATGGGGCGGGGACAAAATAAAAACTGTTCTCGGGAAAGATTTTTCGCCTTTGCCCAATTGTGGCGAAGTTTGGGTGCTTTCAGGAGTTAAAGGTAATCAAACTATTGTGGAAAATGGTTTTCTTGCCGGAAATGAATTGAATGAACTCATCGAAATTTTTATGGATGATTTGGTTGGCGACAAGGTTTTCACACAGTTCGGAAATGAATTCCCTGTTTTAATAAAATTTATTGACGCAAAAGATTGGCTTTCTATTCAAGTTCATCCCGATGATGAACTTGCCAAGAAACGCAAAATCGGTTCCGGTAAAACTGAAATGTGGTATATTATGGACGCCGAAAAAAATTCGGAATTAATAAGCGGTTTCAATAAAAACTTAGACAAAGAAAAATATTTGGAGATATTTCAATCAAAAAAATTGAAAGAAATATTGAATTATGAAAAAGCTAAAAAAGGAGATATATTTTTTATGCCCTCAGGCCGTGTTCATGCTTTAGGCCCGGGTATTATGTTGGCCGAAATACAGCAAACTTCTGATACGACTTACAGGATTTATGACTGGGATAGAGTTGATGAGAAAGGTAATTCCAGAGAATTACACACCGAAGAAGCTCTTGATGCTTTTGATTTTAATCATTATGATTCATATAGAACAGAATACAAAAAAGAAAAAAACAAGACTGTTGAAGCTGTAGAATGTCCGTATTTTAAAACCAATATTATTGACCTGACATGCGATCTTGAAAAAAATTATATTGAATTGGATTCATTTGTAATATATGTTTGTGTTGAAGGTTCGATAAATGTTGGATATGCCGATGGTTCGGTTTTAATGAAAGAAGGTGATGCCGTTTTGATTCCCGCTGAAATTTCAAATATAAATTTATTTCCGAATCCTGTCGGAAAATTATTAGAAGTTTATATTATCTGAAATCATCAGCAACCTTTTTATAAAAAATTTAGTCTATATCAGAGAACAAATTTTTGAAAATGATTTTTTTTAACAAATATAATTATGTATTGGGAATATGGGAAATATCAAGGGATTCATTTAAATCCAAATATACCTCTATCCCCTTATACTTTTAATCCTTTTATACAATTTTAAAATTTTAAATATGAAAAAAGTATTTTTATTAGCCTTAATGATCACTTTTGCAGCAGCCGGTTTTTCTCAAGAAACTGGAAAAAAACTAACAAAATTACCTGCAATTGATGTTAAAAATCTAAATGGAGAAGTATTTAATACTTCTGAAATTTCTAATGACGGAAAGCCCGTTATAATTAGCTTTTGGGCTTTGTGGTGCAAGCCTTGTATCAGAGAATTAACCACAATTGCCGATGTTTACGACGATTGGATTGACGAAACCGGAGTAAAATTGTACGCCGTTTCTATCGACGATGCGCGCTCAAGTGCTAAGGTTCTACCTACGGTTAATGGAAAGAGTTGGGATTATGAAGTTCTTTTAGATCAAAATAGTGATTTCAAGAGAGCAATGAATGTAAATATGATTCCTCATACTTTTATTATTAATGGCAATGGTGAAATAGTTTGGCAACACACTTCTTTTGCCGAAGGCGGTGAACTTGAAATGTTTGAAATTCTGAAAAAAGTTGCCAAAGGTGAAGATGTTTCAAACGATTCGCATTAATTCATTTTGTAGCATTTCAAAAAATCAAAACAATGAAAAATAATAAAAAGAAATTAATTTTACTATTTTGTATTCTTTCTGTATCTTACTTTTTTTCATTAGAAACTAAAGCTCAGGGAATACTAAGTGGTGGCTCTATTCATGGAAATTTTCAAATGGATGCCCAATTATATGTCGAGGATTCTGTTATCAATGCTCCTGATGTATCTGAAGATATGCTAATGAATGGTTTTTCTAACCTCATTTACACTAATGGAAAATTCACAGCCGGATTACGATATGAAGTATATTTGAATCCAATGCTGGGATACGATTACCGCTTAAAAGGAAGCGGGATACCTTATCGCTTTGCTTCATTTAAGAGCGATGATTTTGAGATCACCGTAGGTAATTTTTATGAACAATTCGGTAGTGGATTGGTTTTAAGGTCTTATGAAGAATGGAACCTTGGGATTGATAATTCAATTGATGGTATTAATATTAAATTCAAGCCGTATAAAGGTGTTACAATCAAAGGTGTTTACGGAAATCAAAGATATTATTGGGAAAAAAGCAAAGGGATAATACGTGGTATTGATGGTGAAGTTTTTGTAAACGATTTATTTACCGGCTTAGCCGAAATGAAAACAAAAATAACCTTAGGTGGTAGTATGGTTAGTGTTTTTCAGGAAAACGACCCGAGTTTAATGTTGAACCTACCTCTTAATGTTGCTGCTTTTGCCGGACGAATGAATATTAACAGGGGAAAAGTAAATTTCATGGCCGAATATGCCAACAAAATTAATGACCCCGAATCGTTAAATAATTTTATTTACAAAAACGGCGAAGCATTATTAGTATCAGGTTCATATTCTCAAAAAGGACTTGGAATCATGTTTTCAGCAAAACGAATTGATAATATGGTTTATAAATCCGATAGAAAAGAAATTGGGAATTCTCTTGATGTAAATTTCCTACCTCCTTTGACTAAACAACATGTTTACAGTCTTGCCACTATGTATCCTTATGCAACTCAGCCAAATGGTGAAATGGGTTATCAGGCACAGGTAATTTATACTATTCCTAAGAAATCTAAATTGGGTGGAAGATACGGAACCACAATCTCGGTAAATTATTCTCAGGTTAATTCAATTGATAAACAAAAAATTGATACTATTCCTATAGGAGAATACGGTACAAAAGGATATACTTCCGATTTCTTCAAATTTGGTGATATAGTTTATAATAAAGATTTTAATATTGAAATAAGCCGAAAATTGAACAAAAAATGGAAAGCAATTTTAGCTTATACAAATTTGGCATATAATATTGAAGTTGTTGAAGGCCATGCAGGTGAACCAATGGTTTATGCAGATATTTTTATTCTGGATATAACTCATAAGTTTACTCCTACAAAAGCTTTAAGATTAGAATATCAGCAATTATTTACAAAACAAGATGAAGGTGATTGGCTCGCAGCAATACTGGAATTTACTATAGCCCCGAAATGGTTTTTATCAATTTCGGATCAATATAATTACGGAAACCCGCATAGCGATAAAAAAATACATTATTATATGGCTGCAATGGGTTATACAAAAGGCACAAGCCGTATTGCATTATCATATGGCCGGCAACGTGAAGGTTTAGTTTGTGTTGGTGGCGTATGCCGAGTAGTTCCCGCATCCAACGGATTAACTCTAACAATTAGTAGTAGTTTTTAAAAATTAGGAAATCATGAAATATTTTAAAATATCAATATTATTAACAGTAATTTTAAGCATAGTAATTTTTTCTTGCGATAAAGTTGACCCTCCATATCTTGCAGACCAACCCGAACCACCAGATACTGCCGCATGTCCAATACCCGATTTCCCTGATATCAGTAATTATGAGCGAATAATTTTATTAGAGGAATTTACCGGTCATACATGCCAAAACTGCCCTGAAGGAACACTTTTAGCACATGAGTTAAAAGAGGAGTATGGGGAAAAATTAATTCTTGTTTCGATTCATGCAGGAGGATTCGCCGTTCCAAAGCCTGACGATCCCGGTTATGAAATTGATTTAAGAACCGAAACAGGAGATTTATTATTAGAGGAATTTAGTGCATCTTTTTTCCCCTCAGCAATGTTTAATCGATCAAAAATTAATAATCTTTGGGCTCTGCCTACAATGTGGTGGGAAGGTGTTTTGGATACAATGATGACAGTTGGTCCAACAATTGGAATGCAAATGATAACAGATTTTGATGATTCTGACAGAAAACTTTGTATTCATATCAAATCAAAATATTTACAAGACCTTTCTAATACTTTAATGCTTTCAGTATATATTCTTGAGGATAGTATTCAATCGGCTCAAAAAAATGATAATCCGAATATTGGCTACCCCACACCTGATATAATTGATTACTGGCATAATCATGTGTTAAGAGGTCCGATTAACAACCCCTGGGGATCATTAGTACCCGGTAGCCCTTACTTAAAAGACTCAACCCTGATTACAACATTTAAGTATTTTTTGAACGATGATTGGAAAGCGAAGCATTGCAATGTAGTAGCTTTTATTTACGATGCTAATACAAAAGTTGTATTGCAGGCAGTTGAAGCGAAAGTTATTGGTGAAGAATAGAAATTATCTTCTCTTCTTTGGTGTTTTATAAAACACTTATATTCTGCAGATAACAACAGAATAGCATTAGTTGAAATTTAGATACGTATCTAAACCTATTGAGATGCGTATCTCATGAGGATGAGATACGCATCTAATTTTAGCTTAGTCCGAATATTTTTTTTCAAAGCATTTTTGCCGAATATTCTAAATCTATATTTTATTTAGAAGATCGGTATTTATTTTTTCCTAATAAAAACATCCCCATTGGTAGCTCTTAGCTGCATTTCAACCCCTCCCCCATTGATTTGACATTTTATCATATTGCCAAGAAATCCTTCACGGTAAGCTTTATTATCGTCTTCAAAATCAAAATCAAAGTCTGTAAAAGTCTGACTGTTTGATAGGTTTGCAATTTTTAGATTGGCCTTTGTGCTCGAAGGAAGATTTATGTCAATCTCACCATTCATTGTTGTAAAAAGCACCGGATATTTTTGGTTCAATTGTGAAAAATCTGCCTTAATGTTTCCTGAACTTAAATATACAACTGCTGGGCCTGTAATATTTTCTAAAGTAATGTTGGCATTAGTTGCATTTATTTCTATTTCGCCTTCAAGATTTTTGAATTTCAAATCTTGTCTTTTTGTTTCATCGGAATAAATTTGCACACCAGGCCCTACATAATAATAATCATTATCATAGTCCGAATCATAATCTAAATCCTTATCATTGTCTCTATCAAGTTCAGTATAGTCGTAAACATTATTATCGTTAGAATTAATTATAGTAATTGTTTTTGCCTTATTTTTTCTTTCTTCTTTAACAATCCTACACATTTCTTTTACCTGATCTGCAATCTCGGCTTCATTAACATTTTGTAAGGTAGCTTCGGTGACAATTTCAGCTATTTTTTCGGCTTGCATAGCAATTTCAGTTTCTTGGAGCATAATTTGTTTAACTTGTTTTTGAAGCTCTAAGCCCTCAATGTAATCGGGTGAAGCAAAACTAAAATCATTGAAATCCATATCAAATAGATTAGATTTTGGAATTATAACATCAATGTTTTTAGGGATTTTGATGTGATATTTTGAGTTTGTTGCTTCTTTCATTACCGGCGAAATTTTTAATTCCCCGTCTTTTGTGACTAAATAAATCCCAAGGCCTGTATTGTCTTGGCCGCTTCCGAAAACAGGCCTTAAACCGTCTTCTCTTTCTTTTGGCTTTTTAAAATCTTCGCTTGTGATAATAATTTCTTTACCGGAATAGCCTTCAACCGTGAAATTTGTTAATTTGGCGATATTGATTTTTTCAACACCATTAATGTTTTTTTTAAATTCTTGTGAATAAGAGAAGTTGAAACTTATTAAAAGTATTACTGGTATAAATAAAATTTTCATTATTGTTTTCATATTTTTTTTGTTTTTAATTTATTATAAATGATTAATAAACTTTATGTTAACATTTTATTGTTTATTTTTTAAATTGATAAATATTCATAACCTTTTACAGCATAATTTTTTACTATTTTATTATTTTCTTCGTTATTAATTATTTGGCGAAAAGGTTTTAAAGCCCTTTTTTCCTCAAGCTTAACCATTACATCAATTAGTTTTATTTGAATCATTGGTTCTTTTTGGTTTCTTAATGCAGTAAGTAATTCATCTCTTACTTCGCTTATATGCCCGAATTTTGATAATGCAGAAATAGATGCCAACCTGACATTATCATTTTCATCAGTATTCATTAGGTGGATAAGATTTCTGATAACATTTATGTCCGGATCGGGCATTTCTTCAATGCCGTTAACAAAATTTATGCGTTCACTTGCCGAAGATTTTTGAGATTCGTGCATCATTACAAATTGTTTCATCTCCGAAACATGATTCTTCAATTCGTTTATAGCTTCGGTTTCGACAGTTTTAGATTGGACATAAAAACCTATTCCATAACCAACTATAAGTATTATAAAACTTGCTGCAATTCTAAGCGCCGGCGAATTAAAAAACCTGATTGTTTTCTTATTTTTAGTTTTAATGTTTGGAAATTGACTTTGGATTTGTTTTTCATTTTCAAGAATCTCATAAAAATTCTTTCTGATTTCATCAGACGGAATTTCAATTGATTTATCATCAATTTCAGGGAAGATATATTGCAAATCCTGAATTTCTTTTTGACAAGAATTGCATTTCTCTATATGTCTTTCAACCTTTGCTTTATCTTCATCATTTAGTGTATTGTCGAGAAAATCAACAAACAATAATTTAATTTCTTCGCAATTCATAATTCCTCCTTTTTTTCAAGCAATTTCAAAGTATATTTCTCGTAGTTTATTCATAGCTCTGTGAACCTTAAGTTTAACCGCACCAACACTTGAACCGTTAAGTTTTGATATTTCTTCATATTTTAATCCTTCAAATTTTGCCATCTCAAGTATATCGCGATATTCCGGTTTTAGTTTATCAAGTGCTTCGTAAAGTATTTGTGTTCTTTCATGGTTATCAATTTCTTCTGCATTTGTAACTGTTTCGTCTTTAATTTCATCCGTTCTTATCGTATTATTAATTATGTTTTTGTTTTTTCTATAATGATCATATTTTAAATTTCTTGCAACTACAAACAACCACCCTCTAAAATTTGCCCCTTCGGGGAAAGCATGCCTAAATTTAAGAACTCTTGCGAAAAGATTCTGACACATATCTTTACTAAGCTCTTCATCACCCGTACATCTAAAATAGTACAGATAAACAGAAGCATGATATTTTTCAAATAAGGGAGCCATCGAATCCAAATCGCCCTGCTTGACCGAAAGCATTAACAATTCATCTTTTATCTTATCCACATAAATTAAATTACACTTTATTAGCAAAACTATTAAAAAACAAAAAGGTTTCTGTTTTAAGTCTAAATTTTTAAAAAAACTTAATAATATAATTTTTAGATATATCCTAATAATATAAAAAGAGGAATTTTATATTGTGTATTATTCTTTTCTTTACAAGAACAATTACTAAGAAATAATAATGCTAATAATCTATTATTCTGTGTAGTATATAATGGACTGATGTGTATAATACTCAAGTTATTATTATATCACCCCAGCTGATGGAGAACCAATGCTTCAATATCTACTCCTTTAGGATTGAAGTCTTTTGGAAAGTTTAATCTACCAATATTTTCTTTCTTGGATTTAAGAAACAGATCATAATTCCAACCCGTCTCCTTTAAAATGGCCGGATTTTTATATTCAAAATGAACCTTTAGCCTTTCTGGAAATTGAAGTTTGCCATCATCAGACTTGTATAAATTTAATAAAATATTATCAAACTCGGTTAAACGTTTGTCATTTCGTATAATTACTCTACCCCACTCCTGAAGCTCGTCACATAATATCAATAAAAAGGCTATTGGATGTTCATGTATCTTAATATTTTTTACATTTAAATTATTATGAAAAGCAATTGCTACTAATGCTTCATTAATAATAGAGTCAGATGGATTAACATTCTTTGTTTTTAGATGTGAGGCTATATTTGCAGCACCAAACATTCCATGATCATAAGGATCTTGTTCACCTATATTTATTTTATTCCCTATGATTTTTAAATGAGCTATATTTTGTATTATTTCTTCCATTAATTCATCTCTGACATCTTTTTCCCATGATTGGACAAATAATGCATGAAGATCTGGTGCCAAAATATTTCTATAAATACCATTATATGATTGTAATATTTTTTTCATGGAATTTTTGTGCTCATTAGCTTCATCTGTATAATATATTCTCATAGGGAATGCTGAACCGAATAGATAAGTTATTGGATAGGCATGGTCATGTAATAGAGAAGCAATCCACCATGAACAATTTAATTGATTCTCAGTCCAAGGATTTCCATTGAATTTAAATATATCTAATATTTTTCTTCTAAGAGTTTTCCCTTTTTCTACTTCAACATCTAATAAATACCACCCTAATGCACCAACATTAAATTGATGTTCAAAATGATTTCTATATCTTTTTCCAGTTAAATATAAAATCCAGTCTAAAAATTTACTATTGTCTATTAAATTTTTACAAATAGAATCTCCAGAGCATATAATATATTTATTAGCCAGTTTATTAATAATTGAGAAGTATTCAGTAATACCTGGTTTACTAATTAAATAATTGCTAGTTTTTAGTTGTTCTTTTTTGTCTACCCAATTCCATAAGAAAGCATTACTTAACTTACTCGCTTTAATAGGGCTTTTGGATTGTTTAAGCAAATTCTCTACCTTTTTCTTAAATGCCTTTTGTTCAATAGGTTTTTCTATGAAATAACAATTTCCTAAAACACTAATCTCAATCTCAATATTGAAATCATTAACCATTTTACCATGTGCAGTAATCAGAATGACAGGAACATCTGATTCCACTACTTTTCTTAAGTTCTTTAATATGCTTAATCCAGCCACATCTTGATGAAATTGTTGGTCACCTATAAGCCTGTTATCTAAGATTACCAAATCAAATTTATCTTTATTGAACTTTGATAAAGCATCGTGGCTATTAGTGGCTTTAGTAATTTCCCCAAATTCCCTTAAACAATCTGAATATTGTCGTAATAGATTGGCTTCATCTTCAACTATTAAAATGTTTTTTTTCATCTCAATTAATCTAAGTTTAACTGTTAAATAGTGCTTTTTTGACGACTTTTTTCAGCTCAGATAATATTATTGGTTTTTCTAGATATTCATATGCCCCAATATTAATAGCTTCCTGTCCGGTTGTTATCTCTCCCTTCTTTCTGGGATATGCTGTAATCATAATAACAGGAATATTTAACTTCATCTCTTTTTTAATAACCTTAAGTATTTCTAGTCCTGCATGGTCTTGAGGGAATCTTGGATCTCCAATAAGTTTATTATCTAAAATAATTAAGTCTATTTTGTTTTTGATATATGTAAAAGTCTCCTCACTATTACTAACTTGTATTATCTCTCCAAATTCACTCAAACATTCTGAATACTGCCGTGCCAGATGTAACTCATCTTCAACGATTAAAATATTATATTTCATTTTTGTTCACTCCATCATTAATAGGTAATGTAATTGAAAAAATTGTTCCACCATTTTCAGGCGATTCGACTTCTATTTCACCATTATGTCCAGCCATAATTTTTGCCACAAAACTTAATCCCAGTCCAATCCCACTCGTACTTGTTAACGGTTTGTTACTTTGAAATGCTTTGAATATATCTGCAATATCTGGGAAATTTAAGCGGTCGATTCCTTTTCCATTATCTATAAACCTAATCTTCACTTTCCTTGAACTTAAATCATATTGGGTCTCAACTATAATATTTCCATCAGAATGAATGGCATCAATTGAATTATTAACTAAATTCATAAATACCTGTTTCATCAAACCCAGATCAACTTTGATATATATTTCTTTGTACTTTTTATTGTCAATTATTTTTAGTGCTATCCTTTTTGACTTCAGTTTCTTATCAATACTAGCATCTAATAGACATTTATCTAACATAAGTTTAACTGAAAATTTAGCTAATTCACCCTGAAACGGTTTAGCATAATTTAAGAGAACTTCTATAATATAATTTAATCGTTTGATTCCTTCCAATATTCCATTAATATTCTGTTTATATTTTGGATTATTTAGCTTATCGGATAGAAGTTGTGCATCTCCACTTATAATACTTAGCCCTTGTCTCATTTGATGAGCCACACCTGCGGCTGATTCACCGATGCCAGCCAATCGGGCACTTGCAATTAGTTCGGTCTGTACCTGATCAAGATCAATAACCAATGCTATAGTACTGGCAAGGATTTCTAACATTTGTTCGTCTCTATCAGTAAAGAAATCTTGGGGATGATTTTCATCAGGAATCCTATTTTCAACCTTTAATACTCCAACTACTCTGTCTTCAACCTTTAATGGAACTCCAAAGAATGATTTAAACTCTTTACCACCTGTCCATTGTTTTCCATCGTATTTACCTAGCCATGAAGGATTTTTTTTATGTTCTTCACGACTTCTTCCTCTAAAAGGTTTGCCTGTATCCCATATTGATCCAGTTATTCCTTCCCCTTTTTTATAGGAAGCAACATCAACAAGTATTGCAGAATAACCAAAACCTGCCTTCATTTTTAATATCGGATCATACTCCTCTACTAGAAATAGTGAACATGCTCCTGCTTTCAAAATTGTAGCACTTGTTTCTACTATTCTATTTAAAAGAGGCTTAAGTTCAATTTTACCAGCAAGAACTGAAGATATTTGATATAGGGCATCAATCATTTCTTTACTTTCTTCCTCTTTCAATCGAGCATTCTCCAATTCTAATGCAAACAAACTGGCAAAGATTTGTAAAATTTGTTCATCTTGAGAAGTAAAATAATCTGATTTCCCTTTTTTGTTTTCAACCTTTAATATCCCAACTACTTCTTTTCCAATTTTCAAGGGAACACAATAAAGAGTTTTGAATTTGCTTTTTTCCCATTGGATAGGGTCATATTTTCCTTTTCTCTTATATTTCTTTTGATACTGTTTTATATCATCACTATGTGTGTTTATCGGTTCCCCCCTAGCCCAAATACTCCCTGTAACACCTTCTCCTCTTTCATACTCTGCCTTATCAACTAATCCCTTTGAAGCTCCGTAACCGGCCTTCATCCTCATTTTTTCCTTGCCGTCGTCATTCTTTTCAATTAAAAATAATGATGCAGCTTCAGCATTTAGTATTTCTGCACTTGTTTTAACAATGCTTTCTCGTAACTCACTTAGCCTAACCTTTCCCAAGAGTGCTGAAGTAATTCCATGCAATGCTTGAGTTAAGGCATCTCTAGTGTCAATTATTTTATTATTTTCACCCATTTATATATTATTAGACTGCAAGTTTACACAAAATATTTCAAATTTGAAAGAAAAAATGGGCTATTTTCATATTTTTACTAATAAAGTAATAATCCAATTATAAAAATCACAGATTCTTAGGCTTTAGGAAGATAAAAACAAAACCGGCTTCCTTTTCCCAATTCACTTTCAACATGGATGGAACTTTCCATGAGATCAAGAAATTCTTTAACAATTATAAGGCCAAGCCCTGTACCCGCTTCTTTATCTGTTCCCTGCAAATTATAATCACAATCAATATTAAAAAGCTTAGGAATAATTTCTTTTGGGATTCCAATTCCTGTATCTTCTATGCATATTTCAAAAAAGTTTTCTTTCTCAATAGCACTAACAAATATTTTACCTTTTCTTGGTGTAAATTTTATTGAGTTATTTATCAAATTCAGAAATATAGTATTAGTTAATTCTTCGTCAGCCATCACAAAAGTTTTTGCAGGTATTTTATTAATGATTTCCTGCTCCTTTTTTCTGCTTGACTCTAATAATACTTCTATAACTTTTTCAAGTTTGGCTGAAACATCAATTTTCTTCGGATTAGTTTTAATTATTCCTCTTTGTGTTCTCGACCAGTCAAGCAAATTCAGAAGTAGTTGATATGTGTTTTTGCTTGATTTTTGAAGTGTTTGTATTATTTCAATTT
>Ga0222665_1000548_pt1 | contig 22001 bp, 28 predicted proteins | sample AntAcemetagen653_FD_179853 | JGI IMG/M metagenome (GOLD analysis project Ga0222665, IMG submission 179853) | Saline water microbial communities from Ace Lake, Antarctica - #653 | ecosystem: Environmental > Aquatic > Non-marine Saline and Alkaline > Saline | place: Antarctica: Ace Lake...
CAAAGATAAAGAAGAAAAGAAACAAAAGAAGAAAGAGAAATCACTACTGCTGCTATATCTTAATTTTACTAAAAACTGGTCTTGACAATGGGGAGTGGTATAACTGACGGGAACAAACTATTGATTGCCTTGCCACACAACAGCTTTAAGGTAAGTTATTTTTTGTCATTTGAGCCTGAGATTGCAGAAAAGCAGAACTTTTCGTTCGATTTCGCAATAGATGATTATAAGGAAGATATCTCTAAAGCAAAAACTTTTGGTTTCAAAAAACATGTTGATATTTTACGAAAAGAAGGGTATTCCTACCAAGGATTTGATTTGGAAAATATATGGCTTATCAGTGATGATTTCATTTTGCACAGATCCGGGTTGACTTACTCTGATGAATTCGCGCGGCACAAGGCGCTGGATATGACTGGCGATTTCTCTGTTCTAGGGGGTCGAATAAAAGCGCATATTATCGGGATTAGAACAGGCCATCGACACAATGCCCATTTAGCTAAGTTTATCGCGCAGCAAGACAAAATCACATATACAGAAGAGGAATTAGACAATGTATACAAAATACTTTGCGGTTTTTTGAAAACTGATACTATAACATCTGATGTTTTTTTGGAGATAATTTCAGCATTGGAAAAATATTACCCACTATGGATTGCAAATATACCAATAAATCCAGGCCATCAGAAGGTTATAAAAGCCCTTACTGATACAGATGAAGAGATATTGGACACTGATCCCAATCTGCCTGATCAGCCACTTGCAAAAAGGTTGGTCAGCAAGCTAAAAAACTCAAAGCAGCTGCTACTCTATGGAGAATTGCCATCTATGTTAAAAGGTTTTATATCTTCGAATGAGCATAACCTGTTCGAAAGGGCAATGGATACCAGGAAAGCTGAGATACTCATAGGAGCAGGGAGTAATTCCAACTGGGATATTGCTATTAGAAGGAATACCGATATAATGGTAATCTGGGATATAAATGAAGAGGCTATTGTGGCGCAGGAGTATCTATATAAGCCTCTTATACTAATAGCTAATTCACCGGCGGAATTTATGTCACTCTTATCAGGAGTTCCCATATCTGAGGAGATGAAAGATCGAAGTATTGAAGAAACCTTCAAATATATTAACGAATTCTGGAAAGATATAGAACGCAACTCGCCCAAAAGAATAAGATCGAGTGATGAATACATAGATGAAATCGCAAAGCGCATAGCAGAGCATCCGATGCTTGGCGCACAGCACGCGATATTTGTTAAGAGGCATCTTATGTACACAAGAAACCTTTACCGACGATATTATAATGTTCAAAGAAAAGGCCTGCACAATGTCTTTTCATATGACCTCACTATAGGGTATCGCGATAATCCATATAAAGATTTTAAGCGCACCTATAACCCTGATTGGCTCGTTGAATCCGGGGCGCAGCGCACGCAGGTCACAGCACCTAACTTCTCAAGTTTTTCATCGCTTAAATCCTTCAAAAAACTAAAGATACTCTTTGAGCAAGAACACGTCTACTATATCATAGGTGATATCTTTAAGAAAGAGGGGTACGAAACCATAGCCAGGCTCTCCAAAGAAACAGGCTTAAAAGTAAGCGGACTTTCTATTGCTAATATAATCGACTCAATAGCAGGAAATGGTGAGGAAGCATCTATGCTAAGAAATATGATTATAGATATAGTGCGCTTACATCTTGATATTGATGAAACCTTTACCATATATGAAACTCATGGCATCAACTCTGAGCATACATATGAGACATTTGACATAGACAGCACTGCAGATGATAATGTTTCAGAAAATACTGCCAAGCCCCTGGTAAATAGCCTGTCATTAGACAAAGCAGTACAATCAGCAGCATAAATAATCCCAAATCCACAAATGGCCCAAACCTGCATCTATATTCCCCTTGAAAATCCCCCAAAACCGCGCTAAAACAAACGAAGCGCAGTCCTCCGAAGTCTGCTAAAATAGTTTACCCAATATAGACGTGAGAGGATAGCTTTACTATAGGTTCTTTACCGTAAAGGGAATATGAATAGGTGGCGAAGATCATGATGCCAGATTGAAATATTTGGCATTTTTTTATTTTTAATGCAAGAAAGCGTTACTGTAGAGCTTTATACAGGTGAGCTTCCTTCGAAGAAGAAATCGATCGTCTTAGAACATCGCCTCAGTGAGATTTCTTGCTTTATTTTTCATTTTCTTGAAAGAAAATCCCCACTTCAAACGTCTATATATGTAGAGGGTCTAATAAATAGAAAGAGGGGAACCATGCCAAATTTGGTGTTAACGAAGGTCATTGGCCAAAAAATCTATCTTATTAGAGGGTACAAGGTTATGATTGACAAGGATTTAGCATCTTTGTACAAAGTTCCCACTGGAAGACTAAACGAACAGGTTAAGCGTAACAGGAGACGATTTCCAAAAGATTTTATGTTTCAATTGACTAAAAAAGAGTACGACAATTAGAAATCGCAAATTGCGATATCCAATTCTGAAAAAATGGGTTTAAGGCGCAGGCCTTACGCATTTACTGAACATGGCGTAGCAATGCTTTCAAGTGTTCTTAATAGCGAAAGAGCTGTTCAGGTTAATATAGCTATAATGCGTGCCTTTGTAAAACTCCGTAATATACTATCAACTCATAAAGAACTTGCCCACAAGCTCAAGGAATTAGAGCAAAAAACAGAAAAGCACGATACTGAGATCCAAGCTATCTTTGAAGCGATAAGGCAGCTCATGAAGCCTCCGGCACAGCCAAGGCGAAGGATAGGCTTTCATGCGGAATAAAATAGAAAGAGGGGAACCATGCCAAATTTGGTGTTAACGGAGGTCATTGGCCAAAAAATCTATCTTATTAGAGGGCATAAGGTTATGATAGATACCGACATAGCCCAGCTTTATGACGTAAAAACTAAAAGGCTTAATGAACAAGTGAAAAGGAATATAAGGCGATTTCCAACAGACTTTATGTTTCAGTTAACAAAGAAAGAGAAATGCGAACTGGTCGCAAATTGCGACCGGTTCAAACAGCTTAAACACTCAACTGTTACGCCCTATGCCTTTACAGAACAGGGGGTTGCTATACTCTCAAGTGTACTTAATAGCGATAGGGCTATCCAAGTCAACATAGCCATTATGCGTGCCTTTGTTAAGCTAAGGCAAGTTCTATCAACTAATAAAGCGCTTGCTCATAAGCTAGAACAATTAGAGCGTAAGACAGAAAAGCACGATACTGAGATCCAGGCAATCTTTGAGGCCATAAGACAGCTTATGAAGCCTCCGGCACAGCCAAGGCGAAGGATAGGTTTTCATAAAGAATAACAAAAACTTAAAAATTTTCTGCTCAGGATTCTTTTTTAAAACAGGCGACACAATGCTGTCGCTCACATCTTTTATAATAGCCCCATACATTAATAATAAAAACACAAAATGGCTTAAGGGGTTCATTCTACACTTCACCCTCCTATAAAACAGGATCTGCCCCTTAAGCCACTCTCCGTAGGTCATAGACCCAAAAAAGAAAGGGGTAGAAGGATGAAGCAGGTTTTTTTCTCAGTGACAAGTGTACTGATGTTTGTACTAATAAGCAGCGCCGTAGCATTTAACCCACTAACAGTGCGTGCACAGATGGAGTTTGCTCCTGCCGAGGCACCCATAAGCCAGGGCTTAAATCCTGTCCCAACAGTCAACAGGAAAGAGCTTATCAGTAGCATACCTGCTATTCAAGCACCCATTAATACAACAAAGGCATTTGAAGAGCTTCATAAAGATAAAAATTTAATAGTTGAGCTTGATGAATTTGAGGTAAAGGTAAATAGTGACTTCTCATACCAGGTCCGTGATAAAAAGAGGATAAAGATCCTAAACGACTCTATAATTGACGCATTAGGAGAGATGCCTCTCTACTACAATAGCTCCAGATCCAAGATAACAAGCCTAAAGGCCCATACAATCGCTCCGGATGGCACAATATACCCCTGCTCACAGATCCAGGACCTAAACCTCTATAAGCAGGCTATCTACTCTGATATGAGAGTCAAGGTTGTAACCTTTAGCCGAGTAACAGTGGGCTCAAGATTAGAATATGAGGTCATAACAGACCACTCAAGAGGCGCTATAGAGGATAGCTTTTTCATGGATTTTTATTTAAGCTTCCGATCACCTGTTAAAGAGCAGAATATATCCTTTGCATTACCTAAGAGCCTTAATATTGCCTATAGAGAATATAATCTTAAGTTTAAGCCTAATATAACAGAAGATGCGAATAATATTAGATACTCCTGGCACCTACTAGATATGTATGAGGAGCCGTTAAGAGAAAAGATGCTTCCACCATCAGATAATCTTGTATCCGATTGCTTCCAGTTCTCATCTATCAAGAGTTGGGATGATGTATCAGCATGGTATTATAACCTCGTACAGAAAAACCTATTAATTACCCCTGAGATAATCTCTAAAGCCAAAGATCTTACAAAGGATAAGCTCGGGATAAGGGAAAAGACAAAGGCCATATTAGAATATATACAAAAAGACTTTCGTTACGTATTCATGGGCTTTGGCGATAACAGACTTGAACCACACAAAACAACAGAGGTCTTTAATAATAAATACGGGGATTGCAAAGACCTCTCGCTCTTATGCATGGCATTCTTAAAATCAGCATCAATAGACTCATCTATCGCCTTATTCAATACAGAGAGCTCCATATCAGACCCGAGTAAGGACTTGCCTTTTCCAACGCTATTTGACCATGTACTTCTACTTGTTAGAGACCCTGAGAAAGGGGATTTTTTCATAGACCCTCTGTTGAATGGTTATGATATAGAAGAGTACCCACTTTATTATCAGCACGCCTACACATTCGTAATTGGCGAAAAAAAAGGAGAGTTTAAGCGCTTCCCCATATTCAGCAGAGAACGTATCTATGATGAGTCTGATTTTACAGTAACTATTGAAACTGATGGTTCCGCGACATCAGAGAATCGCGCAATCTGGGGCCTTGATTTCTCAATAAAGATGCGTAATAAATTAAAATCCATGAATGATGATGAAAAAAACACTTGTACGAATATTTAGATAATGCGGTAGGAGACGGCGGCAAGGTATTAGAAAGAGAGATAAATGGCCTAGATAAAGGATATGGACCGTTAACTAGCTATGCGAAGGTTTACAATAAGGATGAATACCCTGTTATAGATAATATGATCATAATTAATCTGGTATCATATCAAAGGCCTGATGACTTTACAAGCAAGGAGCGCCAATATCCAATATTCAACCCTTATAATTCTTTAGAAAAAAAGACTATTGCCTATAAGATACCGAAAGGTTTCGATATAACCTATATGCCGAAAAATATATACCTTGATAATGGTTATTTCTCAATAAGGAGAGAGTTTAAACGAAAGAAAGATACTATCACAGTAACAGCGACAGAAGAGTACAGAAGAAAAGAACTGCCTGTAGAGAAATACACATCCCTAAGGGAGTTCTGCGATAGATTGCCCAGAAAGACAACCCAGCGCATAGTGCTTACACGTAAAAAATCACTATTTAAGCGGCTTTTTAGCAGGTAAAAAGCAACTGTTTATGAGGAGGGTAAATTCTGACAAGGACTTAAAAAATCAAGGCAAGGGGCCCTTAGGAAGAAAGCTTAAATACATCGTTTTTTTACTTGACATCGTTGTAAACTTTTACTACAATTGATGTAAAAGGAAACAACAATGATTAATCTTATAGAAATAACAAAATCCCGATTGCGTCAAAAACTTCTAACATATTTTTTTACAAATACTTCTTTATCTCTATACGTAAGAGAAATAGCCGCAATATTACATCAGGACCCGGGAAATCTATCCAAAGAACTTAGCAAACTGGAAAAGGCGGGTATCTTTATATCATCCGTAAAGGGTAAGCAGAAGTATTTTTCACTTAACACCAAGCACCCTCTTTATAAAGAACTTAAATCAATTATATTTAAAACGGTTGGGGTTGAAGGTGCCCTAAAAAAAATTATAGCTAACTCAAATGGCATCGTGCTTTCCTTTGTTTATGGCTCATTCGCTAAAAATAAGCAAAATGATTTAAGCGATATAGATCTTTTGATAATAGGCAATCCGGATGAAGATAAATTGATGGCAGAGATAGAATCTCTTGAAAAAAAGCTCTTAAGGGCGATTAATTACAATATTTACCAAAAAAGAGAATTTACCAACATGCTAAAGAAAAAAGATTCTTTTGTAACAAATATTATTAAAAGGCCAAAGATAATGCTTAAAGGTTCGATAAATGAATTTTGCTGATTTAATCAAAACCGGACAATTAACTAAGGAGGTTACGTCCAAGCATAAAATCGCTGAATTTTTGCAATTTGCCGAAGAAGAACTATTGGCAGCGAAGTTTAATTTTAATAAATTTCCTTTAACTGCTTACAAGTCCGCATATGATGCCCTTATGCATGCTGGTAACGCGCTGATAAGATACTATGGTTACCGTCCAACAGCAAAATATACTCATGCTACTATTACAGAATTTGTTGATAGGATCTTAGGTGGGGACTTTGGCCACCTTGCAAGAACTTTTAAACGAATGCGCAGAAAGAGGCATCCATTACAATATGACGCTAAATTCTCAGAATCCAAATCTGAGGTTAAGAATAGCATTGCTCAATCAGAAACACTGGTAAAAAAGATAGAAGAACATATAAAGATTAAACCATTGCAAGGACGCTTATTCTAGGTTAAAAAATCTCAAAATACCCCCTTCAAATAAGGATCAAATAAGGGCAAATAAGGGGACACACTACTTAATTCAGGAGGAATGGTTAGTGAAGAACTCAGTAATAAGGCTAAGCGTATGGTGTATTGTTTTTTGTTTGGTTGGTTTAACTTTGCCATTAATCAATTCTTTCGGGCAAAGCCAACTTACCAACGCGATTTATAGCATCCCCCTAAAAAGCCGTTTATTTAAGGATAAATCCCCTAAACAAATAACAGAATACCTTAAAAAATGTAACATAAATGCGGTTGTGCATGTGCCTCTTGATAATTTGCTTATTGAAAACCTTCAACATGAAGGGATAAGAACATATGCCGAAATAAAGATTTTTTTTGGTGAACAATATTGGAAAGAACACCCGGAATCACGTCCGTTATTATCAAATGGCAGTTTAGCGGAGAAAGAAGATTGGTATGCCGGAATTTGCCCCTCTCAAGAGTGGCTCATTGAAAAAAAAATTCATGAAGTAGAGGAAATAGTGAAAACCTACCATATCGATGGGGTGTGGTTGGATTTTATTCGATGGCCAACAAAATGGGAAGAAAAAGATATTAAGTTTCAGCATACTTGTTTTTGCGATAGTTGTCTTGAACGGTTTCAAAAGGAAAAAAATATAAATATACCCGAAAACCTAGCATCAATAAGCGATATCTCGGCGTGGATTTATAAAAATCACGCGAAAGAGTGGTATAAGTGGAGATGTGATGTGATTATAGATACCGTTAGACGAATAAAAAACGCCGCAAAGAAGATTAAGAAAGATATACTTATAGGTATTTTTATTGTTCCCTGGAGAGAAGGAGATTTTGACGATGCGATATATAAGGTTATAGGACAGGACATAGAAAGGCTTTCCGATGTTGTGGATGTGTTTTCTCCTATGAGCTATTACTTGCTTTGCCATAAAGATGCGGAGTGGATAGTCTCTATCAATCAATGGCTAAGATCTAAAACAGATAAGCGTATATGGCCCATTATTCAATCTCCGAAAAATTCTGATTTAAAAACGCTAGAAGAATATGAGAAGGCTTTAAGATTTAGCTTAAAAGGCGGGGCAAACGGAACCATAACCTTTACTACAGACACAGAAGATGCATATGGAATGTGGGAGATTCAGAAGAGAGTTTTTAAATAGGTGTTGAGCTTCAAAAATAAAAGCGTTCATAGGTAAAGCAGCCCTATAAATTAAGTAGTGTGTCCCCTTAATTGGTAAATTTGGTATGGGGTCATCCTGAGCCGCAAGCGAAGGATCTAGATACTAATACTATTGTAATTTTACCGCAAGGGGAATGTGAACCGATGACAAGAACTTCTTCACAGATAATAATACAAAAAAGCTTGAATATATATAATTACATGTTATAATAACAAGTAAGTATAATACTAAACAATGAAACCCCTGGCAAAAAGGCTAGGGGTTTATTTTTTTATGGCAAATATACTCAAAAAAACACTAACACTGCTTATTATTGTATGCTTTTTCATGCAAGGTACGGACATAAGCTATGCCTTAAGGCCTATGGCAAAAAAACGCAGTTTGGGCAAAATTGTTACCGCAAAAAGCAAAAAAGACAATAAAGCGCTTTTTAAAAAATATCTTAAATTGCATCCTGACGCAGAACGAATCGCTATTGAAGGCAATAAAGTCAAAAAAGGCAAAGTGTATAATAATGTAAAGAGGGGCAGGCTATATTTTGTAAAAGTAAAGACATTAACTTTGCCTGAAAATCTCCCTGAAGGAATGATAGAATTCCTCCCATTCGGGAGGTTCATTTTAGAAGAAAGAGATGAGAAAAATCGTCCATTTAAGACTTATTATTACGAGGGTCCTGCCTTATCAATAAATGGCCAAACCCTCAAAAGAAAAGTGCATGAAGAAAATATCAGGATTAGAGACATTGTAAATACTATATGTTATAAAAAGATAGTGAATAAAATATTAGTTATACCATATAACGAAAAAACCAGAGAAATGGATGCAGTTAGCAGCCCTACTGTTTACGCTACTCAGGCTGTTTATGATACACGCACAGTAAACCGCAAAGATACCGTTGGCATAACTTCTATTGTAATCTCAAATAACGGCAAACATAAAATCGCTGTAACTACAGGAGATGATTGGTATCGTCTTTACTGTAAAACAAATGGCATGTGGAAAACCACACAACCCAAAGCAAGGGGTGGAGGTAATATGCTTGATAGTGTTTCCCTATGTACTTTTACAAAAACCTCCTCTGCAGGAAATATAGAACCATCGGAATCAATGATAGGGCCAGAAAAGATCGTAGATACCTTTATTACAAAATGTGAAGCAATTCAACAGGAACTCCAGGAACTTATTTTTAATACGGATCTATTTACACCTGATTTAGCAAGCATAATAAAAACTAAGCAATTAGAAATAAGGAGGGTTGTTGATGAATGCAATGCTTTGTTAAGGGCGTTAGACAAGGAAAAATACGATGTAAACAAAATGAATATATTGCAGAAGGTTATAGCTGATGTTATCATTAATAAAGTTTGCGCTCTTTACGGACCCATATTTTTTGTTCGATCTGGTGACAGCGTAGATTATTCTGATCTTAAAGATAGTGCTCAAACTTTTTTTGACCAAATAGCTGCTTTTAGGCTTGTTTTGGATGCAAACCAATTAGATCAAATAGCAGAATATTGGGAACCAAGCCATCTTGATATTTCTGCCTTACCTCAATCAAAAACTCAAGCAGAAACAGTATCCCTGAACGATATTTCCATTTTAAAGAGACTGCTTATCTTTGACTTGGATGGAACCCTATATGATTGCCCAGAATATAACAAGGTTTACTGGCAATGCTTTTTCAATTTAATGGAAAGCAAGGGTATATCAAATCAGGAATTAAGTAAAAAAAGAAAAGAATTAGGTGACTGGGAATCAACAGCTGAATTTTTTAATGTATCCCAAGAAGAAATACAGAAAAATGCAATTGAGCATATAGATGTAAATAAGCTTAAATTTGATAGAAATCCCAAATTAATAAAAATATTGAAAGTTTTAAAATCTCAGGGGCACAGATTAGTTATCCTTACAAATAATAACAGAATACAAACAGATCAGATCTTAGATAAACTTAGCTTAAAAGAAGGGATTTTTGAAAGGGTATTTACCAGTAGCGAGCTTGCTTTTCCCAAACCAAATCCTAAAGCTTTTAGTGAGATTTTAGCAGAAATGAATATTGATGACCCAAGCAGAGTCGTCTCTATAGGAAACAATCGAAATACCGATATAGAACCAGCTAAAAAAGCCTTAGGAATTCCTGGTGTCTTAATAAAAGGACCAGATGATATAGTTGATAATTTACATGGAAGACTAAAAGAATTGGATAAAACAACAAAAGACATGGGAAGAAATATAGCTACGTCTACTAAAACAGAGGCACCAGTTCCTACAGAGCAATTTAAAAAGGCTACTAAAATTAGCTCTGGTATTTTATCAGCTGCATAAACAATCCCTTGAAAATCCCCCAAATCCACGCTAAAATACCCCTATGCGTACAACACGCTATATCATAGCCATAATAACCGCTGTATCCCTCATCACCACACCTACATATTCAGCAGGAGATTTCCTACCATCTAGAGTCAAAGACATCTCAGATCGTAAATACGAAGGAGCTGTAATCAAGCTTTTAGATAATGCCAAGGAATCCATAGTTATTTCCATGTATACTATCAATCTTGGCACTACAAGCAATAATCCGGTAAAGCTTTTGCTTAATGACTTGCTGGAAGCAAGGGAGAGAGGCGTAGATGTTACTGTTTAGGGGGTTATTGATATTATTGTAGTTTTACCGCAAGGGGAATGTGAATTATACCACTCCCCATTGTCAAGACCAGTTTTTAGTAAAATTAAGATATAGCAGCAGTAGTGATTTCTCTTTCTTCTTTTGTTTCTTTTCTTCTTTATCTTTGTTGATAATGTGAATATCTGGATAAGTCATGCCACAAGCCTCACTTTCCCGCAATACACATCCCAGGGATGCTCATAATCTAGGGACTGATGGCGCCTGTCATGATTGTAAAGAGTAAAATACTCACTGAGACCTTCCTGTGTCTCCTGCATTGTTTCATAGCCCTTGATATAGATATTCTGATACTTTACTGTGCGCCATAGCCTTTCAACAAACACATTATCAAGCGCTCTGCCGCGGCCATCCATACTGATTGATACGCGCTTGTCTTTTAAGCGGTTAATAAAGACTTCACTGGTAAACTGCGCGCCTTGATCCGAATTAAAGATCTCTGGACTTCCATATTTTGAAAGCGCTTCATCAAGCGCTTCACAGCAGAAAGATACATCCATTGTATTACTCAAGCGCCATGATAATACAGCCCTTGAATACCAATCTACAATCGCTACCAGATAAGCAAAACCATGGTTTAACCGAATATAGGTGATATCTGTTGCCCAGACCTGATTTGGGCGCTGTATAGATATATCAGAGAGAAGATATGGATATATCTTGTGCGCCTTATTAGGTTTACTGGTATTTGGTTTTGGATATATCGGTTCAAGGCACATCTTTCTCATAAGGCGCCTTACTCGTTTTGGACCGCATTTTTTGTGCTTATCTTTACGTAAGTACGCTGTCATTGTGGCAACACCCATTTCCGGGCGCGCGGTGAATCTCTCGTCAATTAATGTCATTAATTCAAGATTATATACATTCTCTTCCTTGTGAATATAAGATAGGCTTGAACGGTTTATGCTTAAGAGCTCACATTGTTTGCGTATACTTATTTTTGGATCATCCTTATCTATCATGATTTTTCGTTCTTCTATTCTTACAAGTGCAGTTTTTTTTTGAGCCAGTTATTATCCATCTCTAATTGTCCGATACGCTTATATAAATCATCTACCATTTTCTCCTGCTGTTTCTGTTCTGAGCGGGGTTTACCGCTGAATAGGCTGGGTAATCCTTCTTTGAGCTCTTTTTTCCATTGAGTAATCTGTGTTGCGTGTACATCATACTCACTTGAGAGCTCTGCGGTTGTTTTTAGGTTCTTAAGCGCTTCAAACGCTACCTTCGCTTTGAACTCTTTACCAAAGTACTTTCTCATGCTTCCCATTTCAAATCCTCCTGTGGTTAGGTCTGCTATTATATCATATTTCTATCTTAACCACTGGTATGAAATTTGGGGAGTATTATATTACACAAGCCAAAAAAATCAATACAATGATTTTCAATCTTAAAATTATATTTGTTTGCAAGATTTTTTTCTCTCACTTTTATAAAATCTTTCTCGTTATCTATAGAATCTGAATAATCGATAATACTGTTGCACTTCTTGCATATTAAATGATGATGATGGCCTTCTTCTGGACGCTTGGCTATCTCATACCTGGCTTTGTTATCACCTGCATCGAACTTCCAAACCAAGCCGATACGGACTAATAATTCGAGATTACGATAAATAGTGGCTAATCCTACATCGGGAGATAATTTGGATGTAGCTTTGTAAATTTGTTCGGCATGCAAATGCTTTCCTGTATAGTTCAAAACATCTAAAATAGCCTGCCGTGGTTTAGTCAACCTGCAGCAATATTTACTCAATTTGCTATAATGCCAGGATGCTTCTTTATCCGATAAACTTGTCATTTTCGCCTTCACCTCTTACCTCTTATTGAGAATTATTCTCATTAATATTTTATCACTTCGCTTTTGCCATGTCAAGCATTATCTAAACTGGTGCATATAAAGCTGTATCGCTTCATACTCCGCGGCAATCATAAAACGAATCGCGCGAATAAGCTCGCCCTTAGTTAACTTTCTGTCCTTTGCCAATCCTAAAAATGGTGTTCCAAATTCCGGCATGCTCGGCCTCTTTTTTGTATGTTTTTACAATATTGTTATGTTTTAAATGCCCTCTCCCTCTGCTGCCTCCACCATCTATATCATAATCTGACTATAACGCGGCCAACGGCTATCCAAGAATCCGGCTATATGCCTTTTCATCAACTATTCTAATTCCGTTTCCTTGCCCAATATCCTGCTAAAAAAGAACCGGCAAGATTATGCCAAACGCTAAACAAGGCACAGGGCAAAGCTGAAATAACAGAAAAATATTTAACTGCCAAGGCAACCCCCAGGCCAGAGTTCTGCATACCGACTTCAATTGCTATAGTTCTGGAATCTCTCTCTTCAAATCCTAAACCTCTAGCGAGCCAATAACCACTTGAAAAACCTATAATATTGTGAAAGGCAACTGCGGCTATTATCAATAATCCTACATGAGCAATATTTTCTTTATTTAGCGCTATAATAATCCCGATTATAAGAACTATTGCGCTTACTGAAATTAACGGAAAAAGGTGCTTAACTCTAACCAGGCGTTTTCCAAAAAAAGTATTAACTATAACCCCAAGAATAACAGGGAAAATAACAATCTTTAAGATACTTATAAGCATACTGTAGATTGGAACCGGCACGATTTGCCCAATATATACCCACGTAAGAAACGGGGTAGCCAAAAAAGAAAGTAAGGTAGAAGTAAGCGTCAAACTTATAGAAAGCGCGACATTTGCCCTGGCCAAATAGCTTATTACATTTGAAGCGGTACCTCCGGGACAAGAACCGACGATTACCATACCTATAAAGAATTCCGGCGGAAGTCTAAACGTCTTGCTGATTAACCATGCTATTAAGGGCATTAACAAAAACTGCATTCCTGTGCCTAATAGAATTATTTTAGGTTTTTTGAACACAGAGGCAAAGTTATCAAATGTAAGAGTAGCCCCCATGCCAAACATAATCAAACCTAGAAGAGGGATTATTAAAGATTGTATGGATATAAAAAACTGAGGATATTTATAAGAGTATACTGAAAAAATAATTACCAAAACTGGGAAAAAAATTGTAATTTTTCTTGTCATGGTTGGTATTGTAATAAAATGGGTGAGCAGCTAAATATGCTAATCAGGATCATCTGTATTTCTCCCTATGGAACTAGAGATTTATGCGGCTAGGTGAGACTACCCGCTAAAACAGAAGTATCTGATTTTAGTGCCTCTTGTTCAAAATCTGCATCTATTGCCTTTATTTCCATTTTATTAATCCTTAATTTGATTTGTAACATAATTATACTAATTTTTCATCTTTTTATAATAAGTAACATTAAAAATTTGACTTGGTATAAACTTTTTTTAAAGCGCTGCTGACTCAGACTCTTCCAAAGGGTGTGTTGGTATTGTAATTAATTCAAGTTTTTTATCCCTGTATTTTTCTATAACTTCATTTATTGTAAGTCCTTCTTTTACTTTATAAATATCCACAAAATTATCTTTTAACATATAAAAAGATATTTCTCCGATTTGCGTAGTAAACAATAGATCCAATTTATACCTTATCACGGCCTTAATAACTTTAATCCCTATATGTTTTTTCTCTTCCAAAAATTCATTATAATAAAAATCCTCTATTTCTATATTATTATCATCAAATTTTAATATAACAAAATATGGAGCCCTACCAAAGTGGCCATGAACAACAGAAGCTAACCCATTAATATCTTTGACCGGGATTATAACAGAAACTGTCTTTTTTTTCGACGGTTCAACATGAATAAAAACAGATTCTATATGCTCATAATATCCGGTAATAAAATCTTCTATCTTGTCTGCCAGCTCATGCGCTCTATATAATGAAAGCATCGGAGATGTCTCAATCTTGCATTCAACCATTTTAAACGGGCCGGATTGTCGTATTTTAACTTCGCTAGAACCTTTGACGCCATATATCTCATTTATCTTTTCTTCAATCTTAGACTGCATTTTAGGGTCTAAATTAGCATCCATTAAAATCAAAAGAGGTATCCATGCGTTTTCCAAGCCTAGTTTAAGAACCAGTAGAGAGATAAATATAATAATAACGCCTTCTACATAAGGAATCTTTACGTAAGCCAACACAATACCTATCAAAACAACCATTGATATAAATATATCCAGAAAAGACTCTTTCGCGTTAGCCGTAAGAGACTGAGAGTTAATTAATCTGCCAACTGCTTTCTCTTTTTTTGCAATAAAATATGCCGCAATAATCGATATTACGCATGCGCTGATAGGCAAAATTGGGAATTTTTCAATGTTGGTAATATTAAAAAGATTATGGTAACCTTCTCTGAATATATTTACGCCTGCCCACAATATCAAAACACCTATTATGAGAGTAACTAGCGTCTCAGCTTTATATAAACCGTAAGGAAACTTGGCTGTCTTTTTTTTAGATGCCAGCCAAAGCCCAAATCCAGAAGCAAAAATGGCCAGAAGATCAGCTGCACTATGAAAAGCATCGGCAACCAGTACCTTTGAACCAAAAAAATAGCCTATAACAACTTTTATAATAGCTAAAAACAAAGTCACAAAACCCGCGATAAAAGCTACTCTTTGCCCTTTTTTCAGTTTACTAATATTATATTGTTCTTTTTTCATAGCATCTAACGAAAATCTTCCTGTTAATAGAGAAATTGACGCGTCATATATGACCCGCACCCGGGACATTTTACTTTAAAGCAGGGCAATGCAAGCTGATGAGGTATTATCATATTGCAATTAGGGCAGATACAATTGACAGGGGCCTTCCCTGCCCCTATGCCGCCTGCCGCCTTGCCTCTGCGAAAATTCCTACCACCCTTGCCTCTGCCTCTTCCAATGCCAAACCACATCTTAATCTCCTTTGCTAAGCTGGAATCAATATTAAAATCTTTTTATTAATTTTCTTAAATAAAATTTCTTACGTCTATAATTTAATTCTGTTAATTGGTTTTCGCTTATCAATTTTTCAATTACTTCCCAGTTTGTTTTAGCTTTATTTAAAAATTCTTTTACCGCTTCTTCTCTCATTGGATGTACCGATGTGATGCTTAATAAATCTTCCTCTACGTTTCCTGTAAAAGCAAACGCGTTTCCTTCATATCCAATCAGATATTCCGCTTTAAGAAGTTTATCATTAAAAATCTGATACGCGGTGTTTATTATGCTTTCCGTTGTAGGATTCACCCATTTTTCCGCCGGTGGCCTTGTTGGAATGGAAATATAACTCTTTGCAGGCATCAAACCAGCGATATAATCAGCAACGCTCCTTATATCTTTTGTGCTGTCATTCATGCCTTTGATAAACATGGTCTCTGTTATTAAGCTGCCATTAAAATTATCGGAAAATTCTGATATACCTTGCAATATACTATTAAGCCTTAGGGTCTTGTATGGCCTATCAACTCTATGCCAAATACTTTCGCTTACTGTATCAATCTTTAAAGATATTAAATCGGCTCCATATAAATCATTTCGCACACTTTCATCCCATATAAGAGAGGCATTTGAAATAACTGCTATTTTGATGCCTAAAGGCTTAAGAATCTCTATAGTATCTCCAATATTAATATCTAAAGTGGGCTCTCCATCAGGCACAAATGTTAAATAATCTATTGGTTCGCTCTTTTCTTTTGCCTCTTTAATCCTTATTTTTACTTTTCTTAAGATTTCTTCTGGCTTATAAAATGCCTTTCTTTCTACCAACATATCTAAGGTGTTACCTAATTGACAATAAACACAGGAATAACTGCAATTTTTTGGCGGTATATTATTGATACCTAAACTATGTCCGAGCCGTCTGGAAGGAACTGGACCAAATGTTATCATCTTAGGCTTATTTTCAAAATCCATCTCTTTTTTCCTTATCAGCCGGTAGGGCATGTGCCCGTAGGACAGCTTGGCCCTGAAAAACTGGATTTATTCCCTACGCTGAATGAACTTATTGTTTTTTGTATATTCTTACTATTACATTTTTTGCATTTAAGTTCTGTCTTCTCAGAAGTTACTCCTATCAATAAATCAAATTTTTCACCGCAATCTTTACATTCATACGCATAAATAGGCATAAATATTGTCTCCTTTTAGTTTAATTTTTCAAGCTCTTCTAAAGTCTTCTCTGCGACAATCTTTTCTTTGTTAAAATACTTTTTCATCCTCTGCAGGCATTTGTCTTTCTCTTTAATATCTCTAAGATATTGCGCACAATCTTCCATACAATTTTTCACCATTTTCACGTTTGCTTCTACATCTTTTGGTATTTTTTCACCATCATGCCTCACCGCTTCTTGAGGGCAAACGCTATGGCACGTACCACAACGAATACAGTTGTCCATATTTATATTCGCCTTATTGCTTTCGATTGAAATAGTATCTACCGGGCATTTTTCCATACAAATTCTGCAACCTGTGCACTTTTCAACATCAACCCATGGCATTTTAGCACCTCCCTAAAAATTTATAAAGATTCATTGTGATATTTGCAAGCTAATAGAAATACTAAATCTGATAGCCTGTTTAAAAAAATTAAAATATTTTTGGCCTTAAACTTTTCCTTATGTTCTAAAGCTACTACTCTACGTTCCATGCGCCTTGTAATGCTACAGGTAATAAATAATACTGAAGAGGCCACGCTATTCCCCGGTAATACAAAATCTTTAAATGGAAATCGTTTCTCTATTTTTTTTATTATTTGTTCTAAATACTGCACATTTTTAAGAGAAATCTTACTTTTTGGCTTTCCAGAACCTATCCCCGAAATTTGACTTTCTAAATTAAATAGGTCTTTTTGAATTTTCTCTAAAATATTTTTGTCTTTTTCATCTTTAATCAAGCTTTTAGCCATGCCTACAAAAGAATTAAGCTCATCTATTGTCCCTATGGTTTCAAGCTTTAAATCATCTTTACTTAATTTATCGCCGGAGTACGCATAAGTATAGCCCCTATCGCCTTTTTTGGTAACAATACTTTGTTTATATCTTGAAATCAATCTGCTCATTTTTTTCAGGTTTACTATCTATTATATTTTCAACTTTGTTATTACATCATTCTATATAAAGCTTTCGGTAAATAGTTTCAGCTACTAACGCTATGGGTTCCATCCCCGGATCAGGTGACAACTCCGGCTGGCCGGCACATCTTAAAGTAGTCAAATCTAAGGCTGTTAAACCCGTACGTATCGCCATTGCGATAAGATCAATATGCTTGATAGGTGAAGGAGCTAAACTAACTATCTGGCCACCTATAAGTTTTTTTGTCTGCCTGTCAAATATAAGCTTAAGAGTATAAGGTTTTTTCTCTCTCATCATAGAATGCTTGCTTGCAGATTTATGCTTTGCGCTAATTACATCAATACCATTCTCTTTTGCTTCATGCTCTGTGATACCTGCCGCCGCAATTGCCTGATCAAAAAATTTTGTAGCAAAACTGTTAATCAAACCTGGAAATTTCACCTTTAACCCCAATAAATTTTTTGCCGCTACTCTGCCGCCAATTACCGCGTTAGGCCTTAATTGGCCGAATATAGGTTTGCCTGTAATAAAACTTTTATACTCTATTAAATCCCCAGCGGCAAATATATCTTTATCTGAAGTTTGCAAATACTCATTTACCTTTAAGCCAAATTTTCCTATCTCCAAGCCTGCCTTTTTAGCTAATGCGGCATTAGGTTCTACGCCGCCTGAGATAATAATCATTTCTGTCTTTAGTTCTTCTCCTGAGGAAAATTTAACCGCTTCTACTTCTTGTTCTCCAATAATCGCTTCAACCTTTTGGCCCAATCTTAAATCAACCCCTTTTGTTTTAATATATTCTTCTACCTCTTCGGCCATATCTTGATCTAATGACCGTGCCATAACATTATCAAGCATCTCAACAAAAATAATCTTCAGCCCATGCTGAGCAATAAGATAGGCAATCTCTGTTCCAACCGCTCCGGCACCTACAACTATTACCTTTTTCACGCGCTTTGAATTTATCCAATTTAAGATATTGATTGCGTCACCACTGGTACGAAGAGTAAATACACCTGCCAAATCAATACCCGGAATAGAAAAAACTATTGGTTTTGCCCCGGTAGCCAAAACAAGCTTATCATAAGGATATTTGGTTCCATCTGCTGTTGTAACAATTTTTAGCTTTCTATCTACGCCTACTGCCTTTACATTTACCAGTTTTATGCCTTGACTTGTAAAAATTGCGTCATCTTTATATGAAGGATCCACCATTACATTCCCACTGGCAATGTAGGGAGTAGCACATCTAGTTAAAAGCCCTTTTTCCTCCTGTTCCCGAATTACAGTAACATCCAAAGACGAATTAATAGTTTTTACCATTTTTGCCGCCATTGCACCTGCGCCTGAACATCCAATAACCACAACTTTTTTAAAAGAGCGCATCTAGTAATCTCCTTTTGCAGATCTAACTCTGTCTTTTTTTAAAAAACTCATCTACTATCTTTCTATGAGATAAGAATGGAATATTTGGCATATCTTTCTTATCAAAAAATTTTCCTTCTTTCAATTCGTTGTTTAATGATATATTATCTTTTAAGACATCGACTTCATAAGCAACCACAAGAATAGAACCATAATAAAGAGTATTCTGAATATAAACTCCTATTAATCGCTTGATTCTACCTCTTAGGCCGGTCTCTTCCTTTAGCTCTCTCAAGCAAGCTTTTTCCGGATTTTCATTTGATTCTATAAAACCACCGGGAAGAGCCCATCTGTTTTTACCCGGCTCAATATTTCTCTTTGCCACAAAAAGTTCGCCATTTTTATTTCTGACCGCAAAAACCGCTACAGGTAAAGGATTATCATAATATATCCAATCACAACTTTTACATACTAAACGTTTTTTACTATCTATCTTTTTTTTATGTAAATAATGTTTACATAAAGGACAAAATTTCAATATTGGCCTTACCAGCTTTTCTTTATCCATAATACTGTTTTATGCTTTCATTTTATAAAAGCGTCTTATCTATCGTTCTATCAGGCATCATATTATCGGGGTGATAGGAACCGTTTTCTTCCATTATGTATCTAACGCATTTTAAGTAATTACCAAAACAATAATCTTTAATCCATCGCTTATCTAGCTTGCCCTGTTCATAGAAACTTTTAAGAGGGCACGCTTCATACCATTTGCATATATTATTATGCTTCATCAGCTTTTAAGGATTCTTCTATCTTGGAGACTATCTTGTTCATAACAATAGCTGCTGGGCTATCTTTTTTAACAGAAATGAAAGATTTGCCCGAATCTCCTAATTTTACAATCTCAGGCTCTATCGGGATCTTACCCAAGAAAGGTACGCCAAGATCGTTTGCTGTTTTTTCTCCTCCTCCTGCGCCAAATATATCTATCTCTTTTTTACAGTACGGGCAAATAAATAGGCTCATATTTTCAATAATTCCTGAAACAGGGACCTTCAATTCTTTAGCAAACATAATACTCTTTCTGGCATCTAATATAGCAACATCCTGAGGCGTAGTGACAATAACTGCTCCATCTATATCAGAGATAAGCTGGCATACACTTAATGGCTCATCTCCTGTGCCAGGAGGGGCATCAATAATAAGATAATCTAATTTACCCCAATTTACATCAGCTAAAAACTGTTGTATGGTCAACATCTTTAACGGCCCTCGCCAAATAATAGGCTGATCTTGATTCTCTAATAAAAATGCTGAGCTAACTGCTTTTAAATTAGGTAAAACCTCTACAGGGTCTATGCCGGATTCAGATGCTATAAGCTTCTTTCTTTCAATACCTAGCATTTTAGCAATATTAGGCCCATGTATATCAACATCCAGAATACCGACATCCATGCCTTTAACAGCCAATCCATAAGCTAAATTTACAGCAACTGTTGTTTTCCCAACACCGCCTTTTCCACTTATAATAATAAGTTTATTTTTTATGCAAGCCATTCGCTCTTTTAAGCGCTTGAGCTGCTGGGCTCTTTCCTGTTCTGTCATATTTTAGCCTCGAATCATTTTTCCACCGCATTTAGGACAACTCATATCATAACACGGGATACCCACTTTATGCGGTACCGACAACTTACAATTATTGCATATACACATACCTGCTGGGCCTGCACCTGGACGATTACCACCCATTCTACCGCCTCCGCCGCCTCTACCCATTCCTCTTCCTGTTCCTGCTCCTTGGCCAAAAGGGCCTGTTCCATCTCCACGTGGCATTTTATTTACCTCCTTTATTTATGTTGTTTATCTTGTCTACAATTATTGCATATCCCAAAAAAATCAACGCAATGATCTTCAATCTTGAAATTATATTTCCTGGAAAGATTCTTTTCTCTCTTTTCTAAAAAATCTTTTTCATTATCTATAGAATTAGAATAATCAATTATGCTGTTGCATCTTTTGCATATTAAATGGTGGTGATGATTATTCTCAAAGTCCTTGGCTATTTCATACATAGCCAGGCTACAACCTATATCAAATTTGGAAACTAGCCCAATGTGAACCAATAATTCAAGATTGCGATAAATAGTAGCTAACCCTATAGCAGGCGATATCTTTGATACAGCTTCGTAAAGTTGCTTAGCGCTCAAATGTTTTTCTGTATGGCACAAGACATCCAATATTACCTGTCGCGGCTTAGTCAATCTGCAACAATATTTACTTAGTTTATTGTGGTACCAATATTTTTCTATATTATGCGTATCCAACACTCCACCTTTTATTGAGAATTATTCTCATTAATAATTTGTACTTTATCACTTTGTACTTTCTATGTCAAGCACTATTGCTTTGCTGCAATCGTAATCAAACAAATTATATTTATTGTGAGATTTTAGGCTTTTGGGATTCCTGCCGGCCGGCAGGTATGGTTACATCGCGTGGCGCGGGTGAAAGTTTGCTGCAACTCTTTGACACGTGCTGACATAAAAACCCCCAATAAGGGTTACTCATTGGGGCTTGAGTTATCTCTCGTTCTGGAGTTTGCGAGATAAAACCGGCTGAGGGGCTTGGCATACCCACTAGCTATATCTCGCCTTTGAACAAGTTATTATTTAATTGGCTAAGAATTGAGATTGGAACAACATAACCTTTTTTAAATAGAAGGATAGGCTCGTACAGCACAAAGAGGCGGCGCTATAATACAACCTCTTTAAAATTACCATGTTTTTCCTTATGCGATTTTCCTGGCCCCAGAAAATATTTCCTCTATAGTTACATATAAAGCACCTTTAGGATGAAGATCCGGCCTTTTTTCTTGCACCCAATTAAAAACGTCTTGATATTTTTTCCCTTCTTGCATATATTCTGTTTTTCCTTTTAATTGATATGATTTTTTTGTTTCAGTATCAAGCACAACAAAGGAAAGATTA
>Ga0222665_1000549_pt1 | contig 21999 bp, 13 predicted proteins | sample AntAcemetagen653_FD_179853 | JGI IMG/M metagenome (GOLD analysis project Ga0222665, IMG submission 179853) | Saline water microbial communities from Ace Lake, Antarctica - #653 | ecosystem: Environmental > Aquatic > Non-marine Saline and Alkaline > Saline | place: Antarctica: Ace Lake...
TTTAGCAACAATATTGTCTGGATACTTCTCTTGAACTTCCAAATATATCTGTTTTGCATCTGCAAGATTTCCCTCAGCTTTTAATATTTCTGCATATCCATTTTTAGCAACAACATTGTCTGGATACTTTTCTTGTACTTCCAAATATATCTGTTTTGCACCTGATAGATTTCCCTCAGCTTTTAATATTTCGGCATATCCATTTTTAGCAACAATATCTGATGGATACTTTTCTTGTACTTCCAAATATATCTGTTTTGCACCTGTTAGATTTCCCTCAGCTTTTAATATTTCGGCATATCCATTTTTAGCAACAATATCTGATGGATACTTTTCTTGTACTTCCAAATATATCTGTTTTGCACCTGATAGATTTCCCTCAGCTTTTAATATTTCGGCATATCCTGTTTTAGCAACAATATCTGATGGATACTTTTCTTGTACTTCCAAATATATCTGTTTTGCACCTGCTAGATTTCCCTCAGCTTTTAATACTTCTGCATATCCTGTTTTAGCAACAATATTGTCTGGATACTTCTCTTGAACTTCCAAATATATCTGTTTTGCATCTGCAAGATTTCCCTCAGCTTTTAATATTTCTGCATATCCTGTTTTAGCAACAATATCTGATGGATACTTCTCTTGAACTTCCAAATATATCTGTTTTGCATCTGCAAGATTTCCCTCAGCTTTTAATATTTCTGCATATCCTGTTTTAGCAAAAATATCTGATGGATACTTCTCTTGAACTTCCAAATATATCTGTTTTGCATCTGCAAGATTTCCCTCAGCTTTTAATATTTCCGCATATTGAGTATCGATCACTATATCGCTAACATTGAGTAATTTGGAGTAAAAAACCATTTGCTTTGCAAAACTAAAATTGCAAATTTCAAGTGATCTTGAAGATAAATCACATAATGATTTAACGATATGTTTAGGAGAGCTATTTTCTTTTTGGTAATTTAAAAGATCGAGAATTTCATTATCAATTTTTGCCAGTTTGCCTTCAAATAAATATTTTATTATATAATCTTTATAATTGTCTATTTTTGATTTATCAAAAAAACTTAAATATTTTGAAGCTCTTTTTGCCTTCTCTCTACGTCTAGCAGCTTTTCTAAAACTCTTTTTCCCTTTTTTATGTTTTCTGTTTCTACCAACATCCTTGATGTATTCTAGTATATAATTAGTTATTTTATCATCAAATGAAATATTGATACCTAAAGAATTTAAGTCATCTTGAATTAACAATGATAAATCTTCTTTTAATTCTTCATCTTCAGTTAATCTAAGGTCCTTTAATACAAAAGGTAGAATATTAAAAACGTTTCCTGTAATTATTCTTTTTGATGATGTTATATATGAGTATTCTCCTTGTTCGATATATTTTTTTTTCTTTTCAAATATAAAGCTGTCTAAATCATCAAATTTAGGTTCTTCTCTATTTAGCGGAGCAAAAGAGCCATCTGAAAAAACAGCCCACACTCTTTCTTCTTTTAATATCAGAGTAATTAGAGGTGCAGGTTCGCAGTATAATGGATTTGTATAACCTATAATTCTATATTTCATGTGACTGTATTTATTCAAGAAAGGAATTCGGGATAATCTTTTTCGTAGAAGTCCATGACTGTATTCATCATGACCGCCCTAAAGTCCAAGTGACTGCCTTTTTGAAAATCTCTATATTTGACTATTTTTACTAAAGGATATTTATGTGATATGTTATCTAAAATCTCCTTATACTTATTTGCTCTTCTTTTTGGTAGAATAATTGCCAATAAGTTATCTTCTAATGATAAATCATCTAAAGAATGAATTTCAAATGCCCTCATCCTTAAGTCAATGGGAGAATTAGCGGAATGATTTAAAAGTCGTAGAAGGTTTTCTTCTTTAGGGCATTTATGAACGTTGTTGAAACATACTAAACCATTGCAATAGTTTTCATTTTCCGAATAATATCTTTTTGTAAGTTTTTTTATTCTTTCACCATCGATGAGAGTTAGTTTATAATTAATTTCTAATTCATTAAAACTACATGATAATAAGTGTTTGTATTTATCAGAAAATAAAGCACCTGAATCAAATGGGTAACAAGCATCATGTCGATGAACAGACTCGGGTTTAAAAATTAAACCAATTGGCAAGTCATCAGTTGCTTCAATATTCACATTTTCACCATCTCCTGTTTCGTAGATATAAAAAGGTAACCCATAATATAGATAAATAACTTCTTTTCCTTTTACATCTTTTATTTCAGGATTAGGAAATCTGGAATGCTTTTTTGCCAATGCTCCTTGTTTTAAAATTTTTTCAAAACTTTTCCATCTTGTTGTATGACAAAAAGGTAATAGTTCTAAATCAGTATCTTCATCTTTAATCCATTCCTCTATCATTATATTAAAGTATTAATTTCAATAAACTCCCATTTAAGTTACTTTTCCTTTATTCATATCTCCCATAAAAACCAAGCCGTAAAAGAGTTTTAAATTAAATGTCCTACAAAGTAACACAATCTATTTCAAATTAACAAATAAAATAATAAAAAATATGTAATAATGAATCCGGTCTAAAAATCCATTTCAGCCAATTCCGATAATTATCAGCGATTTTATTTGCATCATAAATTTTAATTATCTATTATTTAAACATCAAGTAAACAATATATTATAACTTTAAATACCATAAGTAAATATGGCAGCATGTTATTAATGATTAAATAAGGTTAAACTCCCTCTATTTTGATCATTTTACTAAGGTTAAAAATAAAGAAATAAGGTTTTTAATGGAACCCTTATCATAAGTAAAACAACCTTAGTAAAAATCGTGAAAGTATTGCAAAAAACCTTCTTACCTTATTAATCTGACTTTCAGCCATCAAAAAAGCCTATCAATCTCAGCTTCATATTTTTTATAAATAAATTGTCTTCTCAGTTTTAAACTGGCAGTTAATTCTCCGGTCTCGACTGTCCAGGGAGTATCGAGAAGTTCAAAGCTCATTATTTGTTCAGTTTTACCAAATGCTGAATTACAAATATCAATTTCTCTTTGGAAGCGTTTTTTGATAACCGGATTAGCAAGCATTTCCTTATTTGAAGAATATTTGATTTCTTTCACATTGCACCATGAACGTAGATGCTCAAAATCAGGAACGACTAATGCGGCAGCATATTTTTGATTCTCACCCAAAACAAAAATTACATCAATGAAAGGAGATTCTTTAAATTTATTTTCCATTAATTGCGGACTAATATATTTCCCGAGCGAGGTTTTAAATATTTCTTTTTTTCGGCCTGTTATTCGTAATTGTCCGGTTTCTTCAATATTCCCAATATCACCGGTATGAAACCAACCATCCTTGTCAATAGCTTCTTCGGTGAGCTTAGGGTCTTTATAATAGCCTAACATTAAGTTCGGGCCTTTGCATAATATTTCACCGTCCCCAGCTATTTTAACTTTAACATCTTTTAAAATCGGGCCGACAGTTCCAAATTTAATGCCGTTTTTCCAGAAATTACTTACAGCAATAACAGGAGAAGTCTCTGTTAGTCCGTAACCTTCGAGAACAGGTATTCCGGCGGCAGTAAAAATTCTGGCCAATCTGGGTTGAATGGCTGCACCACCGGATACCATGACTTCTAAATTTCCTCCGAGGGCTTCCTGCCATTTCTTAAATACTAATTTCTTTGCGATTTTTAATTTATATTCATAAAACCATCCGTTAGCACCATCAAGCTCGTATCTCAAACCTAAATTCACCGACCAGAAGAAAATCATTTTTTTTATTCCTTTCAATTTTCTTCCTTTAGATATTATTTTATCATATACCTTTTCTAATAACCTTGGAACCGTTGACATGATTTCAGGCTTGATTTCTTTGATATTTTCAACAATAGTACCGAGATTTTCAGCATAATAAATTGAAATTCCAAGATATTGAAAAAGATAATTAAGCATTCGTTCATAAACATGGCAAAGCGGAAGATAACTGATTGATTTGCCTTCTTCTCCTACCGGTGGAATTTTGGATACGGCTAAAAAATTGCTAATAATATTATTGTGAGACAACATCACACCTTTAGGATTTCCGGTTGTGCCTGAAGTATAAATAAGCGTAGCCATTTCATTAGGTTTTATGCCGGCTTTAATTGATTCAAGCTTTTTAGCTACGGGATTCTGTTTTCCAAGTTCTATTAACTCGCTTAAGTGCTTTACTCCTTCATGTTCTTTAAAAGTATATAAACCTTTTAAAGTTGGAATATCCGGTAATATATGTTCAATTTTCCTTAAAAGTTCTTTTCCGGCAACAAAAACATATTTTACTTCTGCATGATTCAAAATATATTGATAGTCGGATTCGCTAATTGTAGGATAAATGGGAACATGGATGGCTCCTGTCTGTAAAATTCCCATATCAATAAAATTCCATTCCGGACGATTGTTGGAAATGGTTGCAATATTATCGCCTTTTTTTACTCCGAGTTTTAATAAACCGTAACTAATATCGTTAACAATTTCAATGTATTGGTCGATATTATATTTGATCCATTCACCATTTTCTTTTCCGGCAACAACACCTTCTTTTAGTTTGAATTTTTTCTTATATCTTGTTAGTAAATCAAATATTCTGGTAACTTCCATAGCTATTATTTTTTATTTTCAAGATTGCCTGCAATTATATAAAAAAAACCTGAACAATAATCATTGTAACTTATAATTTCAAAACAGTTATTATTTTTTTTTGTTTACCTATTCTCTTATTGATTATAAAAAACCAGATAATCCCTCATTTTATCCAAATCATTAATTGATGATTTAGAAAAAGAAAAATCATTGAAATTTATTTGGAGATTTTCCAATTCGGTTTTATCAAAGAAATTATTTAAAAAGGAAATTAAATTTTCTTCGTCCGATAAAATATTTTCCTTTTGCTTTGCTTTCAAAAATTGAAGAATCCTCAGCCCATCTACTTTATTTTGACATGCTTTAACAAATTGATTTTGGTTTTTATAATTTTTCCTCAAAGGTTCCCATAAAGCTAAAGTGTTAAATTGAGATTGTAGAAAGCTTGTCATTGGGGTTGCAATTTCTTCGGAAAAAAGTTTTGGAAAAAGATCGAAAGTTCGTTTTATTTCATCAAAAAACTTATGCTGATAAATTGGGTATGATGACCAGTCCCCCTTGCTACCTTTTATCATTGCAGGGCCTGTCCCAAAAAAAACTCTATCGGAAAACCTGGCAGCCGGATAAACTTTTTCGGAATTTTGACAAAGTATTTTTCCTGTTTTACATAATTTTTGAAGGAAATAAAAATCCTCGCCGCTTTTATGAGGAGTAATTCCACCAATTCGGCGATAGGATTTCACGGGTAAAACAATTGCCGAGCCGAGCGAAGTGAAACTATACGGATTATTTATTCTCTTAAGATTAATGGAATAATATCTCATATAAATTTCATAATGCAGAATAGCACGGTTGGCAAGCTCATCATCGACAAGCTTATGATAATAAGGTACGGAAAGTGCAGTAATTTCGGGATTGGAATTAAAGTTTTCAATCAAGGACGAAAAATAATTTTCAGAAAATCGAGTATCGGCATCAAGGCTTACTATCAAATCATTTTCATTAGCTTTCTCATTGATTTGATCCATACAAACTTTTCGTGCCCACCCGACACCAAATTTTTTCCCTGTCCATCCGTTTCCGCGACTACTTTTGTCGATGATTGTAATCGAAAAATCCGAGATTTCTTTTAAAAAATTAATAGTATGCTCATTGTCTTTGCAAATATTAATTTTACTCTCATCATTCCAAAATTCATCCGGCTGATTTACGCAAACGAATAATTCAAAATTCCTGAAAGCTTGTTTGCGAATATCAGAAATAAATGCAGGCATGTTTTCCGCCTCATTCATGACTGGAAGGGCAATGAAGATTTTTTGATATTTCTTTTTGGGGATCATTCAATAGTCATTCGCAAAGCTGTTATCCAATTGTCATACAATAGTTATTCTCAAGCCGCTGCATTCACAAAATAGTATAAATTTAATCAATTAACAGCTTTCTTAAATTAGTAAATTCTTAACACGAGATATTTTACTTAAAAAACAAAACTAAAAAATTGTTTTTTAAGACTTTGAAAGCCACTTAATAATCTGTTAGCTGCAATTCTTCAAATAATTCATCATTATTAATAATTTCAACAGCTTTCAAATATCCGTCGTCAACCTCTTTGATTACTTCAAAATACGCATTCATATCCCAGAAATTACGGGCAATTAGTGCTTTTAATTGATGTTTTATAAAGGTTTCGGAATTATTATATCCATCTTCATCAAAATCAACACCTTCTTTTTCTGCATATTTAAAAAATCTATTCATAAATTTTTCATCAACTTCAAATTTCGCATTAAAAGATTTGAAAGTCGGATATTCCTTTTCGATTTTTTTTCGGTTATTATCAACGTAAGTAAGTGTGAAACTATTCAAAACCCCTTTTCTGATCAAATCGGAATAATAATCGGAAATTCGGGTTGAATCCCAGGGAGTAAAAACATCGGGCATAATGCCACCGCCACCGTAAACAAGTCTGTTTTTTGAAGTATAATATTTTAATGAATCGGGAAAATGAATGCTATCGGCATGTATCAATTCGCCATTTTCCAAACGTTTTCTAAGGTCTGCCAGATAATCCTCGGTTCCTTCGTCATAAGGTTTTTGAATGCAGCGACCGGTCGGAGTATAATATCTTGCGGTCGTTAGTCTGATAACAGAACCGTCAGGAAGCCGAAACGGACGCTGAACCAATCCTTTACCAAACGATCGTCTCCCGACAATAATTCCTCTGTCCCAATCCTGAACAGCACCCGAAACAATTTCGCTTGCCGAAGCAGAACCTTCATTGATCATCACAATTAACTTTCCATTTTCGAATTCACCTTTAGAAGTCGCTTTAAATTCCTGCAAAGGGCTTTTCAAACCTTTTGTATATACAATTAATTTATCAGAATTTAAAAACTCATCAGAAAGTTTTACGGCAATATCCAAATAACCACCCGTATTTCCTCTTAAATCAAGTATGAGATTTTTCATTCCCTGATCTTTTAATTTTTGTACAGATTCATGGAACTCATCCATTGAAGTACGTGAAAAACGGTTTAATTTAATGAATCCTGTTTCAGGATTGGCCATATATGTTGCATCAATGCTGTTTATAGGTATTTTATCGCGTGTAATTGAATAATCAATCAATCCTTTTTTTCCTTTTCGATAAATAGAAACATCTACAATTGTTCCTTTTTTCCCTCGTAGCCTTTCAAAAACATAATTATTATCAATCTTTGAGCCTGTTGCATCTTCGCCGTTAATTTTAACAATTTTATCACCTGATAATATTCCAAGCTTATCAGAAGGCCCTCCCGGAACCGGAGCAATTACAAGAATTGTGTCTTTAAACAATTGAAAAGAAACACCTATTCCTTCAAAATTTCCAACTAAGGGCTCGTTAGCTTTGTCGATATCTTCTTTGGAAATATACGCTGAATGCGGGTCAAGTTCCTTTAAGGTTTCTATTATTGCATTGTCTATTAAATCCGGCTCATCAATGCTGTCAACATAAGCAAAACGAATTATTTGCATAGCCGTAGCCATTTTTTTCATGGTTTTATTCGGGTCTTGATTTTGTGAGAAGACATTGTTGCTGCCAAGAAAAATCGCTATGATTGTTAATAGTAAGGTGAAACTTAGAATGGTATTATTGTATTTTTTCATTTATTTAATTATTATCAATTTTCATTGAATTTATTAATCTGATTCAAAATTATGTTCAAATCTAAAAGAAAAAACGAATAGAACGGAAATAACTTATCTTTTTATTGTGTTAAAATTTGTTAAAAGTCATTTGTCATTCGCTTGTGATTTTTTGTTATTTTCTTCCCTGGCATTATTAATTGTCATTAACATAGTGTAACTAAGCTGCTATTCTTTAGAATAACAAGTAATTGGATATTAAAATTACAAATTATCTGTCTGTTTAGGCCAAAACTTTTGTAGGTGTTTTCATTGTTTTTCTGCGTCAAAAAATAATCACAAGTATTTAGTTTATTTTTGATTTGACTTATACATTTATTTTTCCGCATAATTTACATATCCTATAATAATCAATACAACAGTCGAATAATTCTTTAATTTTATGTCGATTTTTTTTATTTATGCTATTTGCGTGAATATTTTGGAATTTTTTTTATTATTATTCACAATTTAAAGATTTCTTAAATTAGCAGCCAAAATCATTAGATTTTCAATATGAGAAATAAAACCCTTGTAAAAACAAATAATTATCTTTCCTTAGTAAAGTTCAGTCACACAATATTTTCATTTCCTTTTGCTTTTATTGGGTTTTTTCTGGCAATAAAATTATTTGATTATGATTTCGATTATAAATTATTGATATTAGTTGCTTTAGCTGTATTATTTGCCAGAAATGCTGCAATGGGCTTTAATCGTTTTGTTGATAAGGAAATTGATAAAATTAATCCCAGAACAGCCTTAAGAGAAATTCCTGCTAAAATATTAAAACCCAGATCAGTATTGCTTTTTGTAATAATTAATTCGGCTTTATTTATTTTGACTGCATTTTTTATTAATATGCTCTGTTTCTATCTTTCACCGATAGCATTATTTGTGGTTTTAGGATACAGTTTCACAAAACGATTTACTTTTTTATCGCATTTGATTTTAGGACTTGGTTTATCACTTGCACCACTTGGAGCTTTTCTTGCAGTTACGGGCAGTTTTAATATTCTTCCGCTATGCTTCTCTTTTGTCGTAATGTTTTGGGTTGCAGGTTTTGATATAATTTATGCCTTGCAGGATGAAGGATTCGATAAAGATAATAAACTGAAATCTATTCCTGCTTTCTTTGGTAAAAACAAGGCTCTTATTATTTCAATTATTTTTCATCTTTGTTCGGTAGTTTTTATAATTATTGCAGGATTGATAGGGAATTTTGGTATAATTTATTGGTTTGGTTCATTGATATTTGTTGGATTATTGTTTTTCCAACATAGTTTAGTCAGGCCCAATGACCTGAAAAATGTTAACCTTGCTTTTTTTACAACTAACGGATTTGCAAGTGTAATTTTTGCAGCTTTTGTTATCGGAGATTTGTATTTGAAGGTTTAATAGAATTATAATTATTTTATCTTCCTAAAGACTCATAGATCAAAATCAGAAATTTATTAACATTTCCCTAATTAGCTCTCCTGTAAATTTATAGAAGAATTTTAAATACTAATTGGTCTCTTTAATCAAATAAATATAAACAGGAAAGTGATCGCTATAACCTCCCTGATAAACTCCACCTGCGTAAGTTCGTAATGGATAACCTGCGTATCTTCCTTCTTTATTTTTAAGAAATTTTTTATTAAAAACACCTGCTTTATAAAACTTAAAATCATTTCTATTTTCGCCTACTAAACCAGGAGAAATTACTATTTGATCAAACAAATTCCAGGAGTCGCGCCAAGCTAATGAACCTATTCCTTTCTTAAACAAATTTTCCATCGGATTGTATAAATATCCGTCAGGAATTTTATTAATTTTACCCGAAGTTTTCAAGTGGTCTTTCACACTCGGATCAACCGGATCATCATTAAGGTCACCCATAACGATAACTTTAGCATTTTTATCAATTTGCATGAGTGAGTCGGTAATTGACCGAGTGAGATCAGCAGCGGCAATCCTGAGTGGGCGGCTTCGCTTCTCCCCTCCCCTACGTGATGGCCAATGATTTACGATAATACTTAGAGGTTCACCATCAAAAAGACCGGAAACCAATAATTGATCACGTGAAAAGAAATCATCCCTACCTTCAATTCCTAATTCATATGATACACTTCCTGTTACAGTAAAATATTTTGGCTGGTAAAGCAAACCAACATCAACTCCTCTTTTATCAGGCGAATCGTAATGAACAATTTTATAATTATATGGTTTTAAAGCCGGAGTATTAACTAAATCTTCCAAAACATCAATATTTTCAATTTCCGAAACACCGATTATGGCAGGTGCATCTTTCGTTAAATCGTTTCCAACCTGAGCAATCACTTCTGCAAGCATATCTAATTTAACGAGATAGCGATCCGGAGTCCAGCGATTTCGTCCTTCAGGAGTAAATTCCTCATCTCTTACATTCTCAGTATCAATGGTATCAAAAAGATTTTCAAGATTATAAAACGCGATACATCCAATTTTATATTTCTTTTCTTGAGCATTTGAATTTAGGGCTGAAAAGAGAAATAAAAAAAGCAAGATGCTTTTTACAGAATAAATTAACATAAATCTTTTTTTGCTAATGGAGTTTTTCATATCAAGAATTCTTAATTTTCAAATATATTTTTCGCAAAAGTAAATATAAATTCTTATATTAAAATGGATAAATGATTAAATTACTAAACTACATTAAAACATTAAAAAAATCATTATACGAGTCAATAATGTGGAAAAGCTTAGATTTAATAAATAGTATTTCTGTTTTTTACTTGATATTATTTAAAGTATAAATTTTTATAATTTTTCAAATTATTATATTAAGATTAATTATTTGTAAATTCTATGTAATAGAACTTTGATGTTATTAAAAATTATGTACTTTTGCCCCCTTATAAATTTTTTTTTCATAAAAAGAGTTAAATTATAAGCGATATAAAAATATAACATAATAATATTTAAATGAAGAAACTCTGTTTTACGTTATTACTTTTAATGATTTTTGTTACAACTGTTGTTTCTCAAAGAGATACAACACTAACAAAACAAGAAGTTCAGGAAGTTCCGGTAATATCAATTTCGGCAGCTGAACTTGAGAATGATGAAGATATGCAGGATATTTCCAGTTTATTATCATCATCAAACGATATTTTTGTATCCACCGCCGGATATACATTTGGCCGAGCCCGATTCCGAATCAGGGGATTAAATACAGAAAACACAAGTGTTTTACTGAATGGAATCCCAATGAACAATATAGAATCAGGCCGGGTTTTCTGGTCAGTTTGGGGAGGACTTAATGATGCAACCCGGAATAAGAATATTAAAACAGGCATTACATCATCTAAACTCTGTTTTGGTGGAATTGGAGGTGTATCTAATATTATCACAAGAGCATCAAGTTATAGTAAGGGAATGAAACTAACTTATTCATCGGCAAACAGAAGCTATACAAACAGAATAATGTACACCATGTCAACCGGATTGATGGATAATAATTGGGCAGTTACATTTTCTGGCTCAAGGCGATGGGCAAACGAAGGTTATATTAAAGGAACTTTTTATGATGCCTTTAGTTTTTTCTTATCAATAGAGAAAAAGTTAAATGATTCGCATAGTTTCGGATTAATAGGTTTCACAACTCCTAACGAACGTGGCAAACAAGGTGCTTCAACTCAAGAGGCCTATGATTATGCCGAAACAAATTTCTATAATCCTTATTGGGGATACCAAAATGGTAAAGTCAGAAACTCAAGGGTCAGTTATTATGAAACTCCCATGTTAATCGGAAGCCATTATTGGACAATTGATAACAGCTCAAAGCTTACTTCATCAGTTTATTACTCCTACGGAATAGGTGGCTCAACCGCCTTGGATTGGGGTGATGCCGAAGACCCAAGGCCTGATTATTACAGAAATATGCCAAGCTATTACACAGGTGATGGAGAGGAAACCGATTATAGTGAAAAGTTGGCGAATTGGAATTCGACAGCAGGCAGGCAGATGAATTGGGATGCATTTTACTTTGCAAATAGAAAAAATTTACGTACAATCACCGATGCTAACGGAATAAAAGATAATACATTTACAGGCTACGAAGCAAAATTCCGTGTCGAAGAAAGACGTAACGACCTTAGTAATTTAGGTTTTAACTCAGTTTATAATAAAACCATTAATGAAAACATTGATATTACGGGAGGAGTAAATTTATCATGGTTTCAGGGCTATCATTTTAAAGTTTTGAACGATTTAATTGGTGCAGACTTTATGGTTGATGTTGACAAATATTCAGATGATTCAACTGCAATGCAGAATGATATTCGAACTCCAAACAGAATTATTACTAAAGGTGACCGATTTGGATATGATTATACTTTAAATGTAAATAAATACGAAGTTTTCGGACTAAGTGAATTTACTTATACTATGATAGATTTTTATGTAGGGGCCAGTTTGTCAAAAACTCAGTTCTGGAGAACAGGAAGAATGCAAAACGGCAAATTCATGAATTCTTCTCTCGGTGATTCCGAAAAACAAAATTTCAATAATTTTGGAATAAAAGGTGGGTTCACGTATAAAATAGATGGCAGGAATTTTATCACCGGAAATGCTGAATATTTAACCAGAGCACCTTACGTACGAAATGCTTATGTTTCACCTCGTACAAGGGATAACATTATAAAGGATTTAGGAAGCGAAAAAATCACTTCCGGAGACATCAGTTATATTTTCAGATCACCGTTTTTGAAATCAAGATTAACATTTTATTATGCTGAAATTAAAGATCAGACTTGGGTAAGAGGAATATTTTTCGATGACCTAAAAGTATTCGGAAACTATATTTTAACAAACCTTAATACACGTAATACAGGTATGGAACTTGGCCTTGAAGCAAAAGCAACACCAACTCTTACATTTACAGGGGTTGCCTCTTTAGCACAATTCATTTATAGTTCAAATCCAAATGCCACCATCTCGGAAGATGATAATGCCGAACTGGTTATAGAAAACCAAACAATTTATTTTGATAAAAGGCCTCAAGGCGGAATGCCGCAAACAGCAGTTTCGCTCGGTGCAAAATATTACTCACCAAAATATTGGTTTGCCGGAATTAGCTGGAATTATTATGATGAATCTTATCTGACAATGTTCCCGGGCAGAAGAACTTCGGAAGCAGTAGATGGAATGGATGTTGACAGCCCAATATGGAATGAAACTCTTAATCAGGAAAAACTACCTGATAATTTCACCTTCGATTTGTTTGTGGGTAAATCCTGGAAAATCGACAAATATTATATCTCAGTTAACTTAAGCGTGAGTAATCTTTTAGACAATAAAGATATTATTAGTAATGGTTACGAACAATATCGTTTTACTTCGGCGGATGTTGATAAATTTCCACCAAAATATTATTATATGTATGGACGTCAATATTTTCTGAATGTAAGTATCAGAATGTAAGTTAAAAAATATTATTAATTAGAAATAAATAAACATAAAATATTCATGAAAAAAGCAAATAACATTTTCGCAGGGTTTTTGGCTGCACTTTCAATGGTAATTGTATTAAGTGGTTGTGTAAAAAATAATTATGATGACCCACCTGTAACTTCAGTTCCTTTTGATGCAAATAAAATTTATACTATTGAGCAACTTAAACAAATTTATGCCGATAGTGGAGACTATATATTTAACGATATCTATTCGGTATATGCAACAGTTACTATGGATGATGCCACCGGAAACATCTATAAAAGTGCTTTCGTACAAAACAACAACGAGGGAATAGAATTATTTTTAAATGCATCAGGATTATATCAGGGTGATTCTATTAGAATAATGTTGGATGGCACTAAAATTTCTATGTATCATGAACTAATGCAAATTCAAGACGTGCATGTTGATTCAAATATTGTAAAACTAAAAACCCTGGTTAATATTGAACCGGAATTAGTTACAATGGCTGATATTTATACTGGAAAATATCAATCAAAAATTATTAAATTAGAAAATGTTCAGTTTGTTCAAACTGATTTGGGGAAAACTTATGCAGACGCAGAAAACCTTATATCAGAAAACAGAACATTGGAAAGCTGCGATGGAAGTACAATATTAGTACGTACAAGTGGTTATGCAACATTTGCAGGCGAAAAACTTCCAACCGGAAAAGGTTCAATAATTGCAATTGTAAGCGTTTATAATGATGATATTCAACTTGTAATTAGAAGATTGAGTGAAGTAAATCTAACAGGTGAAAGATGTGATGGCGGTGATATAATTCCTGTTGATGAAATACATGAGTATTTCGATGGTGCAACTCCATATGAAAATATTGCTATACAAGGATGGTATAATATTATTGAAGTGGGCGACCGTGCATGGCAGGGAAAAGAATTTAGCGGTGATTTATATGCACAAGCTACCGGATATAGTTCAGATTTGGCAGAAATGGTAACTTGGTTAATTACACCACCGGTTAAAATGGATGAAGCAAAAGTTCTTACATTTGTAAGTGCTAAAGCATATTGGGAACATACTACTAATGTGCCATTTACGGTTTTGGCTTCTACTGATTTTGACGGATTAGATGTTTCAGCGGCAACCTGGACTAAATTAAATGCGGATATTGCTAATGAGAATAGTGCTGATAATGCATGGATTGAATCGGGAGATGTTGATCTTTCAGGATTTACCGAAAATGTTTTTATTGCATTTAAATATGTTGGAAGTGATACCGAATCAACAAGCTTCAGGATTGATGATGTTGTGGTTTCTACCGGCGGCGGTGGCGGCGATGAAGGCGTAACCTCAATTGATGAAAACTTCCAAACTCAGGTTAATTACGAGGATATTAATATTCCGAAATGGACTAATATAAATGAAATTGGAGGCAGAAAATGGCAGGGAAAAGAATTTGAATCTGAAATATACGCACAAGCCACATCATACAATTCACTTGAAGAAAATGTTTGTTGGTTAATTACACCAAAAATAGCTCTTGATGAAATGACTAATCCCAAATTTTCTTTCGAAAGTGCTATGGCTTATTGGGCTCATGATGGTTTTAGCGTTCTCATTTCAACTGACTTTGATGGTTCAGATCTGACTGCCGCAACATGGACACCATTAGATTGTATTATTGCAGGAGAAAACAGTGGTGATCACACTTGGGTTTCATCTGGTGATATTGATCTTTCTTCTTATTCGGGATATGCTTATATTGCATTCCGATATGAAGGAAATGGTAATACTTCTGAGACCACATCTTATAGGGTTGATAATGTTGTTCTTACAGATGAGTAAAGAAGACTTATGTATAAAACTGTTTCTTAGGTGTTAAGAAAATTTTTATAAAATAATATAATGACGCAGAAGCAATTTATTAATTGCTTCTGCGTTTCTTTTTATTACATTTGAAAAAAAAATAAAGTGTCAGATAGTTTAGTAATAATTCCAACATTCAACGAAAAGGAAAACATTGAGAAAATTATCAGAAAAGTTTTTTCTCTTGAGAAGGAATTTGATATTCTGATCGTTGAAGATAATTCTCCTGACGGAACTGCCAAAATTGTTAAAAAACTAATAAATGAATTTTCCGATAGATTGTTTATTAAAGAACGAAAGGGAAAACTCGGGCTTGGAACGGCATATATTGCAGGATTTAAATGGGCTTTAGAAAAGAATTATGAATTTATCTATGAAATGGACGCCGATTTTTCACATAATCCTAATGATTTGCTCAGACTCTATGATGCCTGCAAAAATGGAGACGGAGATGTTGCAATCGGTTCAAGATATATAACGGGTGTAAATGTTGTAAACTGGCCAATGGGCAGAGTTTTGATGTCGTATTATGCTTCAAGTTATGTGAGGTTTATTACTCGTATGAAAGTTAGAGACACTACTGCCGGTTTCAAATGTTATAGAGCTAAAGTTTTAAGAACCATAAATCTTGATAAAGTTAAATTTACTGGCTATGCTTTCCAAATTGAAATGAAATTCACGGCATGGAAACTGGGTTTTAATGTAGTTGAGGTGCCTATAATTTTTACTGACCGCACCGAAGGAACTTCAAAAATGAATAAAAGCATTTTTAAAGAAGCCATTTTCGGAGTAATTGACTTAAGATTTAGAAGTATATTTAATCGTATTAAACCAAATACCTTAAATCAATAATTTAAATATTTGTAAATATTGAGTAATTAGAGTGATTAAAGTTCAAAGTACCTAATTTTACGAAAATCTTCTCGCCTAAAATGAATAAAAGAATTTTCATAATAAATGCAAATATCGTTAACGAGGGAGAAACTTTTTTTGGTGATGTTTTAATTGAAGATGGAATTATTTTTGAGATTTTTCGAAGAAAACATGAATCACCTTTTTATCAAGAAAATAAAGATATTAAAATAATTGATGCAAAAAATAATTATCTTTTTCCAGGTTTGATCGACGACCAAGTTCATTTTAGAGAACCCGGCTTAACTTATAAGGCTGATATTGCTACTGAAAGTAGAGCTGCTGTCGCCGGAGGAATTACTTCATTCATGGAAATGCCAAATACTGTTCCAAATGCCGTAAATCATCAATTATTAGAAGAAAAATACAAATTGGCCTCCCAGAAATCACTCGCAAATTATTCGTTTTATTTAGGGGCAACTAATGATAATTTGGATGAAATTCTGAAAGCCGATCCTAAGAAAATTTGTGGTTTAAAAGTATTTATGGGTGCTTCGACAGGAAATATGTTGGTTGACGATAAGAATGCTTTGGAAAAGATTTTTTCAAAATCCAAACTATTAATTGCAACCCATTCGGAAGATGAGAAAATAATTCAAGAAAATTTTAAAAAGTATAGAAATAAGTTTTTCGAGAATGTACCTATTGAAATGCATCCGAAAATCAGAAGCGAAGAAGCTTGTTTTAAATCTTCATCTTACGCGGTTGGGCTTGCCAAAAAGTATTCTTCACGTCTTCATATTCTGCATTTATCAACTGCTAAAGAACTTGATTTGTTTGATAGTTCTATTCCATTAAAAGATAAAAAAATTACTGCCGAGGTTTGCGTCCATCATTTATGGTTTAACGAAAATGATTATAAAAAATACGGAAACCGCATAAAATGGAATCCGGCAATTAAAACCACTCTTGACCAAAAAGCTTTATTCAAGGGAGTTTTAGATAATAAACTTGATGTGATAGCCACCGACCATGCACCCCATACTTTGAACGAAAAAAACAATACCTATTTTAAAGCTCCTTCAGGAGGGCCTTTGGTTCAACATTCCTTGTCGGCAATGCTTGATTTTTATAATAAAGGGATGATCAGCCTGGAGAAAATTGTTGATAAAATGTGTCACTCTCCGGCAATTTGTTTTAAAGTTAAAAAGCGTGGATTTATTCATAAAGGATATTTTGCAGATTTGACAATTGTAAATTTAAATTCACCATGGAAAGTCAAAGAATCCAATATTTTATCAAAATGTAAATGGTCGCCTTTTGAAGGCCATGTTTTTAATTCAATAGTTACTCACACTTTTGTAAACGGTAATTTAGTTTATGAAAATGGGAGTTTTGATGAAAACAAAATGGGCGAAAGGCTTTTATTTGATTAAAATTGAATTGGAAAAAAGTAATGGAAATTAATTGAAAATTGAATCATCATTAAATAACCTTCGTAAAATCATAAAATAACAAAAAGAAAAAAATGAGACTAAAAACTTTTGCAATTTTTATCCTTACATTAATCATGCTTGGAGCATGCACTTCCGAACTGGAAGAAGTAGTTGATTCGACTTATCCCGAAGGTTCAAAAAAAGTAATAAAATATTATAAAAAAGAAGCTGATAAGCAAATATTAGTTAAAGAAACCGGTTATTATCCTGATGGAAATAAGCAATTTGAAGGTTGCATTGATAATGATAAACGTCATGGAAAGTGGACATATTGGTATAAAAATGGAAACCTATGGAGTGAAGGTTCTTTTAATCATGGCCTTAATGACGGATTGCGTACGACTTACCACGAAAATGGGAAAATTTATTATCAGGGTGAATACGATAACGGCAAAAGGGTTGGCAAATGGAAATTTTATGATGAAGATGGAAAATTTGTTAAGGATATTGAGTATTAAACTTTTCTCTTTATTTTTATATTATTGATTTCAAATGTGATGCCATGATTTTAATGGGATGTAATAAACTCAAGAAAATTATTCCTGTTATTTAATAACGAAAATAGAAATATTTACGGTTAACCATAATTTCTTAAGGAAAAATACTAGTTTAGAAATTAAAAAATAAAATCTTGTAAAAATTCCCCTTCTTCCATAAGTCCGAGTTCATTGAGTTTTTCTAAACCTGGAACACCTTCTTCATTCCATCCGCGGATTTTGTAATACTCATTGAGAAGCGGTTCAAATTCAATTTTATATCCTTTTGAAAGTCCGTGTTGTAAAGCATTATCTAATAATCTTTTTGGTAGAGTATCGTCAGCCCGAGATTTTCCTTCTCTAAGGTTAAATAATTTTTCGATAGTCCAAATTCTTTCACCTGTTTTCAGTAGTGCGTTTCCATCCATTTCAATTCCTGTTACTGCAGAAAGGAGTTGTGCGTAAAGATCGGGAGTCAGGGCAAAAGAAGTAAACAAGCAAGCAATCATTGAATCAATCGTCGCTGTCAGGTCTTGAAACAATTTATTTAATCCCGATTTTCCTTTTGATTGAAATCTATTGATAGCAAATGGTGTAGCCAATGCTTCGGCGCTTATCAGATAAGAACGAAGATGACAACCGCCTCTGTTATTTGTTGCAAGAGCAATGCTCATACCATGAAATCCTCTCGGGTCATAAGCAGGCAACTCCAATCCTTTTACGTGCATTGCAATTTCGGGATGGCCATATTTCTCAGCCAAGCGGGCACTACCCATCCCAAGTTCTTTTCCTAAACCCTCAGCTTTTCCTATTAATTCGCTCAATTTGACAATTGCTTCCGAGTCGCCAAATTTCAAATCACGCCCAAGTATTTTTCTGATTTGCATGTAAGTTTCATCAGAAAAATATCCTTTTTCGGATAATTCCATGGCACAAGCAATTGTGTTTCCTGTAGAAATTGTATCAATTCCATATTCATTACAATTATAATTTGCATTAATTATTTCCTCAAGGTCGTCAACTCCGCATAAAGCCCCAAATGCCCATATAGTCTCAAATTCAGGCCCCTTTCCTGCTCTTTTCGAAGTTTTTGTAAGGCGGGCGCAGGCAATAGGACAACCTGCACAAGGTTGTCTTTTATCAAAATATAATTCTTTAAACGGTTCAGCTGAGATTGATTCGGAATCAACAAAATAAGCCTCTTGAAAATTTCTTGTAGGCAAAGCTCCATAACGATTAATGACTTTGACCAAAGCGGGCGTCCCGTATTCTTTTAAAGTATCTTTAGTGAGGGGAGCTTCACCGATAAATGTTCTCCATTTTTTAATGGCCGTTTTTAGAACTTCGTTGTTAACAAAAGGAGTATTAATATTTCCGTAAACAACAACTGCTTTCAAATTTTTTGATCCCATAACGGCACCCAAACCTCCACGTCCGGCAGCATGATTTTTTTCATTCATAATTCCGGCAACATTGAGTTTGTTTTCGCCTGAAGGCCCGATACATGCCACCCCGGAATTTTCATTTGTTTTTGATAATAAAATATCTGTTGTTTTATGAGTGTTCAATCCCCAAACTTCTAAGGCATCACGAATTTCTATTTTAGAATCTGTAATGAAAACATAGCATGGTTTTTCTGAAATCCCTTCGATAATTAAAACATCAAAACCTGTAGATTTAAGATCAAGTCCAAAATGTCCTCCGGCTGAACATGCATTAATAGTATCTGAAAGCGGTGATTTTGAAACAATTGAAAAACGACTTGTCGTAGGAGCATTAATGCCGGTTAGAGGGCCGGTTGCAAAAATAAGCTTGTTTTCGGCACTCAATGCATCTGTTTTTCCTTCTATTTCATCGAATAAAATTTTTGAAGCGAGGCCCCGGCCTCCGATATAATCAATAAGGAGTTTTTCGGGAATTTCCTCAGTTTTATAAGAATTTATACTTAAGTTGATTCTAAGTAACTTCCCATGATATCCACCTTTTAATGTCTTCATTTGTTTATTTTTTTGTTTGTATTTTTAGATTTTGGAAATTAGAAATTCAAGATAAGTCTAAATTACGGCTACACATATAAAATTAGATAAATTTAAATCATATAAGGCAATGTAAGTTTCTTTCTTATATGTTCTTATATTTCTTATATGGTTCAAAAAAATAAGATTATCCAACTTTACGCATATAGCCCAAATTTCTAATTTCAAGTTTCATTTATTGATATTTCTAAAATTCTTTATGTTTTCTATACTCCTTAAATTTACATTCGTGGCAATAACGATTACTTTCTTCACGCAAGTCAACTCGCAATTTGCTTGTATTATTAAAAGGGCAAATTGTACAAGGTATTACTCCGGCATCAATCCAGTCGTCAGTTGCATATTTCAACCATTGCATTGAAGATATGATTGTTAAAGGTTTGCTGGTCCCTAACCTGAAAAGATTAGGAGTTTGTAAGGATTTTTCAGCTGCTCCGACATAAATTAATCTCATGGCAGTCATCGCATCTGAAATTCCTCCGGCTGCTTTCACTCCCATATCCGGCCCTACAACCTCTCTCATAATCCTAATATGTTCGGGAGTAGCACCATAAGCATCCATTCCGGTTGAATTTTTTATAAAATCGGCATTTGAAACAGACACAATTTCAGAAACTTTATATAATTCGGCTACCGTAAGTTCCGATGATCTGATAATGACTTTCACATGTTCGCCACCAGAAGCATCACAAACCGCATTGATTTCTTCGAGAGTATATTCCGGGTCTTTTTTGAAACGCCCTACATTAATAACCATGTCGAGTTCAATCATTCCCTTGCCTTCGCCTCTGACTTCTCTACTCTTTTTTACGGTATGAGTAGAAATTTCGGCTTTTGTGTTTATGTCAAGCTTACCAAGCGGAAAGTCTATCACATAACATTCTTTTATTTTTGTTCCTTTAAGGAGCGAAGGTAAAATGTCGGAACCCTCAACCGGATTAACACAAATTGAAGCACAATTGTAGGTTTTTGCCCAATCAACCATTTTTGCTATTTTGGGCGATTGTGTATCAGCACTTAAATCGGTTACATCCAGAAAAGAAGCAATTCGTTCAGGGGTAAATTCCTGAATTATTTCTTTCATTTTGTGTTTGGAAAACTCAACAAGCGGTGTGCGGACTGTATTTTTCTTTTCCATTATATTCTAATAATTAGTTTCATAAATAAAAGTTTTTTACAAAAATTCATTCGAAAATTAAATAAATGCAAAAGACAAAATTACAAATAAAATGAGAAAAATTAGAAATATAAGGAATACTTAAATTATAAGGAAAATTGTTATATTGTTAAATTGTTGTGAGTTAATCAATAAATGTCAGCTATTGAACTTTTTATTTGATTCATACATGATTAGGAGTTGTTTGATTTGCAAGAGGCTGACACACTTAGAAGGTTTAAATTGTAAATTATTGATTATTGATTATCAAATGATTAAAAAGGCCTATTTCGAAATATATACGGGAGTATTAATTGAGACCAAATCGAATAATTTAATTACATCATTATTTTTCATTCTGATACAGCCGTGTGAAGATGATTTACCAATCAATCCTTCTTCGTTGGTTCCGTGAATATAAATATATCGGTTATATGAATCTATTTTACCATCTCTATTAATTCCTTGTTCCAGGCCTTTAAGCCAGAGTATTCGGGTAGTTATAACATCTTTAGGCGAGTCGGTTTTGTCAGTATAAATTTCTGCAATTTCTCCTGTAAATTTTCTTCCTTTAATGATTCCTCCATAAGGAACTTTTGAACCTATTTTTCGGGCAATGCAATGCAAACCCAGAGGAGTTTTATTGCTTCCGCTCTGATTTCCAATTCCATATTTTGATGATGATATCGGAAAACTAATTATACATGTATCGTTTTCAAATAAATAAAGTAATTGATCGGAAATATCTATTATCAAATAACAGTTTTGAGTAGGAAAATAATTTTTGATTTTTTGTTTAATGTCTGTAAAATCCTGGGAATAAGAAGTATAAAATATTAAGAAAAAGAATCCTGATAGCAAGTGTATTTTTTTCATTATTAAAACTAACG